>Ga0182738_1001475_pt1 | contig 29461 bp, 40 predicted proteins | sample eDN5th30CBELigMG_FD_128876 | JGI IMG/M metagenome (GOLD analysis project Ga0182738, IMG submission 128876) | Enriched Miracle-Growth compost microbial communities from Emeryville, California, USA - eDNA 5th pass 30_C BE-Lig MG (version 2)... ...
AAAACCTTCCGTGATCCGCTCGCGGAAAGGAAATTCTCATTATGTGAGCGGTTTTGTTCGCGGCTCTAAAAACAATATTAGGGTGAGCAACGGGACTTGAACCCGCGACCCCCAGATCCACAAAGTTGTACCCCCGGGTTACAGAGAGGGTGGCGACAGCGCTATTTGTGCGGCAATTCAACTCAATAGGGAGGCCGCATGAAATCCAACTCCGAACCCACCCTGACACCCGAACAGACCGCACTGTTCGACGAACTGCTCAAAGCGGAAAAGACCGTGAAGCGATTGCGGAAAGCCGAACGGCAAGCCCGCAGACTGCGTGAGCAGCTGGAAGCGGCCTTCGCCGGCCGGAAGGTGTGTCGCACTCCTGACGGTCGAATGATTTTGCGGATTCCGCGGGAACGCGCTTACGATCCGCTGCCGGAAAAGACGGTGACCTGGTCGGAGTTCCAGGAAATCCCGGAATGGGATGCCTGATCAGGCACAGAAGTCGAGAAACTTCTGCCGGTTGGCTCGCATGCCGGCCAGTCGCCGCGCAGCCAGGCCGAGATAGTCTTCCGCGACATCAATCATGATCCAGCGGCGGTCCAGCAGCTCGGCCGCGATCGCCGTCTGACCGGATCCGCTGAAACAATCCAGCACTGTGTCCCCGGGGTTACTCCAGCTGCGGACATGGTCCGCTGCCAGTCGCAGCGGCATCGCCGCCGGATGCTCATGCACTTCGGCATCCGGGGCCGTCTTGCGGAACCCGGTCGCGCACTGCCAGACGTTGGTGCGGCTCCCGAACTCTTGGCGGATTGCTCCCCGATCGAACGGCTTTAACGTGCCGTCTGCCTGCCGCTCCGTTCCCTTGATCCGTTTGCCAGGCATGCCATTCCGGCGATCAGCAATCCGGTTGAACACCCGGGGAGAACCATGGGCAAAGATGAACATGTACTCGAATGAGGCATGGTAGCGGACCGAATCCGGGAACGGGGAAATCCGCTGATAGATCATGGTGTCATGCAGGCGCCAGCCGCAGTCCCGAAAGGCCAGGGCCTGCCGGAATGAGCTGCAGGATTCCGACCCGTCAATCACCTGATCATTGACGATCCAGACCACGACGCCGCCCGGCACCGTCACACGCAGCAGCTCAGCGGCAACCTGATGCGGATTGAACTTCCGGACGCCGCGATAGGTTCGCAGAGCGTCATAGGGGGGACTGGTCACAGTCAGATGGACCGATTCTGACGGCAGTTGCCTGATGCCATCGACAACTTCGCTACAGATGGACCGGCCCGGCAAAGTCGCCTGTGATCGGCAAGGTCCGCTTAATGCCCCTTGTTCAACAGTCCGAAACTGAGGTTTGCAATCCATGGTCGCTCCCGCGTCTTACACGCGTCGTTGCGACCTCTTGCCAGGTCGTGATGATGGCGTCAGGACCCCCGGTTGGCTGCAATCCATCCGGGGGTCTGCTCTCTGCCCTTGCCGGACCTGATTGCGCGACCGCTGCTGAATGGTTGACTTCTTTCACAACCATCCACAAGGCGGCTCCATGCGTATCTGCATCGTCAATAACAGCCAGGTTACCGATCGCGACGTGCTGCATGCGATCCGGGCCATCAATGCCCAGCTGGTGGACTTTGCGTATCACTGGTCCGTCATCGCCCAGCTGCGGCTCGAAGGGACCCGCGGCAAAAAGATCTCCATGAAAGAATTGCGAGGCGACGCCATCATCTATCTGCAGGATGAGTCGCCGACTGAGGCCCTGGGCTGGCATGATGCCGACAATTTCGGCGTGCCATATGGGGTGATCTCCATGCGCGACGTGGCGGGCTGGACTGTCACGCTCTCCCATGAGGTGCTGGAACTGCTGCTGGATCCGCATGCCAATCGCCTGGCTGCCGGACCACATCCGACTGAGAAGCGAACGGTCTTCCATTGGTACGAGGCCTGCGATGCCGTGCAGGGACTCACTTATACGATTGCCGGCATTGAGGTCAGCGACTTCGTGTTGCCGGCTTATTTCACGCCGGCCGAAGAGAAGGGGCTGCGTCTGAGCTATCTGGGCGCGGACCTGAAATCATTCGGCGTGGCTCCCGGCGGATACATCGGGTTCTTCGATCCGCTGATGAACGATCATGACACCTATTTCGCGGAGGGATCCGCTGAGCAGGCCTTCAATCCGCAGGCCAGCCGCACCCGCCGCTATCTCCAGCTCGGCAAGTGAGTCTCGCCATGAGTGCACCTGTTCCCGGTCTGACGGTCTCCGGCCGTATTGTGCGTGTCATCGATGGAGATACCGTCGAATTCGAAATCACGCGCCGGATCCACGTGCGTCTGCTCGATTGCTGGGCGCCGGAAAGCCGTACCCGGGATCTGCGTGAGAAGAAGCGGGGGCTGTTCGCCAAAGCCCACATGCAAAAACTGGTGGAGTGCTGCAGTGAGGCCACGCTGTTCATTCCGGCCTGCTCCCGTGGCGATCTCTCCGGCCTGTTCACCATGGGCCGCGTGCTGGGGCAATTGTGGCGCAAGGGAGATGAACAGTCGCTCGCTCAGCTGCAGGTGCTGGCGGGTGCCGCCAGTCAGACGGACCCGCGGCAGAAAAAGAAACGGGTGCAGGATCCGACGGCAGCCTGATCAGGCCGCAGCGGATGTCTGCCCCGTTTCCTCTTCAATTTTCTCGGCGAGCCACTTCCTCAAGAGTTCTCTCTGACTCAAGCCCTGCGACCTGGCGAGATCACGGATCGTCGCCGCCTTTCGCTTTGGAACAAACAGAGTGATCTGCTGCATCACTTCTGAAAACTTCGATCGAAACATTGCATGACCCTTCACAAAACGGGTTGACAGTTCCAAAACGACAGCGCGAGAGTTCTTCTCTCTCGGCAAGGATGCCAACGGCAACACCTGTGAAGGATCGTCGAGCCAGGTGTTGCCGCATTTTCCCCGCGCAGGCCGGTTCCGGCAACTGCACTTTCCCCACCTGCCATGCTATCAATTCCTATGCTTCAGCCCGGTGACATTGCCGCGTGCTACGGCACGGATTTTGTCTCTCGCTTGATCCGGTTCGGCACTGGTTCACTGCGGCGGCCGATGATTGGCCCGTCGCATGTGGCCATGATCGGCCGAGTCGGCACGCCAGGCCTGGCATGGTTCGAATCGACTTCGATGTGCCCGACACCCTGCCTCGTTCGGCATGAACATGTTGAAGGGGTGCAGGTGCAGATTCCGGCGGAACGGATCCGGCATTATCTGGCTTCGGGCGGCCGCGTGGAAATCTACCGGCCGGTTGAATTCCGCAAGTTCACACCTGAGGAATCCAAGGTCCTGACCAGCATTGTGCTGCGTGATTTCCTCGGCTGCCCCTATGACTTTGGAGGGGCGATGCTCGCCGGCACCCGGGCCTTCAAATGCTCGGCCCTGTTTCCCGGCGCGGATCTGCACTCGCTGTTCTGCAGCGAGATGCTGGCCGCGATTCTCATGCGATTCAACCGCCTGAACCATGCCAACCCGACCCGTTACAGCCCGGCCTCGCTGATCCGGGAACTGCTGCAGACCGGTGTGTATCGGCTGGTCCATACGTTCCCGGTGGAGGTCTGAATGTCCAATCTGCCATCCATCAAGCTGATCCGCAAGTATCGCCGCATGCACGAACTGCGGAGCCAAGGGAAGACGATGCAGGCGATCGGGGAGCAATTCGGCCACAGTCGTGGCCATGTCAGTCGCTGCATTCAACGCTTTCGCAAGCTGCTGCAGGCCGGGATGATTTCTCAGGTGTTCATGCTCTGGCTGTGCCTGGCTGCGACCACATTCGCCGCCGACAAGCCCTGCCTGGACGTGTGGTGCTGCGGATCGCAGGCTGGCGAGTTCCAGCCGAATGAAGACGCCTTCTGGCGGGCTTATCAGGAGGACAGCGGGTTCCGCACGGCCCTGGATCAGGCTTATCACGTGCGGCGCGGCGCCATCAATAAAAGCGTCCCGTTCTGCATGTCCCAGGGGATTCGCTGCGGCCCGACATTCGTTTCTCCGGCGAAGCGAATTATTGGCTTTCGCGGCGCGGATGTGCTGCTCGGCGAACTGGGCCTGACGCGGAATAAGCCGGCGACCAGCTCGACGATCGATACCACTGCGATCAAGGCGGACCTGGCCAAGGCCCTGCTGCAGGATGTGCAGGCGCTCGGCAAAACGCTGCGCGACGAACAGGCCGGAACCGCAGACGGCCTGCACGGCGAAATCGGCAGCCTGCTCAATCGCGTGGAACAACTCGAGCAACAGATGCAGCAGGCCGACTCCTCACTCTCCACTGGCCTGAACGGTTTTCAGTGTCAGTTCGAGCAAGTGATTGGACAGCTGCAGCAACTGAAATCCGATCGCGCTGCCCCGCCCCCTCCTGCCGCATCGAGCGATTCTTCCAGCGGCACTCAAGCCCCCCCGGTGCCCTGGCTGGATCGTTCGGTGCGGATCTTTTCGGCGGTGATTTCAATCGGGCAGTTGCTCGGCGTGGCCAGCATCAGTGCTGGATCGTTCGGGATCGCGGGACTGGTGATCTGGGGGCTGCGGCGGTTGTTCTCTGTCCGGCCGGCCGGTCCCGTGACTCCAGCGTCATTCCCGCAAGGCAATGCGACTGTGGCTGACGCGGCGACACCTGCAACACCGGCCAAGACCAGCAGAGCAGAATACGAGCTGGTCAACCGGATTAAGCAATACGAGGACGAAATCGCCGGCCTGCGGGAACAGCTGGCGAAGTCCTCACAGCAACTCGCCCAGGCGCAAACGCAGTCCCCGCTGTATGCGCCCTACGAAACCGAACTCTTCCGCGAAGCCTATGAATGGTCCGCGAAAGAGATGGCACGGAAGTTCCCGGGTGCGGTCGACACCCTGGAATCACTTCGCAATTTCATCGACCAATACCTGTCTTCTAAAGGCCGGAAAGGCAAAGCATGAAGAACGACGCATTTCTCTGGTACAACGTCGGCGACTGGTCTGGTTACGGACTGGCCGTCCCCAATTTTGGCGACGATCAGACGAGTCAGAACGACACGATTCGGTACTTCACCGATATCATCGGTCGCAACCTGCAGGGGATCATGTGGCACACTGACTCCCGGCTGGCCACGCCGCCCTCGATCAACACGCTGCGGCGGATTCATAAGCTGTGCGTCCGGGCCCGCAACCTGTTCGCCGGACGGGCTGTGCCGTCCGGCACGAACAACATGGAATCGGCACATGCGATCCCCTCTCCGGAGGAGTTTCGCGTGTATCCGGTGCCGTACTTCACCGTCCGCAACCAGTGGATGAAACAGTACTGCGGCCTGATCCTGCTCTCGCTCACCGAAGCGATGCAGCACAGCGAAAACGCCCGGCCCCTGGAAATCTCCGAAGCCTTCGCCGGGCAGATCAGCCAGTACATCCAGCGGGTGTATCGCACGATGGCCGTCGAACTGTTTCAGGTGCCGCTCGATGCCGCGAATGCGGCCGACTTCACCCTGACGGATGAGCAGCTGGCGGCTTACAACCCGGCCGCCTGGTTCACGTCAACCGAGCTGGTTGACACCGTGCCGGACCTGGCCAACTGGCCAACCGAAGACGATCTGCAGCTGCTGACGGACGGACTGCCGGTGTCGCAGCTGCCAGTTCTCGGCCGCTATCCGGCCGGCACTTCCAGCACCGGCAGCAGCTCGGGCAGCGCCAGCAGCAACTCGGCCGCGACGTCGTTCATCGCCGCCCCATCGGCTTGATCTGTTTCCGCAAGCGAGTCCGTTCGATAGGCCCAATTCATGTCACCGATCCACCTCGGCCGCAATCCCCGACTGTTCATCGGAACCGGCACCGAAGACGAGGTGAGTTGGACCGAAATCGAACTGGCACCGCGCGAAGCTCTCCGGGAGGGCGCATCCCGCCCTCCCGTTCTTTCCCTTCTCCCGCCCGTCACTCCCATGCACCACCTCTGCCATTTGATGACCACGCTTGTGCTGCTCCTGCTCAAGGCGACCGGCGTGATCGACTGGCCGGTGTGGGTCTGCACCCTGCCCACCTGGGGACCGTTTCTGGTGTCCCTGCTGCTCCTCCTGCTCGCGGTCGGTCTGGCCACAATCTCATTTCTCTTCGACAAACTCTTTCACAGGTGATCCATGCAGCTTCTTTGTCAGTACGCGATCCTCGTCTGCCTCGTCTCTCGCTCCTGCTTCACGATCAGAGAACTGCACACCATTCCGCATGTGAAAAACGGTGAATTGCCTTATGGCGTGGCTCTGACCATCGCAATCGTTGTCTACGGTCTCCTTGGATCCCTGTACTGGGGCGCGGGAGCCTTGCCCTTCTGATGCCGGCTACTGATCCCTTCTTTCAAGCGGGCCTGCGAGCGGCCCGACAACACACCCGTGCCTTTGAGCGGATTCTCAAGGGCCATCAGGAGTCCCCGCGCGTGAACACTTTGCCGACGTCGATTCTGCCCGCCCTCGTGCTGCCCAGCCTGATTCAGATGTTCGGCGGCTGCGTCGATGTGGGGCGCAAGCAGCCCATCGGGCGGGGCCGGATTGTCGGCTGGGACGCCGGCGGCGTGCGTCGTCTGCCACGGCGCGGACGGAATCAACTGTGCCGGTGTGATTCCGGACGAAAGTTCAAGCACTGTTGCGGAGGACCCGGATGAGCGGTGATCAGATTTTTGAACTGTGCAGAATGGCCTTACTAACGATGTCAATCGTGGCCCTCTGTTGCTTTTGGGGACGATTGACTGATTGATGACCGGCATTTCATCGCCCTGGAAAGCTTTGCTGAGCTGGTTCTCGTCGTGCTGGCCAGCCTGTTTCTGTATGGAGTCTTCGATTGAGCGAACTGCCCGACTTTTCCGTGATCACTCGCGACATCGTCACCGATGATGATGCCGAATTGGCCATGCATGTGCTGTCCTGGATCAGCGCGCGCGAAGCGGCGGATCAGGCTGATCTGCGTGCGGTGACTGTCCGGAAACGGCAGGAACTCGTCGACAAATGCCGGATCGAATTCGAGGGCGTCTCGTTTTCATTCTCCGAAGTACGAAAAACGCTGACCGGCGAACTGGAAAAATTCGGTGCCGCGCAACGGGCTCGCCTGTTTGCGAAAAAGCAATCTGTGCAGTTCACGCATGGAGTGATCCGCACACGCAAGGCAACGGCCAGCGTGGACCTGGCCCCCGGAGAAACAGTCGAGAGCGTGCTGAAGCGAATGGGAGATCTTCCCCATTACCAACGCACCAGCGTCGCGATTGACCTGCAGGCCATCCGCGCCGATCGCCTCAAAGGGTTGCTGACCGACGAGACCCTGAAGGAGTGGGGCCTGGTGTTCGACGACGGCGAAGCGACCCAGAACATCACCATCGACCCAAAATAAGCGATGCTCGATAATTACGAAGTGACAATCGCCGCTGTCACCGCCGTGGCCGCCGTCATCTGGTGGGCGGCACGCATGGCTTACAACGTCGGGCGCATCCGCACTGCCCTGGAAGGGACGCTGGTGCAGCACGGCAAGCAGATTCGCCAGTTGCGCCGTGGCCATCGCACCGTGCGGCAAACCGTTGAACAACACCAGCGGTGCCTGGCAGATCACGAACCGCGTATTTTTTCACTGGAACAATTTCGCAGCGGGGGGACAGTCCGCTGAGCAGGAACAGGCATGTCTGTCACGTTACCAAATGGCGTCAAAATCGTTCTGCCTACGTCCGGCCCGGAACAATTTTGGGGAACAATCGCCGAACATTATGCGGGGAATGACCGTCGGAAATGGAAGTATTTAGTCATGCTCGCCCTGCGTGAAAACGCCGGCTGGCCACTCGACTGGATCGGAGCTGCATTCGGCCACCCCAAAGGGCATGTGACCCGCTGCCTCAAAAAGATCAAGGAAGACCTGCGGGAGCATTTCAGCCAGGAGGAGCTGGATGTCGATGCGATTTCCGAACTCGAACCGCCCTACACAGATCATTGCGATCCTCAGGAATGACGGCGAGCGATATGTCTTTCTGTTCGACGAGCATCCGGCCAGCAGCGAGAAACTGCTGCAACTGGCTGGCCAATATGCTGCCGATCCCTCTTTGAGCTTCACCTGGCTCAATGCCTGCCAGGTTGCCTGGAAGCTCCGCGAACTCTCGAAGCAGGCCTAGACGCTGTCTGGGCCTGCTTCTCGCATTCTGCGTGCTGGCTGCCTGCGCTGGCCTTCTGTCAGCCAGCCCCCCCGTCTGGGGCCCCCCGGAAATTCCGGGGAACGGGGCATGGCCGGCGGAGCCGTGCCCAAATGCAACTGACAGGACGGACGCCGAATCGGCCCCGCCAGTGTGCAGCCCGGACGGCCGCCAGGCCGGACGGGCAGAGCCGCGCGACGGGTCCGCGTTTGGCTGTATGGACCGCAGACGCAAATTTGATCGCCAGCAAGCGCTGATTTCCGCCGAGGTGGGAGAGATCCCGGCGGTGGCCCATCCCCTGCGCCGCGAGCTATGCGGAGAATCGCTGCTGCTGTTTCTGGTGACGTACTTTCCAGAGACGACCGGCAGTGAATTGTTCTCGCTCGATCACTGCCGCATGATCGACCGGATCGAAAACTGCCTGCTGCAGGGGGGGCGGTTCATCAACTGCGTCTATCGCGGATTCGCGAAAACGACAATCACCGAACTGGCGGCACTGTGGGCCGCGCTCTATGGCCATCGAAGTTTTGTGGCGGTTTTCGGAGCGGACAAAACTCAGTCCGAGTCGATGTTGGACTCGGTCTACAAAGAGCTCTGCGAAAACGACCTGCTGGCCGAAGACTTTCCAGAAATCTGCCTGCCGTTTCAGCAGCTCGACGGCAAGAGCCAGCGTTGCGATTCGCAGACGATCAACGGCGAGCATACGCATATCAAGGTCAACAAGGGCCTGCTGGTCTTTCCGACGGTCCGCCTGGCCAATGGTCACTTCTCTCCGGGTTCGGGCGCGATTCTGAAGGCGAAAGGGATTCTCGGTGCCGCCCGCGGCATGTCGTACAAGACGGCCGACGGCCGCAAACGGCGTCCGGACTTCGCGCTGATCGACGATTTCCAGACAGATGAATCGGCCACGCATCCCGGCCAGGTGGAAACCCGCCTGACGCTGATCCGCAAGGCGATTCTGAAATCCGCCGGTCACCGCAAAACCATTGCCTGCGTGATCAATGCGACCATGATTGCGGCGAATGACGGGGTCGACCAGCTGCTCGACCGCGAGCGGAATCCGAGCTGGGACGGCGAGCGGATTCCAATGGTGAAAAAGTGGGCCGAAGCCCACGACACGCTGTGGCAGGAATACGCCAAGCTGCGGCGAGCGTTCAATTCCGACATTCCGGGGGACCAGCAACGGGCCGCACGGACGGCGACCGCGTTCTACCTCGAGAACCGCGAGGCGATGGATGCCGGTTGCCTTGTCAGCTGGCACGCCTGCTATGACCCCGATGTGGAAGAGTCGTCGATCCAGCATGCCTACAACCTGTTTTTCGACGATCCCCCCGAGGTGTTCGATTCCGAGTGTCAATGCCAGCCGGCGGCCCCCTCGCCCGAAGGGGTGGCCCGGCTGGATGCCATCACGATCGCCCGCAAAATCAACGGCTTCGGCCGGACCGTCGTGCCCCCCTCCGCCACCTGCCTGGTCGCCTTTATCGATGTGCATGAGGACGTGCTGTATTACGCCGTCTGCGCCTGGACCGAGCGTTGCACGGGGTTTGTGGTGGACTATGGGACCTGGCCGGAGCAGCGCCGCAGTTATTTCATGAAACGGCAGGCGACCAATACCCTGGCGAAGAAGTTCAAAGATCTCTCCGTTGAAGACCGGATCATTCAGGGGCTGGAAATCCTCGTGACGCAGCTGTGCGGGCGCGAATGGTACCGGCCGGACAGCACGCCCGTGCGGATTGAGAAGCTGCTGATCGACTCGGGCCACAAGTCGCCTGAAGTGGAGCTGGTCTGCCGGCGATCGCCGTTCGCGGCCATCCTGCAGATGAGCAAGGGAGACGGGATTTCGGCCGGCAAATTGCCGATCGCTGAATATGAGCGCCGCCCCGGCTGGAAGTTTGGTGACAACTGGTACGTGCCAGCCCCCAAAAACCGCAGCCTGCGGACCGTGATGATCGACACGAACTATTGGAAGACCTGGCTGAGGACCCGGCTGGCCACACCGATTGGCACGGAAGCGAATCTGAGCCTGTTCGGGCAGGCCGGCGAAACCGATCACCGCTTGTTGGGGGATCACCTTGTGTCCGAATCCCCGACAGAGACCCAGGGACGTGGAAGGACTGTGATCGAATGGCTGCCTTTGCCTGGATACGACAATCACTGGCTGGACTGCCTGGTTGGCTGCTCCGTCGGCGCCTCGATGCAGGGCTGCAGCCTGCGGCCGAAGTCGCACGAAAAGAAGTTGAGCCGGCGGGAGCGAGCGCTGATTGCGGCCCGGAAGCGGGGCCTGGCGACGTGATTCTCACGCCAGCGAAATTCGAGGTTCGATTGATCATCGATCCCACGGGGACGGGCTCCATTGAATTTGTCCCGTTGCCGTTCGGCCACCAATGACACTGGTGCTGATCGTGTTGTGCCTGGCTCTCGCGGTCGGTGTGCAGGTTGTCGCCCTGCTGGGCCTCGCCTGGCTGCCGTCGCTCCTGTTCGCCATGGGAATCACCCTCTTCAGCCTGGCCGGGCTGGCCTGGCTCACTGAACACTCAGGAAATCAGCTATGAACTGCCCCTACTGCCACACCGAAAACGCCCAGGAAGTGCTGCCCAGGCGGCGGGAACCGCTCTATCAGTGCCGCGCCCCCGGCTGCCGGCTGCGGTTCAGCGCGCCGACCCTGGCAGACGAAGTCCCGGGCGATCCGGAACCTGCGGACGAGTCCGGAGGCGACACGGCCGCTGTTCCCCGCCGGCGACGTCGGTAATCACAATTTTGTGATGTGACCCTGCCTCCCCTTTCGAAGGAGCTGCCATGACTGAATCCACTGAACCGAGCCGTGACGTGCAGAGCGTCTCTGTCGACGGGCAGATGACGACGTTTGTGTCCCCGTCCGAGCAAGTCGTCGAAGATGCGCGGCGTGCCCGGCAGCGCGGGCTGAAGCGGAACAAGCCGTTGGCGGGATTCCTGCGGATCTTTAAGATGAACCTGCAGGATCGACCGGGATAGTTCTTCGAGCGGAGGCACAATGCAATTCTCTGAAAGGGTACCCGCTGGCAGTCTGTCAATTGAGCCATTGGGGGACATTTCGGAGATGGTGCACTCGATTGAATGTGAACGCACTCCAGGGGACGTCGAACCCGCTGATTTTCGTGACAGAGCCGTGATCTATCGCCAAGCGCCATCCCGTGAAAGATTACAATTCCAGATAGATGTTCCCGAGGATGACCTCATGTATTCGGCCGGACCGAAGCGCGAGTGGAAGCACCAGATTGCGGCCACTCTTTGGGACGCATTTCTAAATCAGTCATCCTTCGTGATGAGATTTCGCAGTTCCGAGCCAGCAATTGTAGGCCTGACCGTGGTCACCGAGGTGAACCGTGAATTCATCCCATTCGCGGAAGACCACCCGGAAGTCCTCGTTAAACTTCCGGAATCGCTGGAGCCTGTCTGGCTCAAGGATTGGGATGCTCGGGCACACAGCCTGAATACCATGCGTCTGAACTCCCGCACGAACCATGTGATAGGGACTATCTGCCAATGGACCTTTCTTCTGGCTCCGGCTCCTCAGCGGTGATAATGCCGTCCTGAATGCCAATCAGGCCCTGCGACGGATGCGACTGCAAGAACGCCAACAGAGCTGCATGATCGGCCCCCTCGACTTGTTGACCGTCCTGCGGTGCCAGCAAAAATGCTGTTTCGGACTCAATGCCATTGAACTCGGCGAAGCCATTCAGGCCGATCGTGCCGTCGTCAAACAGCTCCACGACGTAACGGTTCCAGCAGTTGTTTTTCTCGCTCATTTCAGGCCCTTGATGAATTTCGTGACATTGGGGTAAGCCGTTTTGATGCGCTGGCTGTTGTTCCACTGTTTCGCCGGCTTGGGGCGCCCCACTCCATAGATCGCGGCAAACGTCTCCGCAAAGATTTCTTTGGCGCGGCTGCCGGCGGGATAATGCAGATACTGCATCCGCTCACGCTGGCCAGCAGAGAGTTTCACTCGCTGCAAATTCTTTTGATCTTTGGCCAGTGCCGCCTTGAATCCAGGAGTGTCGGTCAGACGTGTTCCCGGAGTCCGCTGATAATCATACGCATGCCCCAGCTCATGCAAGGCCGTCATTCCGGAATTTCGGCCGCCGCCGGCATGCTGAAAATTGTCCACAATCACATGCGCCTGCCGGCTCTTCGGAGCATAAAACCCGCGCCAGTTTTTTGCATCCGGTCCAGCCAACTTGACGGCTTCCTTCACGGTCAACACATGCGTTTTTGTGCCCTGTGACTCCAGCAGGGTCCGCACCCGGGCCGGCATGCGGGCAATGGCGGCATCCACTGCCCGTTGAATCTCTTCCTTCGGCACTTCGGCATGGTCCGGGCCTGCGCTCGCACTGCCGGCACTCCCGCCCAATGCTCCCGGCGTGACAAACCCGCCCCCGCCCACCAGACCTTTGCCGCTGCTGCGGCCGCGACCACCCATCGGACTCCCTTTTCAAAGTGACCTATGCCACCTTGGGGAGGGTGCTTGCGCGCAATTGTGCAGCCGTTGTCGGAGGCAGACATGCAACAGCGCTGGACACTGGCGAATCGACCGATTTTTCCCGCTTACAACGGTTGGGGGATTCCGCAGCTGTTGTCACAGGCCGTGACACTCCCGGATCGCCTGGCACTGAAACGGAGCTGGTCCGGCGCCGGTTCGCTGGTCAATGACCGGACCCTGCAGCCGCTCCCGGGATCGACGATTTGCTTTTACGTGGATGACTATCGGATTGAACCGCTCTGGAATCGACCACTGGCCTCCTTGCGGCGGCTCGAAGATCTGCTGCCGGCCGCGGTGATTGAACCGGATTTTTCGCAGTACAGCGATCACCCGGCGGCAGTGGCCATCTGGAACCTGTATCGCTCACGCTGGGTGGCCCGCTATTGGCAGGAGCATGGTCTGACGGTAATTCCGTCGCTCAACTGGAATGCGCAGATGCTCGACATGATTGGACTGGGGATCCCGCGCGGCGCGGTGGTCGCCTGCGAAGCCCGGCCGCGGTTCAAAGACTCGCGCTTATTGCTGGCGGGCCTGCGCGCAGCGGTGAAACAGATCGCGCCTGCGGCCGTGCTGCTCTATGGCGCGGCTGACGGGCTGCGGGAGCAGGTACCCTCTGGTCCGGAGTACCGCTGGCTGCCGGCCTGGAGTCCCCGGAAACGAATTGAGGCGCAATCGAAGCGGCATGAGTGAACCTGAAAGGGACATTCATGGCCTTCAATCTGCGCGCCGCCTGGGACGGATTCTGGAACCGTTCCGCCGCTGAAACCTCCACTGTGGAACCTGTTGACTCTCGCGCTGAGCCGACGCAGCGACCGGCCTGGCAGGGATGGAACGGTTCGCTGGTCCGAACCATCCGCGCGGCCTATGAAGCCGGCATGGTGCGGTCGGATCTGTGGACGCTGGCCGATTTTCGCGACGCCGATGCCACCCTGTTGCCGCACATCCGCCGCCGGATCCGCTCTCGCGCCCGATATGAGGTGGCCAACAATCCGCAAGTCGATCGAGTGCTCAAAGTCTGGGTGGACGATGTGGTGGGGCAGACCGGTCCCTGGCCCAAGCTGCAGACCGGCAATGCCGAGGTCGACAAATTCATTGAAAGGGCCTGGCTGCGGTGGTGGCGCGTCTCCGGGCAGGCCGCGAAGCTCCGCACGGCCGTCCGCGCCGAAGCCAGCGACGGCGAATCGATCGGCGTGATCTTCCATAATGAACGCATCATGGATCTGCAGGCCCCCGACAGCGCCGTATCGGTCGATATCGGCGAATTTGAGGCGGACCGCCTGGCGGATCCCTCTCAAACGGATGCCGCTCGCAGCGACTACATCGACGGCGTGCATCTGGATCCCTGGACCCGCGTGCCGGTCGCTTATGACCTGCTCAAGGCCCATCCCGGCACGGAAAACATCGATCAGCTGGGAGACCAGTTCGAAGCGCAGACATTTTCCCGGAACCAGTTTTTGCATGTCTTCCGCAAAAACCGCCCGGAACAGCATCGGGGCGTGTGCCGGTTTGTGGCCGCGCTGCCTGTCGCCGGACTGCTCCGCAAATATGCCGAGGCGGAAGTCACTCGCGCCGGCCAGACTGCCGCGCACACGGTCCTGTACGAGTCCAATGCCGCGCCCGAAGATGAGGAAACGGGGGGCGGCAACGAATCCCAGTGGTGGCAAACTGTGGACCTGCCCGGCCGCGCCGGACTGGCGAGCATCCTGCCAGAAGGCCTGCGGCCGACGCAACTGAACACCGTCGGCAATGCCGCCGAGCTGGAAGAGTGCCGCGACCTGATCGCCGGCATGATTGCCGGCTGTTTCTCGATGCCGGTCTCGCGCGCTGTGGGGAGTTCGCCCAATGGGGGCTATCCCGGCATGCGGAACGACCTGCTGCCGTACCACACGGCGATCGGCAGCGACCGGGCCCAGGTCTGGGAACCGCACTATCTGGTCCCGCTGTTCCGGGCGTTTCTGCATGAACTGCGCATGACGCCGGCCTGGGAACGCCTGATGGACTCGCTGACGGTCGAAGACCCCGGTTTCGCCGCCGTGCTGCTCGATCTGATGAACGTCGAATGGCGCTGGCCCGGCCGCGATCTGGTGGTCGATCCCTCCCGCGAACAGGAAGCTCTGCGGAAAAAAATGGCGATGGGCACCGCACTCCGCGAGGATGAAGTCGACGGGGACCTGTACGAGCATGACCGCCGCGCCGCCGAATCGCTGGGGCTGGGAAATGACGAGGCCGGCGTGACGAAGTACCGGCAGCTGGTGGCCTGCTGGATCCACCAGGTGCAGACACTGGATCCGGCCGCGCAGGCGGCTGCCGAAGGCGAAGAATCGCCCGGCGAAGGGGACTGAATACCCGGGAAATCACCTCTCCGCGCAATCACTGCTGAAGACGGTGATGCCTGCCGAAATCACACTCCCCGCCGACTTCGCCCTCGAAGCGTCCCTGACGTTCCTGCCGCCGGCCGGAACAGATACCCCGCGCCGGTTCCGCATGCAGGCCTATGACGGAGGCCTGTTGCGACTCGGCAATGCGCCCTATCCGGTAATTGTCGATCTGTCCGGCATGCGGACGGTCGACCAGGTCAAGGCGCTCATGAGTCACGATGCGGCCCAGCCGGTCGGGCACATGGAGCAGGTGCAGATCGGCGACACGATCGAAGCCGAAGGGGTGTTCAGCGTCCCCCGCTTTGCCGCTGATATCGACGCGGCCCAGCAGAATGGTTTTCGCTGGGAAGCCTCGATCGGCGCGACCATCGAAGACGGTGCGAGAGACGTGATTGCCGCCGGTCAAACGGTGCACGTCAACGGCCGTACGTTTCGCGGGCCTGTGATCGTGGCCCGCAAGACCCTCCTCCGCGAAGTCAGTTTCACCGGCGTCGGTGCCGGCTCGAACACATCCGCCCGCATCGTCGCCTCGGCGACGCCAACCACGTACGAAGGATTCGCAATGCCTGGTGAGCTGCCGCCCCCGGAAACTAAACCTGCTGTCGATCCCGCTGTGACTCAGGAACTGACCGAGCTGCGCGAGCTGAAGGCCAGCTTCAAGGCCGAACAGGAGGCCCTCAAAACGGCCCGTGAAGAACTGCAGGCCGAACGGGAAGCGGCCCGCCGGGAACGCGTGGTCGACAGCATCGACCGGATCATGGCGCAGTACGGCAATCCCGGCGAGGACATCGTGGCCGCGCTGAAAGACAAGGCCAAGTCCGGCGCGATCAACGAAACGGAAATCGAACTCACCATTCTGCGGGCCGCCGGCAACCAGAAACTCGGCGGCTTCCGACCGATCGGCGGCAAGAGCGGCGCCCCCGCGAATTCGCACGTGATCGAAGCGGCCCTGTGTCTCACCCAGGGCTGGGAGGAATCGGAACTCGAAAAGTTCGGCATGGATCAGAAGACGATCAATGCCGCCCTCGAAACCCGCTGGAGCGGTTTCGGGCCCCGCGCCCTGTTTGTGGAATCGCTGCAGGCTCGCGGGCATCATGTGACCGGCGGCCAGCTGCAGGACAATGATATTCAGGCGGCGGTCAGCTACTCCGAACAGGACCTGATTCAGGCCAGCGGCGCCAGCTCCACCATCAGCGTGCCGGGAATCCTGTCCAACGTGGCCCGCAAGGAAATGCTCCGCCGCCTGGATGCGTTCACCCCCTGCATCACGAAACTCGCGAAACGGGGGACCACCAGCGATTACAAGCCGTTTTACATGTACCGCATGAGCACCGGCGCCATGCTGGAACAGGTCGGTGCCGACGGCGAACTGAAGTCGATGGAGCTGCAGGAAGCGGAGTTCCAGGCCCGCGTTTATCCGTTCGGGAAAAAGCTCTCGCTGAATGCGGTCATGATTCGCAACGACGATATGAGCGCGTTCACCGACCTGGCCGGACTGTTCGGACTGACCGCTGTGCGGACTCTGGAGTTCTACGGATTCAAAACCCTGCTCGCCAAGCAGGACACGTTCTGGACCACCGGCAAAGGGAACCGCCTGGCTGCCGGCGCCGGTTCCGCCCTGGGGCTGGACTCGCTGGGATCGGCTTACCAGCTGTTCCTGGCCATGAAGGATTTCACTGGGCAGTACATCGGCATGGAACCGAAATACCTGACCGTCAGCCCGACCAACAAGGTACTGGCCGGCAAGCTGTACAAGGATTCGCAGGTGAACCTGGCGGCCGCCGGCGACACCGACGTGATCGTCGAACGGCTCAGCGGCAACTCCTATCAGGGGATGTTTCAGCCGCTCTACTCGCCCTACCTGAGCCAGGGGGCTGTCCCCAACGCCAACGGCTCCCAGTGGCTGCTGTCGGCCGATCCGAACGTCATCGCCCCGATCGTCGTGGTTTACCTCGACGGCAAAACCAAACCCCAGATCAAGACCTGGGAAGCCATCCCCGGCAAGATGGGGATGCAGTGGGACGCCACATTCAATTTCGGGTTCAACCTGCTGGAAGACACCGGCAGCGTGTACAGCCCGGGGCAGTGATCCGCGACTGAATTGACGGCCGTTTTTCATTTCACCGTTTCCAAGCTGGAAGTAAATCTCATGGGTGCGACTTACAAGCATGGCTCGACGCTGTCGATCGATTACACGCCGGCCTCCGCCACAGAGGCGGGGACAGTGCTGAATCGAGCGGGCCGTGTCTGCCTGGTGCAGACCGATCTGGAAGCGGGCTCCGTTGACGGTTACGCCATGCCGAATGTCGGAGCCGTGGCCGCTCCAGTCGGCGAAAACGTCTGGGAGTTCCCGAAGGCCTCCGGCGTGGTGATGCTCGACGGCGGACGGGTCTATTATGACCCGGCCAGCGACACCTGCAGTTTTAAGCGCGGCAGCGTGCATGCTTTTTATGTCGGCACAGCAGTCGGCGATTGTGCCAGCACGGACACGACCGTGCTGGTCTGCGTGAATGCCCTGCCCCGGTACCTGATCGACCTGGCCAACTCGCCGATCCAAACCGCGATCGTCAAAACCGCCGGTGCCCCGGCCCTGCGACGACTCGGCAGTGCGCACAGCCTTGAACTCGACGCGACGAACGAAGCCCAGAAGGTCGACGCCCTGTCTTACGACAGCTTTGACCCGCGGGATGGGTTCATTGCGGAATTCATCGTCAATCCGGTCACCAACGGTTCGGCCGCTGCCGTCGATTTCAACCTGGGCATCGCCAGCGGCACGCATGCCACCGACGCCGACTCGATTGCCAAGTACATGTTCCTGCACATCGACGGCGCCAGCACCAACCTGCTGCTGCAGAGCAAGGACGGCACGACCACCGTGGCGGCCACCGATACCAATGTCGACCTGACCGCCGGCACCCCCTTTGAAGTCTGGATCGACGGCCGCAACCCCGCTGATCCGCAGGTGTATCTTGATGGCGTTCATGTCCTGCCCGACAGCGTGTTCAGCCTGGCGGCGATGACCACGGCCTACCTGCTGGCGCATCTCGAGAAAACCGCCGCGACCGCGACCGGCGAGCTGCATGTCGACCGCGCAACGGTCCGACTGGCCAGCCTCTAAACCCAGTCGCTGAAAACACCGCCTCTCCGCCCGAGTCAGACGTGGGGCCAGCCCTTCGGGGCGAGCGCCCTGCGTCTGACTTTGCATTTGGTGTCACCATGAATGCCCTGCTGATCGGCGAACAGACCACCGTGACCCTGATCCGCACCCAGGGCGTCAGCGTCACAATCCTGGATTCCGCGCGGCAGCGCCACACGGTGAAAGCCCAGATCGGCCAGACGAACAGTCTGCAGCAGGGCCTGGGGAACACCGCCCTGCCGGCGAATCAGGTCCGCACGACGGATTTTCTGGTGCCGACAGCGGACCTGGGCTGCCCGATTTCGCGGGGCACACTCATTGAGTTCGCCGGCAATCAGTTTCGGCCTGTGGCTCAAGGCGCCGACGGCGAAACCCGGCTTTCCCGGTTCGGACTGATCACACGCATCCACACGGTCCAGGTGAAATAATGCCCTCCCCGTTGCAGTTCAATCCCTCGCTCCAGTTTCCGCCGCGTCTGCTCGCAGAAGCCCTGCGCGAGCTGCTGGACTCGCCGTCTGATGCTGTGCCGGGCCTGCCGGCCGGAACGCTCACCGTCTCCCGGGCCTGGCTGCCGGTCTATCAGCTGACCAGCACCGAAGAGATCGTCGTCACCGTGCTGAGCGACGAAGACAATGGCGAGCGGCTGATGCGCGGGGCCCGGCCGGGCGTGGTCGGTGAAACCGAAATCGCGTTCAGCATCCAGCAGTTGGTCACGGCGGATCCCCTGAGCTTCGAAGGCAAACAGCAGATCGATGCCGTGCACGATTTTTCCGAACGGGTGCTGCAGGCGGCCTTCGCGCCGATCACGGCGGCTGGCGGCACCTGGCATCCGCTGACGTACCGCCGGAGCCGGGTGGATGACACGCTCACCAATTGGAATCAGGTGACGGTGCTGTTCGTGATCACATACAAGGCCGCACGCACATGAGCCGCCTGAGCGAAGCGATCAACGGCTGGCGGAATGCGGTATCGCCCTCGGGCCAGCAACGCCGCCGCCAGGTGCAATGGGAATTTTCTTCCGCCGCGATCACCGTACCGATCGAACAGGCCAAACACCGCAACCTGCGACTGATCTGTGCCCTGACCCGCAAGTTCGCGCAGGAGTCCATGATTCACCGGGCCGGAGCGGCGAGTCCCGGTTCGCCGCCGTCAGCGCATTCCGGACTGCTGCAGCAGGGCATTTTCTATCGCGTCACCAAAGATCGGGGCTATGTTGGTCCCTCGGACTTCGGTACCCGGGTCGGCTATTCGGTCCCCGAAATTCTCGAGCAGGGCGGCACAGTGACCCGTTTGATCTGGACGTACCGCCGCCGGCGACGCATCGCAATCACAAAGCAGGTCACGCAACATTTCCACGCGTTCCCCTATATGGCGCCCGCGCTGGAACGGGCTTGTCGCCCCTTCAAGGATCTCTGGAAAGACTGCCTGTAGTGCCACGTTTGTGAGCTGCGGCGCAATCAGTCCGGGAGCAGTGAATAGCCCTTCGTATTCCTGCTTTCCCGGAGATTCCTCCCATGCCGATTCTCGGCGCCGATTGCAAGCTGTATCGCAATACCGGCAGCTATGACAGCCCGGTCTGGAACGAAGTTCCCCTGGTCACGGATGTGAAGCTCAACCTCGAAAAAGGGGAAGCGGACGTCACCACGCGCGCCGGTGCCGGCTGGAAACAACGCATCAGTGCCCTCAAGGACGCCAGTGTCGAGTTCGATCTGATCTGGGAACCGGGCGACGATGATTTCGAGGCCTTCAAGGATTCCTGGCTGGAAGACTCCATTATCGATCTGGCCGTGATGGACGGCGACATCGAGGCCGAAGGCACGTGGCAGGGCCTGCGGGCGGAAATGGAAACCTTCAGCTTTACGCGAAATGAAGCCCTGGCCGATGCCGTCGCGGCGTCCGTGAAGTGCATGCCGACGTTTTCCGAGCATGCGCCTGACTGGATGGTAATTGTCGTGGAAGGTGGCGGCGGGGGTGGCGGTGGAACCTAATTCTCGGTCGACATTGTCCTGACACACTGGTGGAGTGCTGCATGTTGTCCCCTCGTGACATCTTTACCCGGGCCATTGCCGGCCTGCCGGCGGAACGCCCGATCCTGGTGCAGGCATGCGACCTCGTCACGGCCTTCGGCGCCGAGGCCTGCCAGCAGCAACTGCAGCGGGATGTGGCCACGCTGGCCGCGGTGTCGGAAAAGGCAAAACAACAGCGACTAAAACTGCTGGAACAGCTCATTGCCGACACCAAGCCGTCGCAGCCGGGCAGCACTGTGCTGCGGGAAGCCCTGGCCGAACGCCGGGCGATCCTGAGCGGCAGCGCCTATCAACCCGCCCTCTGCCGATTGACTGTCGGACAGATGCAGCAGCTGCTCAACTCGGTCCTCCCCGTCACTGAAACCCGGCCGCCTGTCGCTCCGGAACCTGCCGACGAGAGCGAACAACCCGTCCTCTGAACCACTAATCGCATCCGCTGAACACCTGGGAAATCATGACACCTGACCCCGCCCATCTGCGCGCCGTCTACCGCGAAGCCATCGCCTGCAAACCGGATGAGGCCCGCGTGAGCCTGCGCGCCGAACAGCTGTGCGTGGCCTTGGGAAGCGATCTGGCCAGCCGCCTGGCCGGCATGGACCTGGTCCTCACGGAGATTGACGAGACTTGCCGCGCGGCCAAAGACGCGTTGCTGGACATCGAATCGGAACAGCTGGCCCGCCTGCAGCGCCGGAAACGGCTGGGCTATCGCGAGCAATCGAAAATCGAATCCCTGTCCAAGCGCCGCCAGAAGCTGCAGGTCTGCCGGCTGGTGAGCGTCCACGTGGGCGCATTACGGACCGCGCTGGATACTTTCGCGGAGGAGTAAGCATGCGGATATTTCAGACGAAAACGCCGGACAAGCAGGGCACCATTGACTGGCAGCTCACGCATTCCATTGCCTTGTTCCGGCAGGTCAAAGCCCTGCTGCAGATCGATCTGCTGACGCCGGATGCCCCGGCCGACCAGCCGGCGGCCCTGCGGTTGAGTCAGGATCTGGAAGTGTTTGTGAATGCGCTGTATGCCTGCGTGAAAGAGCAGGCGGATGCCGCAGGCATCACCGACGAACAGTTCGGCATGCTCCTGGAGGATGCGGCCTTTGTTGCGGCCCGCAAAGCCTTCTGGGAGGAGTGGGAGGATTTTTTCGTGCGAACCGGAGCGATGGCCAAGGCGGCCCAGCTCCGGAAGCAGCTCGAAATCTTCGCCGCCGCCGCCCAACGACTGGCGGGAATCCCGGTGGAGAAGTTTCTGGGACCGATCGACGCGGCCATCGAGCAGGGATTGTCGATCGCTGGGCCTACATCGATGAAATCGCCGGCGTTTTAGGGGTCGACCCCGAACCGCTGACGCTGGGACGGCTGCTCACGCGCTATCTCGCCCGACAGAAACACGACTGGCGATTGTGCAGCCATGTGCTGGCCGAGCTGATGAATGGCCCTCGGCAGCGGAAGGACAAACGTCCCTGGCTGCCGGACCAGCTCAATCCCTATGCCGAGCGGGTGGAAACCACGGCGGAAAAAGTGACGCCTTCCGAGTTTGTGCAGAAGGCCCTCTCCTCTCTGCTGTGAGTGCGTTATGTCTGACATCCGAGCCGGCCGCGCATTTGTGGAATTGTACGTCGAGCAGACGGCCCTCTATGCCGGCCTGAAAAACGCTGAAGATCGGATGCGGCAGTATGCTCAACGGGTGGGCTTGACGATGGCGGCTGCCGGCACCGCCGGTCTGGCCGGACTCGTTGCGGCCATCAACAAGGCGAGCGATCAGTTCGAGAACCTGAACGCCTTCCAGGAAGTGTTTCGAGGCTCGAATGCCGCGGCCAATCAGTTTGCGGACACGCTGGCCAATCGGGTCGGCCGGTCCACGGTGGCGATCAAGCAGGGCATGACGCCGATCGGCGCGATGGTGCGGGGGCTGGGGCTCGCTGGCGATGAAGCCGCCCGGTTCGCGTCAGAAGCGACGTCGGCCGCACTCGACATCTCCAGTTTTTTCAATAGCGACACCGCCGATGCGATGCAGCGGATTCGGTCGGCCCTCTCCGGATCGAGCGAAGCGGTTGACCAGTTCGGGATTAACATGCGTGCCCAGGCGCTGGAACTGAAGCTGACCGAAATGGGCTTTGAGGGGAATGTGCAAGCGGCCAGCGAGCTGGAAAAGACGCTGGCTCGACTGGCGATTATTCAGGAATCATTGGCCCGCAGCGGCGCGGCCGGCGATCTGGAACGCACCAAAGACCAGTACGCCAATTTGAGCCGCACACTCCGGGAATCCCTGGGCACTCTGGCTGCGGCGGCTGGAGCTCCACTGCAGCCTCTCGCCGAGCTGGTGATGCGGGGTCTGGTGCCGCTGATCCAGAATACCACCAAGTTTCTGCAGCAGTCTCCTCAGTTCATTCAAGCCCTGGCCGCGATTGCCGCCGGGGCAGTGATCTCCGGTTCCGGACTGGCCGTGCTCGCAAGCAAAACTTTGCATACGGCTGCAAATTTGACGATTGCCGCCGCTGGTGCCGTGAAACTGGTGCTGTGGCTCCGTCGGATTGGCGCGGCAAGCTACCTCGCGGCCGCAGGCCAAACGGCGCTGGCTGTGGCCTCCCGCAGTTTGTCGGCGGTCTGGACCTATCTGCCGGCCAAAGGACTGCTGCTCAAGGCCCTGCTGGCGGTGACTGGAGCCATCACCTGGGGAGTTGTCGCGGCCTTTGCGGCGATCGCAGTCGCCATTGCTGCCGTAGGGGTCTGGTTTGCCTCGATCCACCAGCGGACCGGCGCACTCAATCCCCTGCTGCAGGCCTTTGGAACGATCTGGCAGCGCCTGGGAGCGGTCTGGCAGCAGAACATCATTCCCGTTCTGCAGAAGCTGCAAGCGTTGTTCTCCGGCCTGTTCGGCGGTCAGGCGGATTTCTGGGGCGACAAGATCTCCACATTGGCCGAGCTGCTCGGCAATATGCTCGTTTATGCCGCTGAAGCGGCTGCCGGAGCGGTGGCCTCCGTCGCAGATGCCGTCGGTTGGGTGATCGATCAGATCAATCGACTGCTTGGAATTGACACCTCCCGCAAGCAAAGGTCCCAGGGACAAAAAGATGGATCTGGAGAAACAGAGCAGCCGGCCGCGAAAGAAATTCCTAAAGAACTGCAGGATTATGCCGACAAACTGCGCGAGGACCTGAAAACGCCCGCCCAACTGTTTGCCGATGAGCTACAAAAACTGACGGAAGCACTGCAGGCCGGCGCGATCACGCCCGCGGAGTTCGATGTCGGCAAGGCCAAGGCTGAGCAGGAACGGGACGACAAACTGAAACAGGAGTTTGACCAAAGCGATGCGGGTAAGGCGGCTGCGGACCGCAAAGCCGAAATCGAACGGCTGGAGCAGTCCCTGCAGACCCCGCTGGAGAAGTTTCAGGAGACGGTGGCCGTGCTTGATTCCGCCCTGTCGAACAATGAAATCGGACCGGAGTTTTATGATGCGGCCGTGGCCGCGTCCGAAAAGCTCCGGAAGGACGCGGAGCAACGCGAAGTGGAAGCGGCCCAGCAGGCCCAGGAAGAAGCCCGGCGCGAGCAGCTGCAGAAAATCAACAAGCAATTCGAACGCCGCTATCAGGCCGCGCAGGCCATTTCCAACAGTGATCCCGACCGCGCCGACGCCCTGGAAACCGAGACGCTACGGCAGCAGTTCCATGCGCAGCGCGATGCCGGTTTTCAAGATGAAGCCTTTCAGTCCCTGATGCAGTACCTGGGGGCCATCGTCGATCGGTCCTCGGAAATCGACGACAAGGTCAAAGAACAGAAAGATGAAGCGGACCTGATCACCGGATCCGCCCGGGAAGCGGCGTTCGGACTCGGAACCAAAACGGTCAATCAGGAACTGCTGGAACAGCAGAAAGAAGCCAACCGCAAAGCGGACGCCGCCCGGGAACTGCTGGACCGGATTCTGAAGGTGTTCGAGGACTGATTTCCTGGGTGTTCGCGCAATCGGAACCGTCTGGGTGACATGATTTTTGTCACTCGGAGCTGGCTGCATGGCTGTGGACGAAGAAAAATGGTTTCTGAAGCTTGGGTGGGAAGAAACCCATTCCACGCAGGACACCAAGATCAATGCGCTGGTCTATGGTCCTGCCACGCGCACAGAGCTGTTCAACTATCTCTTGAGCGAATTGCCCCTGCTCTATGGCACACTGGTCTTCAAGGGGCTCGACTCCGCCAGCGTGCTGGCGAATCAGCCGTATCTGTGGAATGTACGCGTGGCTTATGGGGCGTATCAGGACAAGCGCGAGCTGCAGGCGGGCGAATGCGAATTCAAGTTCACCCCCGTCAAACGGCAGATCAAACGGACAATTTCCATTTCGTCGCGATGTTATGACAGCAGCGGAGCCATCACACCGCCGGACTTGCAGATTATCGGCTGGAAGCCGAAAGACGAACGGGCCGATGGCACCACGGTCACCGAGTATCTGGTCGGTTTCAGCTGGCGGGTGGCGGTGCCGGCCTCGACCGCTTCGGAAAGCTGGCGCCGGGCTGTCGGTGACCTGCAGGGGACGACCAACACCGCTACTTTTTTTGGCTATGACGCCGGCGAAGTGCTGTTCGACGAAATCGACGGCGGCGTGCGCGGTGCGGGAATGTACGTCTTCACGCTGTCATTTGTGCGCGGGAAGAATGTTGCCAGTGTCAATGTCGGAGGGATCACGGTGCCGAATGTAAAGGCCTGGGAAATCATTGATGCTGACGATCAAAAAATCGTCCTCGATACCAGCGGCAGCAAGCCCCGCCTGGTGCCCCAGGTCGAGAGAGTCAAAGTCCATAAAGTGGCTGAAGAAGGCGACTGGACCGCCCTCTCGGCCTTGCTGGGAGTGTGATCAATGCCTGGCAATCCCCTGCATGGCCGCGGGCCGTTCGTCCGCCGTTCTGAACTCCGCAGCTGGCAGAATGAGCTGCCCAGTGCAGCCCCGGGACCAGGCGATTCGCTCAAGGACGCCTGCTGGATCCGCAATCAGACCGAAGACGCCCTGCCTGTGTTCAGCGTGGTGCAGATCGGCGCGGCCGCGATCGGCCCGGAAGACGATGATGCTGCCTATCAATTCGGGGATCCCTGTTTTGACGGGGATTCGGTGGCCGGCGACGCCACGGTCAAAATTGCTGTCGTGCAGGAACCTGCCGCCACGGACGGCAGCCTGGTCAAAGCCAAGATTGCCGGAGCCACGCGTGTCCGGCTCACGGGCGAGGCCGGGAAGGGGTACGCCAGTCCCAAAGCCGGCGAAACCACGCTCGAAGCCGCTGACAGTGGGCCGTGCGTGATCCTCTATGACCCGGGCCCGGGAGACGGCGAGCGGATTGCCTGGGTGCGGATCGGCGGGGGGAGTGGCTCCGGCGGGGGAACTGGGAGCGTTGATCTCAGCGCCTGCGGCTGCGGGCCGTTCATCCAACCCGGGCAGGTCGAATTCGCCGGCATCGGCAAAATGCCCGCCGCGCTGGTGGTCGGCGACCCTTTTGCGCTGGAGCCGATCATCTGTGATGCAGATGTGGGGGCCTCCAAATATGTCGCCCCGCCTGTCACCTTGACTTGTCCCACACCGCCCGAAGGAGTCGAGGAAGAGGAGGAAGAAGGGGGCGGGGACTGATGGGTGACTGGGTGCGTGAAGCGGAGATCGATTTTGGGGATGGATCGTTCAACAAGGGCACTGTCACACTCCACATTTTCCCCGGCGAAGGGAATGAGTGTGAGAACGCGCCGGATGTTTATTTCAAAAACGTCCTGCCCTTCCATCCCGGGATCTACAACTGGTTCAAGTTTGTGGGCGGCACGAATGTTCCCCCAAACATGCTCAACTGCATCTGCATCGGCCCCAGTTACGAAACCGAAGACGTAGCTTGCGGTCTGTGCAAAGACGGCAAGCGTCCTGAATTCTGGGGCGTGTCGGGGTTCACGATTTCCTTAGCAGGATCTCCACCGCCGTGGCCATCGCCCTTGAGCCCCTCCGGAAACTTGGAAATCGATACCGGCTGCGGATGCTACAAGATGGTGGAAAAACGCTTTTCGGCGATCGCGATTGGCTCTCAGTCGATCCCAGATTTGGGAGCGGGATCGCTGGCTTATCAATGGCAATTCGACGTGCTGGGTGAGCGTCCGGATGAATGGAACAGGCAGCCGACATGCGGAGTGGGAGAGGGGCAAGCCGGGATGACATGGTTGGGATGGGCGGCGAGCACTCACTTTTGCGAGGCGAAGCTAATCAATAATGAAAGTGTTTACGGAGTGACCTGCAATGTATTCTACAGAGAGGGCGGATTCACAACAGCGATGGGGCCAGAAGGTCCTTACGTGACCAGCTATACGAGTGATGTGTTCGCCGCACCCTATGGGTACTTTCCCAAGCCGGACGATCTGCCGATCGACTGCACCCAGCCGATCCTCCTTTCCCTGCAGACGCCGTCGAACGTGTTCAGCACCGGCTGCGGCGGCGGGGTGATTATGCCCGACACCATCACGATTTACCCAATGGCCTGACCGATGAGCAACGTCACCTACAGCCGCGAAATCCTGATTGGCAGCAACTCCGCCACGGTCTCGTTTCAGAAGACGAGCGAAGAGGGCTGCGATCTGTCGCTGCAGTACACGCAGGATCAGTACGCCGGACAGAATGACTTTGCGGTGATCGCGGCCCGCCCGACGATCCCGTGGGGATTCTGCGTGCCGTCGCATGTCTGCATCTCGAATGCGTGGCGGTATGACGGCTTCGATGATGGCTATGCCATTGCCGGGCATCCGTTCGAGTTTGAAGACGATTTTTTGCAGTACCAGAACAACGTGGACCTGTGCGCCTGGTTGATCTCCTTCGACTTCGGGGAATCCCCGCCCAACTTCGTATCGAATGCCTATGTCGTGGTGCACTGCCTGCCCGATTACGATACCGAACGGGTCCCCTGCCACGCTGACGCTGTCGATGAGTATCCGGACCTCGCGCCGGATCCAGATGAAGCGATGAGGTTCAGCACGCTGCCAGAGCGGAAAGACCGGCAGCTGTGGATCAACGTGCTGGATCAGGTCTCGCCCTGGAGCGGCGAAAAGAAACTGCTCATCCAAATTCAGCCGCTCCCCGGTGGCCCCGTGTTGCGGCGATATGCCAGCTCCCGGCATGCCACGATTCCCGGCCCTCGTCTTTACCTTTGGTGACCCATGCCGCTGATGACCTGTGAAATCACCGTCAGCAGCCTGGATCCAGGCGGGGTGGTGGCCCGATTCAAGACGATCTCCGATTTCGCTCCGCCGATCCTGCAGTGGTGCTATCACCGCATCGGCACAGCGGGGCTTTCGGCTGTGCTGAACGAAGCTGGGGTCGCCTACTTCGCATCGCAGGCCGATGCAGTGAACGCCGCGATTGCCGAGGCTCTGACGGACGCCCAGAGTCATTATGACGGTCAGGATCTGGAGGTCTGCGACGGAGAGTGCTTTGGGTCTGGCAACAGTGGGGGCGGAGCCTACGAGGAGGCCGCTGCCGGTGCCACGATCACCGCCCCGGGTGTCAGCGACGGTGACATCCCCCCCTGCGTTGGACCAGCGGCCGAATCACAACTGACCGTGACAGCACGTGCCCCCGGCGGTGTGACCGCCGTCGACCTCAATGAAGTCCTGGGATCCGCGATCGCGGGCAACTTCGAAAATCCGGAGACTGCGGGGACGATCATCGGCGCGTTACAGGGCGCGGGAGGCATCGCCACTTGGAACGGGACCGCTTTTGAACTGTACGTGGATTTCTACGGTGGGGCTTATGCACGCATCAGTCTTTCGCCTGACCCCATCGCGGTCTCAATCGTCGGCAAGGCCACGCCTTCCAGCCCGGTGACATTCACGGATGCGTATCTGACGCTCGATTACGAGGTCATGGACCAGCATGATTCGCGGATTCTGACAGCGTCCTCGATGAGTGGGACGACGGGCATCGTCCCAGGGTCACTGATGCAGAAGATTTTCGGTCCGGACATCGAAATCACCGAGTCTGTGTTGCTCGTCCCCGGGACGACTCATTTTGAGCCGGCCACCAATTCCGAACACCTGACATTCGGCGGGTCACTCGATCTGTTTATCGCCCCCTATTTCGTGGTGCTTGACCCCGGAAACCAGGGCAGTTGCGAGTGCGACATCAGCTACGTCAACCCGTTTCCGTTCAATCCGTCATGTGATCGGGTCAGCCCTCAATACCTGTATCTGTGGTACGAGGCCCCGACCGGATTCAAAATCACTGGTGGACTGAAACCGGCCTGCCGCATCCCGATCTATCTCCCCCGGGGACTCACGCCATGACAATTCTGGTCACCGCTGCTGATGCACCGGACTGCCCTTACCGGGTGAGTCGCCACGTCTCGATCTGCCACTGCAGGCATCCCGCCGTGGTCGGCACAGGCCAGCCGCGAGGCGTGCCGTGGAGCCGCTGCGTCAGCTGCCAAGAGCGGGAGAGTCTTGTGCATCTGGAGGCAGTAAGTTCACCATCTGCCGTCCATGTAGTGACTAAAAAAGAACCCTGCACACCCTGCGAAGCGGCGAAGAAGGCCGCCCGGGAAGCCGCCGAAATGCGGCGGATGTTTGGCATGTGATTTCCTGAGTGCGCACTCAAGAAATCAACGCCGCAGATCAGGGCCGGTCCGTCACGAACAGCATGATATTCGGGCCCACAAATGCGCGCTGTTGACCGGCCGGAAACGTGATCACCACGTCGAATTCATACTTGCCGGCCTGCCAGGCGCTGGTCTCTTCCGACGTCGATTCGAATCGCACCACCTTGGCCCCCGTGCGGACCGGGATCGAGCCGGCGACCTCAAACGTGACCGCCTCACTGCAGTCGATCCGCCGCGCCACCAAGCGGGCCGTGGATCCTTCCGGCAAGTCCGGGAAATCCGACCGGCTGAACTCGATCGCCGACTCCAGCGCGGCTGTGTAATTGTCTCCCCGCACGAGCGGTGCCGAGAGACCGCGACCGGAGAGCGTCGGCACGCTCACGTTGATCTGCCGCGTGCCGGCGAGCTGGGCCAGGGCCGTCGGCGAAAAGCTGGTGACCGTCCCGTCGCCTGTGCCGCCGCCGCCCTCTCCGCTGCCAGGGCATTCGACCGGCGGAGATTCCAGGATCTCGTCTTCGGCACCAGCGGCCGTGATCTGCAGCCAGCCGCGATACAGCAGGCCCCGGGAATCGAGGACTTCGGCCCGCAGCGTCTGGCCAGTCAAGTCCTCGTTGATCGTCGCCCGATACCGCAGCGGTTTGGCTTCGGAATCAACTTCGAGCAGGGCATCGGGAGT
>Ga0182738_1001476_pt1 | contig 29442 bp, 28 predicted proteins | sample eDN5th30CBELigMG_FD_128876 | JGI IMG/M metagenome (GOLD analysis project Ga0182738, IMG submission 128876) | Enriched Miracle-Growth compost microbial communities from Emeryville, California, USA - eDNA 5th pass 30_C BE-Lig MG (version 2)... ...
TACTGTATTTAGAGTTAGGAGGATATTTGAATTAATTTTGGCCTTCCTGCCAGTCAGATTAGCCGGGCAAGCAAGTGTCAGAATTTTTATTGAAATAGCTCTGAAAATATACCTTGCTAAATGGGTCAAGAAGTTGAATGAATGAGAAAATTTTTCACTGAACACAGTAGTTAGCTTATTCCTAAGGTTGTTTAATTTAAAAATATTAAACATTTGGAGCCTTTTAAAAATTAACCCACCCATTCTGTAGAGAATTTTTCCTTCGAAAACGTTGAGAAGAATGGGAAAGTCTCGAATATCTACTGAGGTTTGAAAGGATAAATTCAAATTTTAGTTTAAAACAACACGCACTAGCATATAAATATGATTTTTAGGACACTATTAGAACTCCTTTAAATAGAAACTTGGATTTAATAAACAATAAAGCGTTGGAGAAACGTGGTATTTTTGAGGATTTGAAAGTTGACGAAAAAGTACAGATAGATTGGCACAAGTTGATTCGAGAAACAAAGGGTTGAAAGAAGAAAAATTTCGAAAGAAAGATTTGCCTGTGGAATGCCAGAGCCTTCCAAAAAGATAAAATATTGATTTGAATTATTGGCGCATAGTATTTAAATATATTTTTAAACCCCAAGACGATAAGCATTAATTTCGGTTTTTTCCAAGAATCCTCGCTTTCAACGCTTCTACTTGACCATATAAACTTGTGTTTTGGTGAGGACTAATGCCCTTGAAAGAAAGTTAACTTTTTGAACCCCCACTCAAGGTTTGAAGGGGAGAAATGAAGACTAAATTGATGATTGTAGCTAAAAGAATTTATAGTTTTATATCAGCGGAGTTGAAAACGATATTTTACAAATTCAAAGAATAGTCGAAAAAATTTTTTCAAAATCGGAGCCAAAATAAAATTAACTCACAAAAAATGGTTTCAAATTTCAAGAAGGTTTAAGTGATTGATTTTAGCTTTAACTAGCGGCATTGATCCATTTCACCCTTCCCAACTATTCTGTTTTGTTCTGGAACGAGGGGTATGTTTTTGAAAGTCTATACGCAGCTTGGTTCAGTAAAACTAAACGGAGTGAGAGAGAGAATAAAGGGGTTTATAAATCTTAGTTGATGTGGGATAATTTAAATGGGATACTCAAAGAGCTTGTTTTTTCTTCAATTCAAAAAGATAAAAACTGTACATACAAATAAACATAACTAACTATTGTACGAAAAGATCAATGAGGATCCTTTTCAAATTTTTATCACAAAATAGAAGGGTTCTATGGAGACAAAGTAGAAAACGAAGTGTTAGAAGGAAGCTTCTAACATAGAATACGATACAAATAAAATACAGACAGAAATGATAAAAAGTGTGTTTTGGTGGGGTTTGGGTTTAGTCCAATAAATCGAATTTGCAAACAGGGCAGTCACTTTTAAGTTCGAGCCACTTGTTTACGCATTTTTTATGAAATTTGTGGAAGCAAGGCAGGGAGGTGAGCTTGTCTCCAATTGTATAGTCGAGTAAGCAGATAGCGCAGGAATCATTGGTGGAGGGATTTAATGATTCGCAGCACTTTCCTTCCTTTTTTTCCTTGGCCATTTTAAGCCTGGAAGCTTTGGAGTTATACAAAGTTACGGGAAGTCTGCTGATTTGGGCTTTAGTGAGGCCTTGCTTTTTGGCAGGTTCGGGCCTTGGGCGATATTCAAAGCCGTTTGAATGAGCGTCCAAAGGATTTATATGTTGGCTAGAATGCCAGAGAATGTTGTTGCTACTGATTCTGTAGTTGAAGCCGCGACTTTGGCTTTCTTCTGCAGGAGAATCTGCAGATGTGATGGGAGAGCCTTCAATAGATGAGCCAGCAGTGGTAGTACTGTCAGTTGACATAAACTCCTCTCCTTCAGATTCTTCAGTTTGTGCTCTGAAATTGGTTTGGATGTTGACAGAGTTGGAATTGACAAAGACATGAATGTTTCCGTTGTAGATGTGAATTCCACTATTGTCCATGACGATTTGTTGTCCGGTAGGGTTCTCGATGATGGTGCCACTTCTGCTGGTTTTGATGGTTTGAGAACCGTTTCTGATGACCATACCCCCATGGGTACCAAGAGAGAGGTTACTTCCGAAGCTCAAATTCATTTGGGAGAAAAGTTTATTTTTATTTACAAGAGTTAATTTGAGTTTTCAAATCAATTTAACAGTGCTATTTCTATTAATTTAAAATTAATCTCTCTCAGATAATCTATTTGGTCCCTTATCTTTCTAGTGTCGGTTTCTGGGATTTTGGGGTGTCGAAATATTGAAAAAGGTTATCTTGGGATGTTTTTGGGGTGCCTTTGGGTTTACAATATGGTTTCCGAGAGCCCAGTGGGTTGGAAAAAATCAAGTAAAAAAGTTCCCGCTAAGCATGGTGTGAGAAGACTTCGACTGCCTCATTTTTGAAGTCAATTTGAGAAATCAAATTTTTAGAATTAGATCTTGCCAGAGCTTAATCTTAATTTTAGCCATTCTGCAACCAAAAGGAATCGAAGTCGAAAATCAAAATCAGCCGCGGCGAAAATTTTCCTTGCGAATTTGACCTAACAGGATCTATTCTTACTGAAGGTTAAAGTATATTAATATGAAAGAGTCTTTTAGCGGTAAAATTCTGGGCAAAATTAACGAGTATACATCCTTGGTTTAATTGGAAATCCAAAATTATTTTTTGTAGAATATTTGAATGAAATTTGAACCTTGTGTTAGCTTTTCAAAATCAAAAGGTAATTAAGTCCACTCCCAAACAAAAATAACGAATTCGTGCCAAAATGAAATGGTTTTAAATCTTATTTTTGTCCTTAATAAGAGAATTTAAATTTCAACTTCTACTTCGTTCCTCCGAGGGGTTTCTTGAATAAATTTATCTTCTCCTCTCCAACGTTTTCAAGTCCTTTTTTATTCATGTAGACTCTTTAATCATCAAGAGAAAGAGCTCCTTTTGGCACTGACTTGGGTTCGGTTTTCTTTGTTGAAATTAAATGAAGGTTGAATGTGAGTATATTTTGTTTAAAAACGGATTCAAGGAATTAATTTGAATCAGTACTGAATTGCTATTTTCTGACTACATCTTCTTTTCATTTAATTTCATTAATTTCACGTTAGAGTTGTGACAATCTAGATTATCCTACCTAAGACTTTGATACTACATCGTGGAAATTTTGAGACTACTGGTGAGTGGAGATAAATCATTCAACAAGCTCTGTATATTTTGAGGACGTATTGAATTATTCTTTTTGAAAATATTTTGCAAGAGGTAGAAAGGAGAATTTTACAGGGTTTTTTTTTGTTTTTGAAAAAAGGGGATGTTTTCAAATTTTGAAAGTTTGAATTGAATCAAAGGCTTAAAATAAAAAAATTGATTTTGGTAGAAATGGCTGGTTTTAATTGAGCATGGCGCGTTTCATGATTGAAAAATAAAACTTTCCCTCAAGTTCACGGGCGTTGATAAAAAATTTCATCTTTACGTGCTCTTCTTAATTTAAACTTCCTCTCATCTTCACATCGTCCTTTCTCAACTCAAAATGAAACTAATAGCTTTTTCCTCGAATTTTTAAACCACACAGAGAAAATTTTTTTTTGAAAAATGGAGATGTGAAAGAAAATGGCTCTAGAATCTTTAGGGTTGTGTTGGAGAGAAGAATTTCTTCTCTCAATCCAGCCACATTGTTTGTGATATTTTTCAAAGCAAAAGTTTTAATTTAAAAAAATCACAGAAAAGAGTATCCAAATTCAAATCTAAATCTTATTAATTAATGACATTTTGGAAGTGAATATAGGATTTTTTGAAATTATCTATGGCATAAGAAGAAATTTGGGACATGGAAACATCGAAAATCTCCGAAGAATAGAAAGAGCCTAAAGAAAACTTTCCAGGCCAAAAAGGAGTTAATTCATCCAAGAATAAAGCGGAAAAATTAGTAATTTGTGAAATAGGAACTAATTCTTACATTTGGATGAAACTTTTACTTCGAGTAAGTGGTATGATTAATCTCATACTTTAATTTTATCTGAAAGAAATTACATCATGATGAATTCTTCAACTTTCTAGTACTGTATAAAAACAAATTATCGATATAATACACTCAAAAATTAATATAAGGATTTGGGAAATCAAAAAAGTATATTTTATTTAATGACCACCACTTAAAGGTTGATAATGTTCTTCAATTTTTCTTCTGATTTTAGCAAGATTCTTTTTATTTTTCAAGAGGTAATTAAGCCCATTGATCCATTCTTTAAAGACATCGTAGTTTGGAGCGACAAAGTCTAGTCTTCCACCTTTTTCTAACAAAATAGAGAAAGGATAGTAGCTGCAGTTCATATATTTATCAAGTCTTGAGTTTGGACCAATTTTTTGTTGCTGCATAAACATGGGATTTGAGCTGAAATTCAACAAGCTGTTATCTCCAAGGTTTATTCTTCCATCCATAAAGTTACTGGAATTCTGATTATCAAACAATTTCTTTTGTACTCTGAGGATATCCATAGTAACTTGAGGAACTATGGGTCTCAGGATGCTTGCAAAAGATATACTCATTTCTGTTCCTGGCTTGAATGCATGTTTTAATTCTATTTTATCCATGCTAGGATGCAATCTGATACATCTCATTCCATACCCACATGCTTCTGGGGGATTGGTTTCACCTGTCAACGGATCAAATGCTGCCTTTTTCAGTGACTGCGTTGTTGTAAATTTCTTGAATAAGTATCTTCCTTCCAATAAAGGTTTCAACTAAGAAGAAAAAATTAGGAAATAAAAAGGTTCAGAAAATACTGTTTCAATAAGATTGGTGTTGGATTCAGAGAAGTTATCAACTTTGGCTCTGCTACCATGACCCGAAGAAGAGGTTAATTTTCCTTGAGCAAAGCGGATGAAGCTATTATCTTGTCTTTCGACAGGGACAGAGGCGTAGTTTGAAAGATCCAAAAGGGGATTCATTGCATATGATTGTGGTCTCACATGATTTTCTCTGATGGTCTCTTCGAATTGTGGTTCAAAACCTAGATTTTTATGGATGGCGGCTCCAAGAGATTTAGATCTCAGGCCATAACTGGTATTTGGAGCAAGAGGATTTGTTTTATGAGCCATTTGCATTTGTGCAGAAAGCATGATACTTGGCTCATTAAGTCTTTCATTGGATGGATAGCGCTTTGTGGACAAGTAATTCTTGTGTGTTGGTGGTTGGTAGCTGCTATAATCGATAGTATTGGTGCTACTGCTATTTACAAGAGAATGGTAGTGATCAGTTGGTGCAGTTTTATCGAGAGAAATAGAGTTTCCAGAACTAATGTTATTTCTCAAAGTTGAGCTGCTAGATTTTCTGTTGTTTTCTTTATTGGCAAAGCTTTGTTGTTTCAATTTGTTTTGAGCGTAAGAAGAAGACAATTGGGAAGAAGGAACACTAAGTCTTCTATTATTTTTGGGAGCGTCTCTGAATGTTGTTTGTTCTTCAGCAATGGTCTTGAGAGGGCCGATGCTCTGTGGTCCTATAATATTTTCTTTTGAATTATTCTTACTCAAACTCGCTTTAGTCAACTCAGGAGAAATGCGAGGAGGAAGAGGATGTCTTTGTTGCAAAGGAAGATTGAGATAATTTTCATCTCTCATTGAACCAGTTGCGCCTAAAGACTTGCGTGGAGGCTTATAAACTTCAACACTAGAGTTATGTGCATGTCCTTGATCCATTGAAGCATCCATGAGATTTTTGAGGTTGACGTTGACAGCAGCAGGCATAACCTTTGAAAGTGAATGCCTTTTTCTTTCATTGAAGATATGTGAACCCTGTGGGTTACTTTCAAATCTGCGGTGTTGTTGATTGACATTGTTGGGTTCAGCATTCATGGACATTCTTCTAAAGAATTGGGGTTGTCCATGTCCATGAGAAATGTTTGAGCCTGCCGATTGATAATCATCGATATTCAAGATTTGTTGATTGGAGCCTACTGAGTGATATTGAGGGAGATGATCATCAAAAGTGTCCTTTTTATGTGCAATAGAACTTGTATCTGAATTTTTAATGGGAGAAAGCTCAAGGTTCTTCCAGGAATTACTGCGACTGCCATCATCTTCAGGTTGGAATTTTGTTTGTGCAACGCCTTCTTTTTCAAAGTTTTTGAAATTGAGAGTTCGAGTCATATCTTCATGAAGAGAAGTATTGATATCTGCTACACTCTTGTCATTCAAGATGACGTAAGAATTGATTTGGTTGGCTTCATCAACAAGGTAATTTTGTTCAACGAATTTTTGTTCAATTGCAAGTTTTTGGATTTCAAGTTGTTCAATGTTTTTTCTAAGGCTCATAATCTCCTTTTCAAAATTGTCCAAATCAGATTCAGCAGAAACAACTTTGGGCCTTGAAACTTTGTTAATTTGTTCCAATTTTTGTTCCGTTTCTTTTATCTCTTTTTGTATTTTTCTTTCTTCAAGAAGCTCTTGGGTATTTTGTTTATCGAAATCAACGACGTAATTCTCAAGTTTTGAAGCTTCCTCTTGAGCAGCCTTCATCCTTTTTTCAAGCAATCTCTTTGTTTCTTTCAAATTCTTCACTGACTGTATTGCTGTACTGTCAAAATCCTGGAAATGTTTAGTAAATAATTATCTCTTTCAAATATTACTTCTTTGACAGTTTTCTTTTTTTCTTCAATTTTAGCAAGAATAACACTGAGTTGTCCATTAATTTCATCTTCAGCTTCAAGTAAAGCGAGTTGGTTTTTCTTGAGGCTAGAAGCTCCTTCTTTGTAATCATTGAAGGAAGCAAGAATTTTTTTCAAAGAAGGCAACATCTTTTGGTCAACTGCAGTTGTATTTTCTTTGATCACATTATCAAAGTACGCCAACCTGTCTTCTAAATCCTTATATTTCTCCATTTTTTTCTATTAATGTTTAGAGTTGAATATTGTGGATAAGAGTACCATGAGATTATTTTTTGTAATTTCAACAAATTCTTTAAAATGCTCTTTTTTAAGATTTTGAGCTGCTCTTGGCCCATATGTTCGACTGATGACATCAAAAGTACTAGCTTGATCTTGAAGGTAAGCATTAAAGGCAGATTCGGCCTCCTTCATGATAGCTTGTTCAAGATGTGATCTTTTGATTGCCAAGTCCTCTTCATACTCCTTCTTTTTCTTGGTATTGGTAACAAAGTCCTCATCACTTTTTCTTAATCTTTGCTCAATTTGAGCTCTCTGTTCCTTTGCCTTCATGACTGCTTTTTCTGTCATCTTCTCTTCTTCTTTCAATTTATTTTCTTCTTGAACTTTTTCAGAGACTAAATAGTTATAAGAAAAAATTGCAAAAAAAAGTTACCATATATTTCATGTTGAGTGACAGTTTCGAAATACATATTGAGAAGCTCAAGGAATTCTCTAGCTCCTTTTTCTCCAATATTGTTGGCTTGTAAATATTCACTGGCTTTCTCAAAAAGTGCTTGATGTTCATCAAAGTCATCAAGATCATGGTCAGCTTCTTCTCCTTTGACGTTATCTTTCCAACAAGCAATCGTATCCATCCTCAATGTATGAGTAACATTTAATTGATGAAGCTTGTTTTCAAGGTTAAGAATGACATCAGGATCTCCCTTTTGATTTTTTAGAGTATCGATTGTACGAAGAAGTTCTTTTCTTTTATTCTCAAAATTTCTTTCTAATTTGTATTGCTCCTCTTGAACCAATTTGAGTTGTCTATTCAAAACCTTTTCTTCGAATTTTGCATCAGCATCTGCAAAGATCTCTGATAGCAAAGCATCAATTCTGGGAATGTTAAATTCTTGTGCCTTCTTGTTCATAAGTGTCTCAATTTTGTCAAGATCATCACTGTTTTCACGAACTCTATCCTCTTTTTCGTTGATTGAGATTTGATAATTTTTAGCTGAAAGGAAGAATTGGTCATTTATATTGGTTATATAGTTTGTGATTTCTTTTAATTGAAGCAAAAGTCTCTTCTTTTCAACACCAAAATCGTTCAGAGTTCGAGTAATCTCTTCAAGAGCTCTCTTGGTCTTGACTTCGAGATTGTAGAAGTTGATTTCTGTTGAATTATTCTCTCTAAACATTTCGATAACTGCATCAAGTTCCTCTCTCTGAGCTACCAATTCTGCTCTTTGTAACAATCTTCCGTTCAAATCTTCCTTCAACATTGCTTTCTTCTCTAAATCCTGAATAGATTAGATTTATTATTCTCAACTCAGAGGGCGTCTTTACTTCATTATAACTATTTTCGATTTGAGTGATTTTATTGATGATGTCGACCTTTTGATCCTGAATATTTTGAAGTGTATGCTCTAATTCTCTCAGGTCATTTTCAAATTCCTGTTCAACAGCTTTTTCTCTTGATCCAATATCTTTCTCTTGTTTTTGAATTAATTCATCCAACTTGATAATTTCATGATCATAAGTTTTGACTTCCATGGTTAAGCGTTTTAACCTTTCACGTGAAACATTGACATCAACTCGATCTTGTTGAAATTCAAATAAATAAGCAGTTTAAAACAGCAAAGTGTACCCTTATTTTCAGTTCGTTTTTTCTGTAGTTCTCCAAGTCTTTTTGTTAATTTACTCAATGCCTCCTCCAGTTTACTCTGGTTCTCTCTATTTCAAAATGAGAATTAAAAAGCTGCTCACTCAAATATAAATACTGTAAATCATTATTCTCTTCAGTAAAGACTCTTTTTCTGTTTTCAAGAATATGCATTTTTGTTTGAAGTTGTGAAGTGAAGAACTTGATTTTATCTTGAATCACTCGGACCTCTTCATTTTCTTCAAGAACGAAAGGTTTTGAAGAATTGAGTAAATCTGCAGTACATTCAATAGTCTTATTCAATGGACCAGTCTTTTTTCCTTCAAAGCTTTTGGTGTTGAGCTTGGCTCTTATTTGCGCCCTATCCCCTTGATGCGTATTCAAAATTTCATTCAAAATCTTATAAGACAAGTTGCTGGAATTTAATGAATTGGGAGAATGTGTGTCTTTCAAAACTTGTTTAATGTCTCTCCTTCTAATGTCATCATGCTTTGCATCTTCATTTTTCAAATTGATTCCAAAACTTTTTGGAGACATAAAGTCATTGAAATGAAGTTGTCCAGTCCCAAGGAGACTGAGTGTAATATCATTTTCTTTGGTCTTATTATTATGGCTGACTCTGGGGTTTTGGAAGGAGTTGTCTTTGTTAGTAGGACTAATGAAGGCATTTTTGTAGAGATTTTTTGGAACAATTAATGCTTCATGATCGTCTTCAAGATTAACGTTGGACATTCTTCAAAATTCAAATTACTGTTAAGGCTGAATTTTACTTTTCTGATATTAATTAACAGGGCGGAGAGGGCGGATCAATATTTAAAAATCTCACACTCTTATTATTATTAGAAAGTTGAAAGTAATCAGAGAAGGTGGAAGGTTAATTTTGTCTAGCACTTTGTTTGATGAAAGGAAATACAAAGTGGGATGAAGGAAAAAGCGTAGAGAGATATGGTGGATATAGACAGAAAAATTTTACTTTGCAAGTTTTGTGAAATTATGACAAAACTCAAAAATATCAATTTTTTTTTAATAAAAGATCATAATTCTGAATATTTGATTTGAGAGTTATACAATATAAAAATCTGTAAGAGGGGCGGGTCTGGTTGTCTTCTAACCAGCAACCAAGGAATCTAAGCAAAAATATAGAGAGAACGATCCAAAATCTGATGTAATTAATTATTGATCAGCTGCGAGTGTCTCACTGGTTTGGAATTAGAAAAATTCTCGAGCTTTCTCTCGAGTTCTTGGAGAGAATTAACCCATTCAAGATTATGTATTGTTTTGACTTTAGCGACGACTCGCTTCATCAGATTATTTTCGACAAGGACAGACCTGAATTTATCTTGGATTTCGCTTGGGTCTTTCACCATCAAGTAATCCATCATGCTCCTGATAATTTCTTGGGTAGGGCCATCTTCGCCTTCTTTTCCTTCTTTTTTAATAGTCATATATTCTTCCATAAGTCTCTTAATCCACTTCCAAGCTTGTTTGACGTTGGGCTTTCCTTCGAAAGATCCTTTTGGAGAGCATCGAGCAACGAGTTCCAATAACGAATCAACGAATTTATTGTTGGTTTTGGAGGTTTCTTGGATTTCTTTGATACGAGGAAGGATATCACCGATATTTTCGATTTCAAGTTCAGTGATGATTTCCTTCAAGATTTTGCCTGTAAAGTTGATTTCAGTAGTGCTCTTGCGATGCTCGTGGCCATGACCAGGAGCAGGGATATTAGGATTATGAGAATGTCTGGCATTTTCGAGTTCATTTTCAAGTGATGAGATCTTGATTTCATTTTCTTTGAATTTTCTCAAAGAAGGTCTGCTTTGAAGTTCAAGTCTCAAATTTTCATTAGCAGCCTCCAATTGAGCAATTTTATACTTGTATTTATGGAAAGCATCAGACGCTTGGTGGGTTGATTCGATTCTTGAGTGGTGGACAGATTCATTACGAGACTGGTTAACTCTTTCTTCAAGAACTCTTCTGTTTTCAACACCAGAATCATCCAAGCGACTGTAGTGAATTCTGCTCTTGTCACCTGGTTGCTTCTTAAGGTGGTCGATCTCTTGAATGAGCTCATCATTTCTTTTAACAAGGGATCTGATTTCATGGCCCGTTTCTTCGAGATTTCTTCTCAAGATTTGTTTTTCTTCATCATCTGTAGGAGATTTACGACGTAAATGCTGGTCAAGTTTTTCAGCAAGTTGGCTTCTTTGTTGAAGGAGTTCTTTATTCTCACGGGAGTATTTGTTTAATTTATTGGTAAGGCTTTCAACCTTAGCTTCATGCTTTTTGAGAGTCAAATCAAGGTTTGTATTCATATTTGCCAACTGATCTTCGAGTTCTCTGATGACATCAACTTTTTGGGCATCTGCTTTAGCAAGTTTATTGTTTTCTTCAGTGAGAGTGCGCAGGCGGACTTCTAATTCCTTGAATTTTTCGTTCATTTTTTGGGTTTTGCTGTTGTTGTAGTTGACTTCTTGGACTAGGTTATTTCTTTCCTCGTATACTCTTTCAAGCTCATTTTTGGTGATCATATAGTCCTTGTAGAGTTTATCATGGAACTCCTTCATTCTTTTGAGGAGCTTTTCTTTGCTGTTGATTTTTTCTTCCAATCTTTCATTTCTCTCTCTTTCGACATGAACAAGTCTTGTCAGATCTGAAGAGTCTTGAATTTGGAAAGAATCTTCTCTGGAATATGGGATCATCAGCTCAGTCTTATTGAGTCTAGTGTGGTTAGAGCGATCGCTTGTCCTTTCACCGACGTTAAATTCGAAGGCGGAGAGATTTTGGCGGTTATTTCTTGGGCTGACTTTATGAGAAAACCTTCCTAGATAGTTCCTCATGTTCTGTGAGTAGGTGGGCTCTGTAGGAGTGGAGTGTCTGACCTGGGCATTGTCAAAACTATTTTCCTCTCTGTCATTATAGAAGGATTTTTGATCGGAATTTTTGCGGTTAAAAGTATCGTTATACAAAGTGTTGTAATTTTTTTGGCTTAATTTACGGACTCCCTCTTCTCTGTTACTATGATGTTGTGAATGAGATTTGGGTTCCCTTTCTCTGCTTTTGCTATTTCGCTTTTTTCCGCTGCTCTGCACTTGGAAGCGAGGAGAAATAAAGGTGTGGATGCCTCCTTTTTCGGTTTGCTGAGTGTTGGAAGGGATAAAGTCTTCATGACTTTGGTCTAATTTTGAATCTTTAGCATTTTTAGGCAAGTTTAAAATTCCCTTGGAGCCTCTGACATCATCGCCTTCCTGTTCAAATCCCCATCTGTGAGCCTCTGAGTCCATGTAGCTCATTTTATTAATATCGCTGTGTTCGATGCTTCTTTCTGGGACAGCTTCCAATTCACTCAAATTTCGAAGATTTTCTTTGGTTAATTTAAGATTTTCTTGATTATACTCGGTACTTTCATCTTGAAGTTGAGAGCCGTTTAAATATGGAGAACCTTCGCCTAGATCGTAGGAGCTGGAATGGCCAGAATTTTGAAATTTGTAATGTTCAGGATATTTGGAGTTTGACCCTGAAAGAGAATGATCACGAGAATGGTGGAATTTTCTGGGAGGTTGTTTATCCGAACCAGGAGCAGGATCTAGTCGTTCAATAGATTCGTCTTGACTGACTGAGGACATTTTTGTAGATTTCAAGCACTTTTGATCCGTTGAAGGAATTTTATTTAATAGTTTGATTTGAAATAAACTAAATTTAAGAATAATTTCAAATTTTCATGTGATTTGGATTGTTGATCGGGGACGGAATGGGGTGGGATGGGATTTTTGTTGTCATAAAAGAAGGTTCATCAGATACAAACCAACAAAACTCCTTTGGAATGTCTTGAGAGAAATGAAATCATTCAGTTGGGAGGGAAAAAGTTCTTGAGGAAATCTTTGTTGAAATGAGTAAACAGACACTTGAGCTATGAAATTAAGAATCCGATCCAAAAGGAAATGTGAGAAAATCGATAATTAAAATAATAGCTATTTATGATTAAGAAAAAAGACTTTTGGATTCAAGAAAGACAAAGAACACTCTTTTAGAGAATTTTGACATGCTTGTGGAAAAAATCTTAATTGAAATAGGCTGTGTTAATTCTACTTGTAAATAATCGAGTTTAATTCATGAATAACATTAAGACAACTGATCTCAAATCCACTGTCATAGATACAGTTCGTAACCTGAAAAAGAAGAGGTACTAGTGAATTTGCTGAAATCCCTATCTAAAATCTCTATTAGATCAAATGTTTCTGAAGAATCAGCTAGCTCAAATAATAAAGGAGGAAGTTTGACAAATGTAGATCAGGATGGTACTCCATCTTCTACAGCTCCCAGAACTGGAGCCGAGACACGAATAGTTTCAAAATCGCATAATCTTGTGAATGCTGCATCGTATAAGAATTTAACAAAAAAGAGAAAGATAGGAAGTCCTGAAACGGATATTCAGATTACAAATAATGAAACAGCTTCATCATTAGGAGATGCAAGTGGAGGCGTTACAAGAGCTGGAGTGTTTGATCGATTGGCAAATAAAAATTATACAAAAATCCTCAAGGCTCAACGAAAGGAGAATAAAGATCAACCTATAAACTTTTTTGATACTCAATATCATCAACCATGTTTAAGTAAAATTTTGCTACTCTTTGGACAGTGTATAAATTTTCAAAAAGATCTTTTGGATGTCGTGTTTACAAATGGAAAGCGTATAAAGGAGTATCTGGCTGAAACGCAAACAACCGCAGAGAAAATTAGCAGAAGCTTGTATCATGACCAACATTTTATCATATGTAAGAAGATTTCAGAGGAATATGAGAATATTAATTGTGAATAGGTTTCAAGGGTCATTTGACCGAGATGCAGAAATTGGGAGAAATAATGAAAGAATTGAAATCAATAAGCAAACCTGTATTTTTGAAACTTGAGACTTTTCTTCTTGAAAAAATTCAATCAAAACTTGAATTTGAATCCATGGATTTGCTCATTCAAAGTAATTGTATTGATACAATAACATGCTAATTTCTTGTTAGAACATGTAAAGAAGGCTGAACAATTGACGAAATATCGTTTACAAAAATTAAACGACAAACTTAAAGGTGCTGATTATTTAGAATAATGTAAAAAAATCTTTAAAAAGTAAAGTACATCGCGATTTATTTTCTTTTGGCGTCAAGGTGTGTTTTGTTGTATCTTTTGTTTTTGTATGTGAATATTTTTTTTCTAAACATACTACCTGAAATATCATTGTGGATATACGTGATATGAGACATAATTTGGGAAGAGTTACTCAAAGACGATGAATTAGATTACATATGAAAACAAACAGAAGATAGATGATGTAAAAATAATGATACAAATACGATATTTGAAAAAGCTTGAAAAGATTTATGTAATGAATAAATAATAGTATGAATTTTGTCTTTGTTATCACCGCACGAACACATAGTAAAAGCTAGATTTTAAATATTATTGTTTGTTGCTCTTGTTGTTGATTTAATAGAAGTCCATTTCAAAGCATACAACTTCCATTCGATGAGGTTGGATTGGAGTGAAAGGTGAGGTATCTAACTGTATAATCGAATACCTGGTTTGGAATTTCCCATATTTTTGAGGTCTGCTACGATCTGATTTATTGCATTAACCCATTTTTCAGCTAAATGCTCTCCTTCCTTTGAGATAAATGAGATTGGGAGTGGTCAAGAGAAATAGGATACTTTAAAGATATATTTACGATCTGTGACTTGAACATAGAATTTATTTTTTGTTTTAGATCCAAGATAAGCAAATGTATTCGGACGTAATGGAATTTGTCCCTTTTGAAAATTAGTTAACATTCTGCCATAAAAGAAACCATTTACTTTTTGTTGCTCAGTGTTTGGATCATAATAGGCGAGTTTAGTTTGAGTAAGAACCAATTGTCTTTCTTTGTACATTGGGAAGAACCATCCCAAATTTTTTCGAACAAGGTCAGTCATGATGACTTTTTCAGGGATGGTGCTCGTCCTTGCTGAAGGTGGATTGGAAACAAATTTATTCTCAAAATCGTTGCTAAGAAGCTTGACATCATGGATGCTTTGTTCGAAAGTGGGCACAATTTTAATTCCAGGAGGAGGTTTTAATAGATGAAGTTTAGCAAAATTAATCCCTCTGAAAAATGGATGGCTTTTAAGTGCTGTATAGTCATTTGATGATCCTTGGGGTTAAAGTTAGAAAATGAGCGGGATAGGGAAGAAGATACCTTTGGAACCTGCACCAAGTCTCTGTTGAGGATCTTTGACTAAAAGTTTTTGAATAAGGTCTTTAATTTCTGGGTCCATTTTCTATTCCCAATAAATAAGCTGCAATCAAGAGAATAATATACAGGAGGATAGTTGATTGTGAGAGATTTGATTTTTTCAAAGATTTGGAAAGAAGTTCCAGAAAATGCATATTCACCTGTTGCCATTTGATAAATAATTGCTCCTAAGGCCCAAAGGTCTACAGGGGCACCAGCATCTCGACTTTCGAGGACTTCAGGAGAAACATAATATCTGGTTCCATTGAAAGTTTTACGAGGAATACTTTCTGAATCCTCATCTGAATCTCCATCATCGTCGTCTGAGACAATTGGGAATCCAAACAATTCAGAAGTTCGTTTTTTGGTGTCAAGGAATTTGGCAGTACCAAAATCTATGCACTTCATATGCCCATCAGTTTTCAAGAGAATATTCTCAGGCTTAAAATCTCTATGAGCTATTCCAGATGTATGCATAAATTCCAATATATTGATCATTTCTGCAGTAAAAAACTTGATCTGCTCTTTTGGAAGGATCTCTTTTCAAATGGTTATAAAGAGTAAATAAAAGGGATTTACTATTATTGACGAGATAAGTACCGAAATCACCGCCATTAACATATTCCATGAGGAAATAGATGGAATCATTGGTTTCAAAGCAAGAGTACAATTTGACTATATTTGAGTTTGGAGAATTTTTGAGCCTTCTGAGAGCTTCAAGTTCCGCAAAAACTTGATATTCTTTCTTTTCCTATTCGCAAATAAAGTTTGATTCAATATTCGATGGGTTTGTTTACTCTCATTAAAAACTCCTTATTTAATTTTTTTAAAGCGTATAATTTGGAATTAGGCCTTTTGACAAGATTGATTTTGGCATATGCTCCAAGCCCATTATCGAGATTTTTAACCTTTTTAAAGTCTGTAAGGGAGAGAGTTTTAGCGTTTGGCATTTCGAAATTATCCACAAAAGTTGCTTTTTCTTCATCAGAGTAGCCTTTTTGAAGGCTTTGAGATGTCAGTAATCCAGAAGTCGACATATTTTTATTTTCGAAAGTAATATCAGATTTAGACTTGCTCATGAGCATTTCTGTAGGGATCTCATCCAAGTTGTAATCAGCACCCAAGACTAATTCCGAGATATGGTTGTTCATTTCCGCTCTGTGATTATTCTATGAAAAAGGTTATTCGAAGGCTGTATTTTTACAATAATTTACTCTTTTATGCTCAGTTTCTTCTTGACCGGAAGGATTTAAACTTTCTCTGGAGCTTTTACTACGAACATTTCCGAGACTATCTATGAATAAATTGAATCCGTATGAAGTTTGGGTTGGTGACTGGTTTCCATGAAAGATAATTTGAGGTTTAGTTTGGCCGGTTTCTCCGAATGTATTCATATACTTTTGCGGGTCGGAATATGCTTTTCCATTAAATGCATTATTAGAATGACAGAATTCTGTTTTTATGTCTGTATTAAAAGTGGATTCTGGGCAAAGAATGACTGGATCGCGTTGAACTGGGATATCAAAACGCTGCTTAATCATTTCAACACTGCCTGCTTCTGGGATTGGAAGGCTTCCAGCATCAAGAGACATGTGAAAAGCATTCTCTTCAGGACTGAGTTCTTTTTCTTCAACGGCTTTGATGAGGATTTCATTATCGTTTTTACGTAGACATGGATCTTTATGAGCAGATGAAACTGATCTGACATGGCGTCGATTAAGTAGGGATGACTGCATTTATTGAGTTTTATTCCAATAAATATTGATAAACTTATTTATAAATTGGTTAGTAAAGGTCTAATGGAAAAAAATCATTTATTAATAAAAAGGAATTTATTACAAAAAAATATTCACTCCAAGAATTCTTTTAACTTTAGATAGTGGCAAAAAAATCTGTTTATCAATCGAGAGGATTTTTGAATAATTAAAGTATATATATATATATATATAAAAGGTAAGATTTGAAACAAAATTTAAAGGATCATTATGTTGACACATAAAATATCATACAATAAAGCTTAGCTTTAGGAATATAAAGGATGGCTATTGATTTGTCTTTTCTGCATCTGAGTGATGTCTTCTTGTAAGTTGCTATTTTCAACACTAACGTGATCCAACTGTTTGGTCACTCTGCTCACTTGGCTCAATAAATCCAAATATTTCTTTTCCAAAGCATGTGTAGTTGGACTGATCAATCCCTTTGAAACTTGAAGAAAGAGTTAGACGAGTCATTTATAATACAAATTTACCATAATTTAATTCATATCTAGGGGAAGGTCCAGTGTTAAACATGCCCATGCCCATACTTTGAGGGGAATTGAGTCCGCTATGCATAGGACTGGCTCTTATGTCACTATAATTGCACTTTGAAGCTGAAGTGTCGAAATACTTGGGGACAGGCTTGGATTTATAGGGGCTTTCCTTTCTCTTTTTAGCTTGACTGGCAGCAACATAAGAACCTCCTCTCATATCAGAAGGCTTGTATTCCTTGGCAGGACTGAATCCTCTCTTGCTCTTGCGACTTTCAATTGAGCGAGATCTTTCACGAGAAGCTCCACGAGATGCTCCGCGGGATGCTCTTGCGGCTTGTGGTTTTTCCAAAGGTCTTTCTTCGATATAGTAACGGTTGTTTCTCACAACAATGTTTTGAACAAATTCTTCAGCTGGCTTAACTTCATATCCAGCATATCCACTGGCATTGTTTGGCATTCTGGTGCTCGTACGTGCAGGAGATTTACGAGGAGATGCTGTTGCTCTTCCTTTGCCCTAAGATTTAGATGTGAGAGGAGGGATATGAATCTTTTATTACGACAGTGCCTCTTGAGGTGGGTTTATTGATAATATTAGCATTGTTTTCTTGAGCTTGAACTTGAGGAGCGCTGATAGTCTTGAGTTTTTTGCTGACATTTTCTTTATCATGAATAATTTTTTCCTGCCTGTCTTTCTCTTTAGCACTGAGCATATGTTGAAGACCATCCAAAATGGCATAAGATTCCATGATTTGAGATTGCAAATGTAAACTATTTAAGCTCTTTGATCTAGTTTTAGCGGTTAATTAATACCCAGTGATGAATCAAAGATTACGGATCAGCTTTAGCGCTAGAATCGACGTTATGAGCACTTTGTTGAGTCAATCCTCTTTCTCTGAGGGGAGACCTTTGTTTGTCTGTCTTTACTGCAGAGGGTCTGCTTTTATAAGAATTTCTCCTTTTTTCTGATTCATCTCTCTTTCTCTTTTCTGAATCGTCTCTTTTCTTTGCACTTTGAGATCTCTCAGCCTTGGTGTCTCTGGCACTTCTAAGACTTTTATTGGAAGAATTTCTAGTCAATCCTCTTGAATTATTCATTGCATTGGTAGGGGAAAGAAGTTGAGAATCATGAACTCTAGAAACACTCAAAGATCCATGGCTCTTTTTTCTTTCAGGCACAGCTGTCATGGATTTATAGATTTCGTTTTGTTTTCTAAGATCTTCAGCTTCTTTTCTCTTTTGCCATTCGATGTTTCTCTTGTAGAAATCATTGGAATTAAATCCAAATCTTTCATCTTTTTCAAGCATTCCATTTGGATAGAAAGTACAATCTTTCAATTCTCTCTCAATTTTAATTTTCTAAATTTAGATAAGACAGGAGGAAAAAATGAATCCTACTTCATTTTGTTGGAATTGTTTTTCTTTTTCAAGTTGCCAATTTTTAGTTTGAGTGACAATATCAGGTCTTCTTGTAGGATATTTTGAATGATTAATTTGAGGAGCAAAGGTACACTGGACAGCCTCTTCACTATCTTTTACTTCTTTGGTTTTTTCGTGGAGCAAGTCCTTGCATTTACGTTGAACTAAAGCCCTTTCATACAAATAGTCATAATGATGTTCGTATCCTCTTTCATTAAGCAGCGCATAAGATTGGTAAATTTGATCCTTGATTGAATCTCTGCTTTGGTCGGTATAGCGTCCTTGAAGTTCGTGAATTTTCTGAATTTTTTCTCTCTCTTCGCTTGGCTTTCTATTATTCCCTTTCTCTTCTCTTTGTAAAGATCTTGATCTTGTTTTCTCACGAGTCGGTTTCCAACCCTGATTTCCTTGAGGCCTTTGGTCATGACTCTCTCTATCTGCTGAATCTGGTCTTCCTCTTTGTTCAGCAGGAGGCTTTGAATTTGCTCTTATTCCAGTTTCTTTTTCAAGTCTGTAGATTTCTTCATCTAAATCATGAATATCATGAAGAATTTCGTTATTTTTATTTCTCATTTTATTCACGGAATAAACGTTATGAGATTCAGCTTGGTCTCCTCCACCTCCGCGATATTGTTGTCTTTCTTGCTGAGATTCGCTAGTTTCGTTAACTTCTTGAATATTCTGGAAATAATAGTCTCTATTCTGACCACCCTGGTTTTGTTGTCTTGCTGATTTTTTCAAGTCAACATTAACTTTTCCCGATTGATAGTTATTTGCTGCTGCAGCATTGGAAAATCTGTTTTGAGGCTTTGCTCCTTGTTGTTGATTTGTAGGAGTATTTGGGTTTCTGACAGTCTGCTTTTGTTGAAGTGCATTTCTTGCCATGGGACTATCTCTTCTTTGCTTGGCAGCAGAAACAGGGTTCTCCTTCTTTTTTGCAGGACTAGGAACTCTCTTTACGTTCAAAACTCTGTCAGAATTTTCTCTTCCAGAAGCCTTGAATTTGCCGGTCTGTTGTTGTTGCTGTTGTTGATTTTGTGATTTGGTAGGTTTGTTATTATAAATGACGAAGCCTGTATTTTTGCCTAATAAAACATCGTCTTGTTGTTGTTGAACTTCTGCTCTATTCGCTTTTCTAGCTTCAGCTTGTCGGATGTGAGATAACATATGTCAGTTTTCAATTATTTACCATTGCCTCCAGGGGAGCTTGGTTTTGATGCACTTCTTTTAGGAGTAGAACCTTTTTTAAGGTATGTACTGAAGAGTTCTTTTTTTCTAATCCGTTAAATTTTTGTATTTTCAAAAATTCCTTACCTATTCTCAAATGCTCTTGCTGCTTCTTCTTCAGTCATTTTGCTATATCTCAATGGTCCAGAGAGTTGTGAGTCTCTCAAAGATTGACCCTTTCTCTCATCATCATAGATTTCTTGAGATCCTTCCATCCCAGGATATTCTCCATATTCTTCTAAATTGTTGTTGTTAGGGGAAAGTTCTGTGAATTGCTTGGTTTACCTCCTTCATATCTATCACTAATAGTTTTAACATGACGTTCATTTTCATCATCTTGTTCATTATATCTTCTCTGATCATCTCCATAATGACCTGGGGCTGATCCAAATTCACCTCCTATGGAAGAGATATTGAGACAAAACAAAATATGACAGATATTTACGTTGGTCATAATGATGATCATCTTCAACGAATCCTTCATTAGCTCGTTTTGATTTTTTGACAAATTGGTTTTTCTTATGGCTTTCAGTATCATAACCACTTGGAGATCCGAAAGTTCCTTGCCAATTTCCATTGGGACTCAAAAAGTTTTCAGGAGGAAAGTTGATTTCCTGTTTCTGTGCGCTTGGGAAGTCATGTCCAAACGAAGTTATTGAGTCAGTGACCTGGGGAGAAGCGAATTTGTGTTGAGATTGTGAATCTTGATGGGTATTGTTTCCTGCACCAGCTCTACGAATAAACTGTTGTGAAGCAGGAGGACTCAGAGTATTTTGAAGTGTCCTATTGGAAGGAAGAGTCAGATTTTCTTCATCTGAAATGACTAGATGAAAGTCGTTATTTTCTGCCATCTTTGAAAATTTAAAAAAGTTTATTTGCTGCTATTTGTCTTTAAAGTTTTCGAATATATCTATCTACTGTAGTAGATTATTAATATAACAGATCAGAGATCATAATTTTCTTCTTATACCGGGAGGATTGCTTTAATGATAGATTGATTGAAAATTATGGAATATTACAGGTATGTATATTTTCTAGATACAAAATGATGGATCGATACTCTTTGCCTTCAGCAACAAAATGAAGGACAATATTGAATTTAAATACTCCATTGTTTAAAGGATCAAAGCAAAACGAGCCCTATGAAAGAGGTTAGCATAGATTTCTGCCTCATTAACTTACCCGAGAACTCCTTCACCTTCCCACTTTTGGGGAGTAATAGTGGTTTCAATAAGTCTGTAAACTATTCCTCTGTAAGTATGATGATCATTTTCTTCTTCTTTCATTTCAGTTGGATGAACTTCTCTCAAGACACGAACAGGAATGGCTTGATTAATGTTATTTCTAACGACCTCAACAACTTGGTTGATTTCTGAGAAATTGGAAGTATTGATAGTTCCAAAGTTCACAACCATATCATTTGTTCTCAAGCCTTTGTGAAATATTTTTTAGCTTTTTCCGGGAAAAAATTGTACCTCCATTGTAAGCAGGTGAATGTTCAATAACAACCGTAATCTCACAAAAAGGAATAGGAACGGCTTTTTGCGCAGCAATGTTCGCGGCTTTTTCTTTTAATAAACGATTCATTTCGTCGATTTCTTTTTGTTTCTTCTCCAATCTCTCTTGGTCAATTCTTGCTTCATACTCGTCAATGTCCTTCTGAGCTTGTCCAGACTCAGCATAATGTTGATGTAATGCATGTAATTCCTTTTCAAGATCAACCATAAGCTTGGTATAATCATTTTGGAGTTCTTTTTCAATCATTAGGATTTTTTGAGAAACATCTATCATTACCATTGATTCTTTTTTTGTTGGTTTTGTACTCCACAAGTTTTCCATAATCTAAATCTGGTCTTGGGAATCCTTCTCTATCAACAAGTCCTTGATCATAGTTCTCTAAAATAACATATTCAGTATGTGTTTGTAAACACTAAATAGAAAAACCTGTTTCCTCTGCAATTTTGACTTGTTGTTTAAGAGTAGCCATTTCTTTTTCAATAGCAGCCTTTTGTTCAGTTAAAGCTTTGAGATTATCGTTCATCATGTTTGAGACTCTTTGTGCCAAAAATAAATTTTTTTATATTGTCTGAGCAAAAATTTACAATTATATATTTTTATCCTTGTATGTGAAATGTTAGAAATTTCAAGAAAATTTTTGAGAATTAAATCCTAACAAGGTATGAAGAATTACACAGGAGAATCAGGTTATTTGATGTTGAGGAAGTGTTTTGCATATATAGATAGGAGAACTATTTGCTTTGAAATAAAGTAAAATTATAAAAATATGATCTAAGCATAGAGGAGCAAACAGTATTAATATTCTCTTTCAAAATTGAAAATGAGTCAAAATGGTTTAATTTCTCATGGCAACTTGAGCCATAATTCCAAGATTTTGTTGCACTTGTTTATTTGTAACGATGCCTCTGATACGTTCCATTTTCTTTTGATGTTCTATTATTCAAATTGAGAATTAAACTCTGAGGGAAATCAAATACCTGTGCTGCATTTGAGGAAGCCAAACAAATTGACACCAAGGAAAACCAAGCAAACTCCATTAAGGACAGCCTTTAAAATATTAAGAGAACTATTCTCTTTTTTTAAATTCTTACCCAAGCAGGTCTGAGACCAAGAACATTCATGAAACCAAAGAGAGACCAGAATAAGAATCCAAGCACCATAGCGCCCCAGAAACAGATATAATCAACTTTATGTGCTTTATACTCCGTATCTCTTGATTCAAAAATCCAGTGTTCATTTCCATCTGCAGCATTATAAACCCACCAACGAAGACCCATTAACAATCTATACGGAATCAAGATTATATTTTCTTGACGAAAAAACCTTCCAGTGATATTTTTAACAGTGTAAAAATCGAAAGCAGCAAGGATGGTTGTAAAAATAAAAGCATAAGTATAATCAGTCCAGATCCAAGAGAAGAAAATATAGCTAAAATGGTAAATGATTGAATTTAGACATTGATGTATACACTGCGCCGGCTCCTGCTTTGAAAAAGAAAGAGAAGAAACAGGCGAATGGATGAGCTGATTGATCGAGGTGCATCTTTTTGAGTCCTTGTTGAACCATTTCCTCTCCTCCCTTCTTGATTTCATCAATATTGACTCCTGCTTTGTTAGCAAGTTCGATGGCCTTTTTCTTTTCGGCCTCACCATATAAAGGTTCCTATATGGGATTAAAGAGAGTAAATTAAGGTGGGGTACTTTCATATTCATCGCTGATAGCTGCTGATAATGAAGAAGAAATTAAAAATTTGGTTTCTTGTATTAGAAATATATTTAAATCTATTTCTTTCTTTCAAGAATATTTTTAAATTTTGTGCAATCTATTCGTTTTTTTGTGAGTGTATTGTTCAGTAAATTTTTGAGTTTACAAAGATCAAATGTCAGGGGTCAGAAGCCAGAAAAATGTCTCTTTCTGTGTTTCTGGAAGCAACCCTTTCAGAACATAATGTCTTCTCAACAGCGTCTTTGAGTCATTTTGAAAACTTTGGACTCTTAAGTCCAGTCAATCAATACAAAAAATGAATATTACAAAACTTTTAGAGCTTTTGCTTTCTTAGCTCATTCAAGTTCAGAAAAAAGTGAACAAAAGATTTTTTTCTTGACTGTCCAGACATATTTTGTAAAACCTCAAATCTTTCTTTATCTTTTTAAAAAAAGTCCTTGACGAGAGGAGAAAAAAAGGAAATGAATGCGTTGATATTTTTTTGGGCAATATTTTATGATTAGGGCAAGTCTCTTAAAAAAGGATGCGAGAGATGAGAAACACATTTAGTATCAGTTAAGATAATTTGTATTTTTAATTAAAGTTTTATTGGTTTGTTCTATTGATAGTTTCAGGATGAAAAGTGCTTTTCAGAGTGTAAAAAACACCTTCAAAGGTTCCAAGAGAGGCAAGATGACCAAGTTTGTCGATGAAGGAGAGAATGCAAAAGCTGATCGTTCTGTAAATTTTCAAGGTATAATGAAAGTTCACCTTTTCAGCATTAATAATAATTAAACAGTTCATGATCTGGAGGAGAACTTCAACTGTCGTATCTGTCAGGATATAGGGTGAGATTTGAGATTGAGTAATAGTTCTATAATCATATTAGAGAGCCAAATCAAGAGGTTTGTATCCCCTGTGAGTGCGCTGGTAGTATAAAATATGTGCATGTCAACTGTCTAAAAGTAAGAAGAGAATAATGTTGAAATAATATGCTTTAATTTCTAAAGGAATGGATGAAACAAAAACAATCATTAGAATGTGAAATCTGCCATAAACCTTATAAAAATAAATGGAAAATTTGGGCCTATGAGAATAAAGTTGTCAAGTAACTGAGATAAATTTTTTTACAAATCTTAATTTTCCTAAAAGGAGTCCGAATGAAGGGGAGAATGCACAAGCAAAAGATAGTGTTTGGATGAAATTGGTGCCAATGATAATCTTTTCATTCTTTTTCTATAGTTTGGTGGTCTTTTTGTTGAATACCAAGGTTCCTCATCATCACAATAAATATCATATCCTCGTATTGATATTTAGAGCTATAGTGTATATAATTGTCATTTTCCTGGCAGTCTTTAGTTGGAAGTTCTTGAAAGCCCACGAGTCATTTGAGGAAAAAGAACAAGCCGCAATTGCAGAACTTAAGAAAAAGATTGCTAGATTTATTCGTGATTAAATGTGATGTGAGTAAACTCTGTTTACTTGTCTTGCATCAATGTGTATTAATAGTTTAAAAGAATTTCTTTATTCAATAATTATGTCTTGTTGATTGTTACTAAAGAGAGAATGATTTTTGAATTTGTGAAACAGTTTCTTGATTTGGAGCCAAAACCTTTTTATCAAGAGGAGCTATGTTTGGATGTTTGGGATTTGGTGTTGAAGATGAAGAGTTCAAAATGATTCAAAGCAGAGTGTCTATATTAAACGCATTGGAGAAAAGTCTAATGAAATTTTTGAAAGATTTGAATTTTTTTGACAAAGGGATAAAATTACAAAATTAAAGTTTTTTTCTTGAAAATTTTTTTATGAGTCGGTAAAAATCGGAACTTGAATTGTTACGCCATTTTCCAAGCATCCAGGCTCGAAATAGTGCTTTGTCTTTTTGAAAGAAACTCAATCAGTACAACTAATTGAATATCCCTAAGATCCAAGACAAGTAGATTAATTTGATGGGTAATTGGAAAATTGGTTAATTGGAGCTATCATCAGGTTTTTTTCAAATACTGTTTATTAAATTGAATTTTAAATTTTGCCCTTATTCATGTCGTATAGCTTTCAGAGTTCTCAGATTCAATCACAGCTATCAGTAAGCAGAAATATCTTTTGTTCAAGTGTTAAACATCTATATTTCAGAGATATGAGGTTGTAAAACCAATTGGAAGAGGCGCTGGAAGTTTTGTGTATAAGATAAAGGAGCGCAAGACTGGAAAATTTGCAGTATAACGAATAGGAAAGAAAATTGTTTGATTTGTATAGGCCCTTAAAGTTATTGAAAAAAACACAAACAAATATGCTAAAATAAAGAGTCGCATAATGAACGAAATTGAAGTAAAAAATCAATCCAAAGATTTTTCTGGCTAACATGCTGAAAAGATCCACTCCAAATTAGAACACGAGAATATTGTTAAGTTACTCACCCATTTCGAAGACCAAGACAATTATTATATCTTGATTGAGCTCTGCGAGGGTGGAGAATTGTATAGTGTGACCAAAGGAAAAGGAAGGTAGTGGAATCTGAAATCTTTCTGGAAAATCAAAATTGTCTAGGCTTTCTGAAGAAGAAGTCAGGTTCTATGGTGGTCAGTTTGCCAAGGGATTAAAATACCTTCACGATCAGAAAATCTTGCATAGAGATTTGAAACTGAGTAACTTGCTTCTGACGGATAAAGATGTTGTGGTATATCTTTTTAAATTTGAGCTGGTTATTGAAGTAATTTTTAAAAGAAAATCTGTGATTTTGGACTTTCAGTCAGACTCAGTGATTTAAGATGTGAGCAAGATACTTTATGTGGAACACCAAATTACCTCTCCCCGTAAGAATTGAGTTATATTGGTTGATACTGAGTCTTTTTCGAATAGAGAATTGGTGAATCAAAAGCCTTATGGAATGAAAGCAGACTGTTGGGCGTTCGGATGCATCCTCTACGCTATGGCAACTGGAAATCCTCCATTTGAAGTAAATTGAGAATAATAATTTTCTGTTGATTGTGAATTTCAGGGCGAAACGGTTAAAGAAACCCTCATGAATGTTAAAAGAGGAACACTAAGATTGCCTGATTACATGTCAAATAACCTCAAAGATCTCTTGGTTAACTTAATGAATTGGGATCCAGAAAAGAGATTTGATGTGAGAGATGCTTTGGCACATCCATTCTTTTCACCATATGGAAGCCTAGCAAAACCAATGCATGTTAGCCGTCCTTCTGAACCAATCGTAAAGAACCCAAGCAAAGTTCTTTGTGAGATTACCAATGGAATTATCAGAAAGAATACAAACAATAAAGATGAAGGATTAAGACACCCTTCTGTTGAAAAGAAGAGAGTTACTCATACAAAATGCTACTCCACTGCACAAAGCACTCAATTAAAATCGAATGAGAACGTGAATCCTCCCATGTTACATAACAAGATTCTTGATGCTAATCTTCAAAATCGAGAAACAAAGTCAAGAGCAAGTATTGATAAATTTTCCAAGTACTTGGGAAGCAAGCCTGATGACTCACACATCCGCAAGAGCTCTGATATTGGCCCATATTTCAACTTTAATGCTCGTAAGGAAACGACTGCTGCTCCATTAAGAGCTGCTGGTGCAAATCGCGCTATCACGCCTTCCATGAATCGGGAAGGTCCCAGAGAAGTGTTGCAGGGCGAGACAAAGATCAGGAATCATAGAGTGAATGCATCATTGCAGACTGAGATATCACCATCTTATGGAGGACCATCTTATAGTGAAAGTCTAACTCCAAGTCAAGACAACACTCTTAATTCATCTATCAGTTTGAATACAACTGCTCGGACTCAAACCTCTCCTTGTAGAGGAAGCGGTATTGTGAAAATGAGGAAACAATTAGTTTAATTTATTTCATAGTGAGTTTTACGACAGAAGATGAATTTCATCAATTTACTGAAAGAAAGTTGACTCCATTAAATACATTCGGAATGAAACCTTATCGTTTTAATACAAAAAATGGTTTCTTGGAGATTGATAAAGAAGGTGTGTTGAGCTTAGAAGTTACAAATATACAAAGAAAAATTTATATTAGTCCTGATGGCATGAGAGTAATTTATTTTTTTGGAATTACAAATCATTGATTTTTCTTCATATAGGTAGCAGTACAAAAATCGCCAAATGAGAAAGAAGAAAGGACATATGAATTGACAAAATTGCCATACAAATACCATAAATTCTATGAATATGCCAGTAAAGTTTGTGAAGTGATCAGATCAAAGCTTCCAAAAGTGAAAATTGAGGATGAAGATGGATGTTTTTATTTGATGCAGAATACTCCTTTTTCGAATTTTGAAGCGAAATTCCGAAATGGAATTAAAGTCAGACATACAGTTTCATCAGAAATGATGAAAATATACATGAATGATGGATCAGTGTACGAAATAAATATTTTGGGAGAGACCTCTTACTTGGGTAAATTCCTTAATTCGATCGTCAATAAGGCCCTTCAAAAAATGAATCTTTGCATTCAGAAAGAAAAGAGGTTGCAATAGTAATCATATTTTGTACAATGATTAATAAATTCTCTCTTGTCTTAAATGATACGAGAAAAAATTGTCGTGAGATGCTATCTTGAAGCACACTCTTTTTGACAAAGAAATGTTTATATTATTATTCGATAAAGTTGATATTTATTCTGTGCTGTCTCCCTTTCGTTAGATTGCTTGAATTTATGAATACATACTTTCATCCATAAGTTCAAGATATTTTTATATTTAGTTTTCATAAGTTTTTCTTCTAATGAGAAAATATAACTCATGATAAATCAAACATAAACAAAGATTTTTTGGGAGGCTATGGAGGGTGGGGAAAGGGGTAAATTATGACAAGATATTAAGAAAAATTTTTTAAGTTGAAAGTGTTGAATACCTGAGTCTCTTGAGTTGAAATATTGATTTTCCGCTCAATTTCTATAGCCTAAGTGATCAAAATAATTTTTTGCAAGTCTACCGAAGTTTTTATCTCTCCTCGTTATTTGTGAAAAACTCTCAAATTATTTTTTTTGGATATTCAGTGAAGAAATTAAAGTTTTCCAAAGAATGTGAGAAATTCTCAATTTTCGAAACGGGAAAGAATTTCTTTGCAAGTCAGGTTTCTTCAGAAATTTAATCAACTGTACCTAATTAAAATAAATGAGTTTATTAATTTCTCTTTAATTGCTTCCCGACCATCCTGGACTTTTCTCAAAGAAAATTGAGCCAAAAAAAATCATCTATATGCTATTTCCGAAAATAACCCCATTCTCCCTGAACAAATATTTTTTATTGAAAGGGTGACTCAGAAATCGTCATCTAGGAAAAGAAATTAATAAAATTCACAAGAGAGCAGGAACAGAAATAATTTATTCATACATCTATATTAAACTCTAATATTTGTATTACATTTTATTATCAAAATCAGAAAAAAAATTGGTTTAGGCAAGGACAAGAAAAATGGATTTTAGTGTGATTAACGAATTTCCTTCCCAGTCAAGCCCTGGTTCCAAACAAATTACCGTGATCCACGCCGAAAATGGCTCATTATATGAATACCCTTACATCAAGTTTGTGTCTCCCATCGGTTTAAAACGAGGAAGCTACTTGGCCGAGTTTGTTGAGAAAGAATATGGCGTTTCAAAGGCCAACCAATTCATTTTGAGAAGTGACGATGGTAAGCTGTTGGATAACAATGTAACTTTGGAGGACTTTTTCAGGAAGGTAAATTTCTGGCAATTAAATTCTCTTATCCCCCTAGGATACCACCATTTATGTGTTTGTTCTCAAAGGTGAAGCCAATCAGAACATCCAAGATGACTTTGAAGTGATTGGAGGCATGATGTTGGAGAAAAGTGAGAATTGTGTTTTTATACATAGATTTTTGCCAGAAAATCTGAGGGAAAATTTTGCTAACTTTTTTCTAGAATGGAGTGAGTCAATTCTCCAAATTCTTCCCACTCACTATGAGAATCTGCTTGGAAGAGATGTGAAGGACATGATAGAGCCCCAGTCAATTGACATTTACAACGACTTGATGGTAAATGATGTTAACTGCTTCGAGAAAGCTGAGTATTTTTAGGCCTTATTCTGTGATATCAAGACTGAGCTCAATTCTATTAAGGATGGAACGATAAAATTAAAAAGACAAAAGAATGCTGAAGAAGTTGCCAAGAAGAATTTGTTCAATTATTTCAGTGAGAAGAAGAGAAAGTTTGATGAGATTTTGGGTGGAAGAGAATCACAGATCGAAGTTTTCCAAGGATACTTGAATAACTTTGATAAGTACATCGAAAAGGTAAATTGGAAGAAAATCAGGGTACTAAATATTTTTGTTAGCTTTCAACAAAAGAGATTGATCCCCAACTGGGCGAAGAAGACAAGAAATATTTGATTGATTATTTCGATGTTGAAAAATTAAGAAAGAGTAAAGCTACTTACGAAAAGAATCAAGGTAAGGGAGTATTGAGAAAATTATTTAATAATGGGATAGTAAAAATCAAGCAAAAATCTCAAGAGATTAAAGAGAATATCGTTGAATATGATAA
>Ga0182738_1001477_pt1 | contig 29409 bp, 18 predicted proteins | sample eDN5th30CBELigMG_FD_128876 | JGI IMG/M metagenome (GOLD analysis project Ga0182738, IMG submission 128876) | Enriched Miracle-Growth compost microbial communities from Emeryville, California, USA - eDNA 5th pass 30_C BE-Lig MG (version 2)... ...
CGGCGCCGACGCCGCCGCGGGACGTGCGCACGCTCGCGGTGCTCCGCGTCGCGGGGGCGCTCATGACTGCGCTCCCCTCAGGAGCAGACCGGCGAGGTCGTCGAGCAGGCCCACCGTGAGGATCGTCAGGGCGCCGAGCGGCTGCAGGCGGGGGTGGGCGCGCTCGTCGCAGATGACGCCGATGACCGCGGTCTCCTCGCCGAACGCGAGCGCGGCCTGACGCAGGCGGGCGAGCCCGAGCTGCGACCCGCACACGATGAACGCGATCGACAGCGCCTGCGAGGACTCCACCGTGAGGCGGCAGACCTCCTCGATGCGCATCGTGTGCTCGAGGGACGAGATGCCGGAGAACCCGTCCAGCATCGCGCGCGGCGAGCCGGCCGAGAGGCTCTGGATCGCCCGCAGCCGCCCCTTGACGACGCGGGGGATCGCCGTGCCGGTCACGACGTCGAGGTCGCGGTCGTCGTGGATGGCGCGCACGCCCAGCGACGCGGCGACGCTCACGGCGAGCTCGAACTCGTCCTCATCGGCGTAGTCGGCCTGAGCGAGGCTGAGCATGATCGCGATGTGCGAGCGCCGCGACTCCTCGAACTGGCGCACCATGAGCCGCCCGGTCTTGGCGGTCGACTTCCAATGGATCTGCCGCCGCGAGTCGCCCGGCGCATACTCGCGGATCGCGTGGAACGACATGTCGGCGTCGACGAGCCGACGGCTGGGCTGACCCTCGAGGTCGCGCACGAGACCCGCGCTCATCGGCGGGACCGCGACCGTGCGGGGGTGGACGTACAGCTCGTGCACCTCGCCCCACGCGTGCTCGCGGCGCAGGAGCCCGATGGGGTCGGTGCGCACGGCGGTGGGCGGGCCGACGGGGATGATGCCGCGGTGCGGCGTCGGGATCGTCACCGGCTGCGACACGACGTGCCCGCCGCGCAGGAGCGGGACGCCCAGCTCGACGAGCCCGTCGCCCACGGGCAGGTCGATGCGTCCGGGGAGCGCGGTGCGGGTGCCGTGGTTGCGGATGTCGATCTCGCCCTGCACCTCGCCGCCCGCGACGACCCGCTCGTGCGCGAGGCGGACCTCGACGTCGTAGGCGCGCGCGCCGAACAGGAACGGCAGGCTCATCAGGAGCAGGGCGAGGCCCACGAGGCCGCCGACGAGCCACTCGATCCAGCCGAACGTCCAGCCCATGGCGATGCCGACGGTCGCGGCGGCGAGCACGAGCCATCCGGCCGGCGTCACCGTCTGCGCGAACCACTCCCCCGACACGACGGCCGCCTCGCGCACGCGCCGCGCCGCCGCCACCGCGGCGACGACCGCCGTCACGAGCGCACCCCGCCGCGCCGTCGTCACGCGGGTGCGCGCCGTCGTCCCCGTCGAGCCGGTGCCCGTGCGGGTGCGGGAGGAGGTGAGGTCGGTGGTCACGGCGGTGTCCGGATCAGACAGCCTCGCGCTGGGTGGGCGGCGGGACGTCGAGGAGCACCTGGCCGACGACCGCCTCGGCGGTCACGCCGTCGAACTCGGCCTCGGGGTGCAGGATCAGGCGGTGGGAGAGGATCGGGACGGCGAGCGCCTTGACGTCGTCGGGCGTCGCGTAGGTGCGCGCGTGCGCGGCGGCCCGCGTCTTGGCGGCGTGCGTGAGCGCGAGGGCTCCGCGGATGCTGACACCCAGCCGCACCTGGTCGGCGGTGCGGGTCGCGTCGGTGATGCGGGCGATGTAGTCGAGGACGAGGGCGTTGACGTATACGTCGCGGGCCATGTCCGCCATCCCGACCAGTGCCTGCGGGGTCACCACCGGCGTGAGCTCCCCCGTCGGCTTGGCGGCGCCGTCGAGGATCCGGACGGTCGCCGCGTGGTCGGGGTAGCCGAGCGATGTCTTCATGAGGAAGCGGTCGAGCTGCGCCTCCGGCAGCCGGTAGGTGCCGGCCTGCTCGACGGGGTTCTGCGTCGCGATCACGAGGAACGGGACGCCCACGGGACGCGTGATGCCGTCGATCGTGACCTTGCCCTCCTCCATGACCTCCAGCAGGGCGGACTGGGTCTTCGGGCTCGCGCGGTTGATCTCGTCGGCGAGCACGATGTTGGCGAACACGGGTCCCGCGTGGAACTCGAACGCGCCGGTCTTCTGGTCGTACACCGTGATGCCGGTGATGTCGCCGGGGAGCAGGTCGGGCGTGAACTGGATGCGCGTGTTGGTGCCCTGCACCGACTGCGCGAGAGCGCGCGCGAGGGAGGTCTTCCCGGTTCCGGGCACGTCCTCGAGGAGCACATGGCCCTCGCTGAGCATCGCCGTCAGGACGAGCTCGATGACGTGACGCTTGCCCAGCACGGCCTGCTCGACGTTGTCGGCGAGCTGGGCGAAGGTCTGGGAGAACCAGGTGGCCTGCTCCTGCGAGATGGTCATGGACGTCCTTCTGGTGGGGGTCGGGGAGTGAGCGGATGCCGCGGCGTCAGCCGTCGGCCCCGCCGTCTTCTTCGTCGTCGGGCGGAAGGTTGGGGGTGCAGGTGCCGCTGAAGCGGTCGGTGGCGTTCTGGAGGCCCCAGCCCTGGGCGCTCCAGTCGACGGTCACGCCGACGCCCTGCACGCGCACGGCGCCCACCGGGACCAGCCAGGAGTCCTCGTGCGGCAGCTCCCTGCCGTCGGCGTCGAAGTACCGCAGCGCGCCGCGGTCGAACGAGATGTCGGCCTTCGATCCGTCCGGCGCGTTCGACGAGTCGCTGCGGAGCTTGAGGTTCTCGCCGCCCTTGCAGCTGGAGACGCCCCAGCTGGCGGTCACCTGGTACGGCGCCGATCCGGACGCGGGACGCACGCGCGCGTCCTGCGACCTGATGCCCCAGAAGCGGTGCTGCCAGTACACGCGGATGTTCGGGTCGCGCCCGAACACGCCGGTGGGCCAGCCCTCGAAGACGGCGTCGTTGTATCGCGGCGGGCTGGCGGACGAGGTCGGCTCGTTGCGGATGATCCAGCTCGCGGTGTCGCCGGAGACCTCAGGACGACCGTCGACGACGAACGTGAAGCCGGTCGGCGCGTTGCCGCTCTGCACGGCGCGGACGGTGTCGGAGGCGGTGGCGCGACCGAACGACTTGCCGTCGTACCACGCCTCCACGCACACGATGTAGGGGTACTCGAGGCCGTCGTCGACGGTGAACGTCGCCCGTGCGCCCCCTTCCGTCACACGGCACGCGCTCTCATTGTTGCCGCCCACGAAGCCGTACCGGAGGCGCGACCCGTCGCCGTTGAGCGCGGCGGTGCCCTCCGCGACGATCGTCGAGGTGCCGTCGCCGTTGGAGGTCGCGGTGAGGACGAGGGACGGCGACAGCGGCGCCCCGACGCCGTTCGTGCGCACCGTGACCGCGCTTCCGGAGGTCGCGCCGTCGAAGCCGGGCGGGATCTCGAACCGCGAGTACGGCGTCACGGTGACGATGGTCGCCGAGTTGGTCCCCACGTTGTAGCGCGGGACGGTGATCTCGCGCGTGAAGCGTCCGATGTCGACGCGGCGCGTCTCGCCGGTGTCGCTCGTGACCTCGAGGTGGCCGACCTCGGACGGATCGATCCCCGACACGGTGAGGTCCACGAGGCGGCCCTCGCCGCCGGTGACCACGGGAGCCGCCGTGACCCCGCTCGGCGCCGGCGGCGCGTCGTACGCCCACGCCGTTGCGCGGACGGAGGCCTTCGACTCGCCGACGCGGTTCACGGCCCACGCCTGGTACTCGCGGCGCTCGCCGTTGGGGGCGGCGATCGCGGGACACACGCCGTCGGCGGAGCACTCGGCGACCACCGTGCTGTTCCAGCGCACGACGAATCCGGTGAGCGCCGGGTAGGCCTGCCGGGCCTCGCCGGGGTCGACGCGCAGCGTCAGGCTGCCGTCGCTGTACTTGGATTGCGTGACCGCGGACGGCGCCTTCGGGAAGCCCTGCAGGTCGAGCAGGAGCGAGCCGTCGCGGTCTCCCGCCGTCGTGCGCTTCTGCGCGTCGCGCACCGAGAACGACGCGGTGCAGGTGGCACCCGGGGCGTCGCCGGTCCACGACGCGACGACCGTCGACGCCGAGGCCCGCGCGAACGAGACGCCCACGCACGCGCCGGTCGCGCGCACGTCGGTCAGCTGCAGCGGGGTGCCGGGCAGCGGATTGACCTCGCCCGGAGCGCCGATGACGGAGATCGTGCACGAGGAGCCGGATGCCTGCGAGCACTGCTTCGTGACGGTGCCGCCCTGCGGGAGCGTGCTGGGCGCGGCGCCGACGCGGAGGATCAGTCGCGCGGGGGCGACCCCGGGGTGGCTCGTGATGCCGATGGCGGCGGCCTCCTCGACGCCCGGGATCGCGGCATCCTCACCCGTGACCGTGACCGTGCCGTCGTCGGCGAGCTCGACCTGGAACGCCGATCCGCCGTAGTCGAGCGAGTACGCGACCGACTCCCAGTCGGTCTTCCACTGCCACGAGGTCATGCCCCGCTTGAGGTCGAACGTCGCGGTCTCACCGGGCCCGACGGTGAGCGACGCGGGGCGCAGCTCGGGCTGGGGCGCGACGGCCGTGATGCGGATGGGGACGGAGAGGTACGTCCAGTCCTGCTGCCCGGCGATGCGCACCGGCACCGTGCAGCCGTCGGCCCACGGCGCGCCCTCGGCGGCGTCGTAGCGGATCGTGCCGCCCTGGACCAGCGTGCACGCGGCGCCCTTGCGCGCGCCGGATGCCGCGACGTCCTTGCCGATCTCGAGCTCCTCGCCGGACGGGTAGGCGACGAGGGTGCGCATGTCGAACTCGACGGACTCCCGCTCGGTCACCTCCTGCGGGGCGATCCCGGAGCGCAGCGCGAGCGTGTAGTCGTCCTCCCCCGGGATGCGCAGGAAGCCGTAGGTGGTGACCTCCTCGCCGGAGGTGCCCGTGCCGGTGAGGGCGAACGGGATGATCTGCGTCTGCTCCGGCAGGGGCCCGCTGATGCGCCGGCCCTCGACCGCGACGCCCGGAGGCGTGCCCCACAGCGACAGCGTCAGGTCCTCGATGTCGCCGCCCGACCACGACACCATGCCCGTGACGACATCCACGCCGCGGGGGAACTGCGTGCGCGTCTCCGCCGTGAGGAGCGTGTCGGCGACCACGGGGAAGTCCGGGACGGACTCGCGGACGACCTTGACGACGATGAGACCGCGCGCCGTGTTGCCCGAGTCGCTGCGCACGTCGTAGAGGAACGACATCGTGCCCGGCTCGGTGCCTGCGGCGATGACGACGGTGTCGCCCACCGGCGCGCTGAGCAGCCGCTGCTGCCGGGTGAACTCGGGGCTCTCGCTGCCGTCCGCGAGCGTCTCGGCGAGGTCGGGACGGACCTCCGTGAGCGACAGGTCGCCGCCGGTCGGGTCGATGTCGTTGGCGAGCGGGCTCACCCTGATCGAGCTGTCCGCCCCCGCCTGCACCTGCACGTAGTCGGTGAAGGTCACCGGGCTGGGGTTGGACTGCTCGTCCAGCACGCCGATGCGCACGACGCCCGTCCCCACCGCCCCGGACGTGTCGGTCACGGTGTAGGAGAACGACCGCTGGCCACTGTCGCCGGGCACGCTCGTGTAGACGATCGACTCGCCGTCGGCGGAGATCGTCGCCGAGCCGACCTCGGGCTGGGTCACGATCCGGTCGAGCTCGACGCGGTCGCCGTCGGGGTCGACGCCGAACCGGTCGAACGCCACGGTGGTCTGCTGGCCGCTGAGCACACGCCCCTCGAGCGTCTCGGGCCGCGGAGCCCGGTTCGACTCGTCGTCGATGACGGTGACCCGCACCACGGCGGTGTCGGCCAGCTGGGGGGCGCCCGTCGAGAAGATCGAGTAGTCGATGCGGTAGTCGCCCGGCTCGTCGGGGGCGAGGTACCGCAGCACGTTGCCGGAGGCGAAGGCGAGGGCGTCCGGTGTCGAGGAGGCGACGGAGGCCGGGTTGAGGGTGAGAGCGCCGCCCGACGGGGCCGCGTCGTTGTCGAGGACCGGGATGTCGAGCTGGGCGCCGGCGCGCACGACGACCGAGTCGTCGACCGCGATGGGCGCGAGCTCGGGCGGCGTGGGCAGGAGGTAGACGGTCGCCTCCCCCTCGACGCGGGACCCGGCGTCCTCGGTCCCGTCGCTCACGATGTAGCTGACCGTGCCGAGGCGCCCCGGCGCGCCCGAGGCCGTGGTCCCGGTGACGCGGATGTAGCGCTGGCCGACGACATCCACCGTCATCGTCGCGCCCTCGTCCGTGCGGGGCACGACGTCGCTGAGCAGGAGCACGCGCCGCGTCGGGTTCGTCACCGCGTCGAAGACGTCGAGGGTCGCATCCTCCTTGGGGCGCACGAACGCGATGACGGGCGCCGTGGCGAGCTCGGCGGACGCGTCGGCGGGCAGGATCGTGATGCGCGCGAGGCCCGTCGCCGGTTCGCCGCCGGCAGACACCGTGTAGCTCACGAGGTAGGTGCCGGCGCGCTTGGCGGTGAAGTCGAACGCGGTGCCGCTCGAGGACGGCACGGCATCGGCGGGCGCGTCGTCGAGCACGCGCGTCGCGGTGAGCGTGAGGCGTCCGGCCGTGCCGGTGACGTGCGGGGCGACGTCGATCGTGATGCTGCCCGACGACAGCGACTCCTCGACCGCGAACGACTCGGCCACGAGGGTCGGGCTGGAGTTCACGCGGATGACGAGGTCCTTCGTCGCGACGGCGCCGCGCGTGTCGGCGACCGTGATGCCGAGCTCGACCACCTCGGCATCCGTCGACGAGGCGTTCGGGTGCTGGTAGACGAGATCGCCCGCGGGGGTCGACGCGACCGCGCCGACGCCCGTCTTGTTCGTGACCGACAGGAGCAGGACGGGGTCGCCCTCGGGGTCCACCCAGCCGTTGAGGACCGGGATCGACACCGTGCCGCCGGGCTCGACCTGCGGCTCGGGCCACGTCGCGAGACATCCGTCGACGCCGCAGAACTCCGGCGCCGTGTTGCCCGATCCGACCACCGTGAGGGTCACCGTCGTGGGCGGCGAGTACAGGCCGGCGTCGCTCGTGCCATCGGTCACGCGGTAGCGGAACGTCGCGCTGCCGGACGCGGACGGGTCGACCCGGACGGCGAGGCGCTGGCCGTGGTCGGTGATCGAGACGTGACCGAAATCGGGATCGAGCCCGGTCACCGACGACGGGTCGATGCTGAGCACGTCGGTGTTCGGGTCGTGGTCGTTGAGGAGGACGGGCAGGGCCACGAGCGACCCCGCGCGCACGCCGAACGCGTCGGGCTCGGCGACCGGCGGCTTGGGATCGAGCACGAACGCCGCCTGCTCGTCGCTGGGCTGCGTCTGCGGATCCGTCCGGTCGTCGAGCAGCCAGTCCTGGCTGGACGGCACGAGCTCGCCGGACGGCACGTTCCACACCCAGCCCGAGCGGGTCTCGTTGAGGATCATGGTGGATCCGTTGGAGGACAGCACGGGGCGCCGCTCGTCGCCGAGGGTCTTGCCCCCGTAGTCGAGGTCGATCTCGCCGGCATCCGAATCGGACTGCCAGAGGATGCCGCCGTCCGCGCGCAGCCACGCGGCGTGCACGTGGTCGCGGAACACGACCGGCCGCGCAGGCGTGCCGAACTCGCGTGATCCGCCGCCGACGTCGCGCGAGACCGCCGAGCCGTCGGCCGGCACGCGCACGAGGCCCACCTCGTCGGCGAGGTAGACGGCGTCGCCGGACCTCGTCGACTTGCTGAGGACCGCGGTGCCGGTCAGGTCGACGTCGACGGGGGCATCCCCGCCCCGGCGCCATACGCGGGCGTCCTCGCCGAGGTCGACGAGGAACCACGTGTCGCCGGCCGAGGCGATGTCCACGCCGTCGCCCTCGGGACCGTTCTCGACGGCGTCGCGGCCGGCGACCTCGGAGCTGGGGATGCGGTAGCGCAGCACCGCGCCGTCGGCCGACGAGTAGCTGTAGAGCGTGCCCTCCTCGTCCACCCCGATCGCCTCGGCGGTGTACTCGGGGGTGTCGTCGTCGGGATCGCCGGTGCCGTACGGGTCGAGCTGCGAGACGTCCGTGCCGCCGAGGCTGCCCACGAACACGGCGCCCGAATCGGTGCGGTAGGCGACGTAGTCGCCGCCCACGGCCGCCTCGACCGTGCCCGACGGGGTCGAGGGAGAGTCCTTGAGCGCGGTCTCGTCGAGGTCGGCCGGCAGAGCGTCGTCGATGCGCGTCACACGACCGAAGCTCTCCGAGAAGAGGAAGCTGCCCGACGCCGACTCCGCGACGGCGGTCGGGTTGCTGACGCTGCGCACCGTGTCGAGCTCGCCGACCGCGGTGTTGACGCGCGCGTAGCGGCTGCCGTCGCCGGTCTGCAGCGCCCACACCGTCGCGTCCACGGGCGGCGTGCGCTTGGCGTCCAGCCCCGGCCACACGACGCTCACCGCGACGACGGCGGCCACCGCGGCGGCGGCTGCGATGCCGGTGAAGAGGATGCCGCGTCGCTGCACGTCACAGACCCCCGGCGGCGACGAGCGCCCACACGACGGCGGCGACGGCGGCGGCGATGACCGCGCCCCCGCCGACGATCCAGGGCCACACGGGGCGCGCGCGCCGCGGGTCGGGCGTCGAGATCTCCGCGTCCTCGTCGCGCGCGAACATCGTGAGCGACGCCGGCTCGGCGACCTTGCGGCTGCTCGTGTGCGGCACCGCGGTGCGCACCGCGCCGCGCAGCGACTCGTCGGCGAAGTCGACGCCCGCGGGCGCCGGCGCCCATTCGTCGACCGCGACCTCGACGGGGGTGGCCGCGAGCCCCAGCGAGACCTGGACCTCGCGCAGCGCCTCGGCGAACTCGAGCGCGCTGCGGTGGCGGTCGTGCGGGCTCCGGCTCATGGCCCGGGCGAGCACGGCCTGCAGGTTCTCCGGCACGTCGGGACGCGTCATCCGCGGGTACGTCGCCCGCAGGATGCGGCGGCGCAGGTGCTCGCGGGTGTTCTGCCCCTTCTCCATGCGCTCGAACGGGCTGTGGCCGGCCAGCAGCGAGTAGACCGTCGCGCCCAGCCCCCACACCTCGCTCGCGATCGTGCCCGCGGTCTCCTCGGAGATGACCTCCGGCGCGCTCCACGGCACGGACATCGCGAGGACCTCACCGGCCGTCCCGCGCGCGAGCGACGACGAGATGCCGAAGTCGGCGAGCACCGGCGCTCCGAAGCTCGTGATGAGGATGTTGCTCGGCTTGATGTCGCGGTGCACGAGCCCGGCCCGGTGGGCGGACTCGAGCGCGCTGGCCATCTTGACGCCGGTCGCCAGGACCTCGTCGACGGGGAGGCGCTCGATGCGGTAGCGCTCCGCGAGGGAGCCGGGGCAGTACTCCATCACGATGTACGGTCGGCCGTCCGCGGAGATGCCGGCCTGGTAGACCGTGACGATCGACGGGTGCGCGGACAGGTGCGCGAGGACGTCCGCCTCGGCGTTGAACATGCGCAGCAGGTCGGTGTCGCGGACGTCGCTGGGCAGCACCTTGACGGCGACGTTGCGGCGGGGCATGTCCTGCTCGTACAGGAACACGTCGGCGAAGCCGCCCGACCCGAGCGGCCGGATGTAGGCGAGTCCGGGCAGGATCGGAGGGGATGACGGCAGGCGCTTGGCCATGGTTCCCCCCGAGGTCGTCCGCGCGTGGCCCACTGCCCTCGCATGGAGGCGCGATCATCCATCGCGAGGAACCCCGACTCATGCTAACAAAGCGGCACCCGACGGAACTGGGTGGGGACTGGGGATGTCGCGGAGGTCAGAACACCGTGCCGGACGGGGGCTCACGCGGATCGAAGGGCGCGTCCAGGGCCTGGGACAGCTCCTGCAGGAGCGCCTCGACCTGGGGCTCTACGTACTCGGCCAGCGCCGCCTGGATGCGCAGGCGGTGGTGCAGGAGGATGGCGCACACCTCCCGCCCGATCATGTTGGCGTAGTCGTCCGCGAGCCCGACCTCCTGGCGGAGGGCCGCCTTGGCCTCCTCGCTGAGCGGCGGAAGGGCGGGCACGGTGGCATCCGCCTCATCGGCGAGGCCGGACAGCGTGAAGAGGAACGGCTGCCCCGGAACGGGGTCGGGATCCAGCGGCAGTCCCTCGAACTCGGGGTCGAGGCCCTCGGCGGGCCGGTACGAGCGCGCCCGGTTCCGCGCCGCCTGCTGGTCGAGCTCGGACTGCAGCATGGGGAGGTTGCGGGCCGTGTACTCGGCGACCGCGTGGTCCACGATCGTCTTGATGCGAGTGGAGAGACCGTGCTGCACGCCGTGCGGCACGTCGGATCCGAGCCCGGCCGAGGACAGGATGGGCGAGCCGAAGCAGCGGCGGCACGGGGCGACGCGACCGCGGTGGGTCGCGGGCTCCCAGCGGGGCAGCCAGCGCAGCCAGGCGTCCACCGCCTGGCTGACCTGCGTCTCGAGAGACCGCTCCACACGACAACGGTAGCGCCCGCACGCCCCGCGGCGGGGCCCTTTTGCCGTCCGAGGTGGCGTTTTCCCTGCCAGATGGAGGTCAGTCGCGCTCCCACGGCCACCGCGGCCGCCGTGCGCGCGTACGGCGCAGGGCCACCGCGCTCCACGCGCACACGAAGGCCGCCGCCGCGATGATCACGCCCCACCATCCGACCGCGAGCCGCCCCGCGGCGGCGGTCGCGACCGCCGGCGCGACACCGCCGACGACGGCGGCGAGCCAGACACCGATCACGTAGGCGAGGTAGCAGGCGATGGCCGCCCACAGCGCGGTGAGGTACGACGGATGCGCGGCGCGCAGCGCGGCCGCCGTCACGCCCGCGTAGGCCGCACCGGCCACCGCGCCGCCGACGACGCCGGGGAGCACGCCGAAGCCGGGCGCCTCGATGACGTCGCTCTCGGTGACCAGGCTCACCATGCCGAGCCCGAACACGATGAGGGCGATGAAGGCGACCAGGGTCAGGGCGACGGCCACGGCGGGACGGACACCCGCACCTGCTCCGCTGTCGGTCATGCCTGACTCCTCCCTGCGACGCGCCTTCAGACTGCGGCGGCGAGGGCGCGAGGTCAAGGCGTTGACACGGCCGGGATCGCCGGTCCGTTCTCGGGACCGGGCGATCAGCCCTGAGCGGTGGGGATGATCGGCGGGCCCGCCTCGAGCGTGCGCTCGTACTCGCGCTGCGCCTCGTAGTTGAGCTCCGTCACGCGCTTGCCGCGCGCGGCGATCCAGGCGCCGAACCAGATCGTGAGCTCACGGCCGATGATGAAGGCCGCGAAGGCGAGCGGCACCCACAGCTGGCTCTTCACGATCTCCTCGCCCTGCGACGCCGTGAGCGTCCAGAAGGGGGCCTGGAAGAGCTGTCCGAGGATGTGCCCGCCGTAGGACGCGATGCCGACGAGGAGGCCGAACACGACCCACAGTCCCCAGCGTCCGCGGTTCACGATGGCGCCGAGCAGCCAGAACGCGAGGAAGAACACCGCGACGGGGATCCACAGCGCCCACGTGGTGAGCGCCTCGAGGGTCTTCTGGCCGATGTTCGAGCCGGTGATCGATCCGTCGATGAGGCCGATGACGACCATGACCGCGAGGTACAGCACCGCGAAGCTGAGCGCGGCGAGCAGGCCGATCGCACCGGCGGCGCCGCGGTTGCCGCGCGGGCGCGGCGGCTCGGGCGCCTGCACGAAGATGGGCTGCGGCGCGGCGGTGGTGGCCGCGGGCGCGGCGACGGCGGCGGGGGCGACGACCTGGGTCGGCGCGTCCACCACGGGCTCGCTGGGGGTGATGGTGGGCTCCATCACGACGGTCCGGTCCACGGCGGCGGGCTCGTCGTCGAGGGGGACGTCGTCACGCTCGTACCAGGGGATGTCGTCGCGGGCCGGCTCGACGACGGCGGCCTCCGCGACCTCGACCGGGGCGGGCTCGGGCTCGACGACGGCCTCGCGGCGTGCGGCCTCGGCATCCGCGAGTCCCTCGTTCGCCGTTCCCACGACGTCGTCGACCTCCGTGGGCTCCTCGACCGGTTCGCCCGGTGCGTTCGGGTCACTCATGGGGTTGCACTCCTCGTACGGGGGTCTCGCGGGGCATTCCCCGCAAGGGGAGGGTACCTTCCGCGCTCCCCCGTCCCCGGGAGGCATGCCGCCGATTCTCGACCTCGCCCCGAGATCGGCCGCAGACGACGAAGGCCCCCGGCTGGAGCCGGGGGCCTTCGCAGAGGGGATGCCTGCGGCATCCGCTCACTCAGTTGTACGTGCCGGGCGTGAAGTCGTCCGTCGAGAAGCTGTCGAAGTCGACGTAGCTCAGGTCGGCCTCGCTGTAGGCGCCGTCCGAGGCGAAGATGCGGTTGGGGTACCGCTCGCTCTTGGCCTCCTCCGTCGCCTCGACCGTGACGTTGCGGTACTTCGCAAGGCCCGTGCCGGCGGGGATGAGCTTTCCGATGATGACGTTCTCCTTGAGGCCGACGAGCGGGTCGCTCTTCCCCTCCATGGCGGCCTGCGTGAGCACGCGGGTCGTCTCCTGGAACGATGCGGCCGACAGCCACGACTCGGTCGCGAGCGACGCCTTCGTGATACCCATCAGCTCGGGACGGCCGGATGCCGGGCGCTTGCCCTCGGCGACCGCCTCGCGGTTGATCTGCTGGTAGCGCTTGAAGTCCACCAGCTCACCCGGCAGCAGGGTCGTGTCGCCGTGGTCGACGACGGTGACCTTGCGCAGCATCTGGCGCACGATGACCTCGATGTGCTTGTCGTGGATCGGCACACCCTGCGAGCGGTACACGCCCTGGACGCCGTTGACGAGGTACTTCTGCACCTCGCGGGCGCCCTGCACGCGCATGACCTCCTTGGGGTCCAGCGTGCCCACCTGGAGCGGCTGGCCGACCGTCACGCGCTGCCCGTCCTCGACGAGGAGGGTGGCGCGCTTGAGCACGGGGTAGACGTGCGGCTCGTCGCCGTTGTCGGGCGTGAGGATGACCTTCTTGGCCTTCTCGGTCTCGTCGATCGTGATGCGGCCGTCGGCCTCCGCGATCGGCGAGGCACCCTTCGGGGTGCGCGCCTCGAACAGCTCCTGCACGCGGGGAAGACCCTGCGTGATGTCCTCCGCCGACGCCGAACCACCCGTGTGGAAGGTGCGCATCGTCAGCTGCGTGCCGGGCTCACCGATCGACTGGGCCGCGATGATGCCCACGGCCTCGCCGATGTCCACCGTCTTGCCGGTGGCCAGCGAGCGGCCGTAGCACTGGGCGCAGACGCCGACCGCCGAGTCGCACGTGAGGACGGAGCGGACCTTGATGGTCTCGATCCCGCCCGCGACGAGCTTGTCGATGAGCACGTCGCCCACGTCGTCGCCGGCCGCGGCCAGCACCGTGCCCTGCGCGTCGACGACGTCGGCGGCGAGGGTGCGGGCGAACACCGAGTTCTCGACGTTCGGGTCCTTCGTGAGCGTGCCGTCGGCACCGACCGAGGCGATCGGGAGCTCGAGGCCCTTGGTCGTGCCGCAGTCCTCCTCGCGGATGATGACATCCTGCGAGACGTCCACGAGACGACGCGTGAGGTAACCCGAGTCGGCCGTACGGAGGGCCGTGTCGGCCAGACCCTTGCGGGCACCGTGCGTCGCGATGAAGTACTCCGCCACCGACAGACCCTCGCGGTACGAGGAGATGATCGGACGGGGGATGATCTCACCCTTCGGGTTGTTCACCAGGCCTCGCATACCCGCGATGTTGCGGATCTGCAGCCAGTTACCACGGGCGCCCGAGGACACCATGCGGTTGATGGTGTTGTCCGCCGGGAAGTGCTCGCGCATCGCCTTCTGGACCTCGTCGGTCGCCTCGGTCCAGATCTTGATGAGCTCCTGACGACGCTCGGCGTCGGTCGTGAGACCCTTCTCGTACTGCGCCTGGACCTTCGCGGCCTGCTTCTCGTAGCCGGCGACGATCTCCGCCTTGTTCGGCGGGGTGAGGATGTCGCTGAGCGCCACCGTCACACCCGAGCGCGTGGCCCAGTAGAAGCCGGCGTCCTTGATGCGGTCCAGCGTCGCGGCGACCTCGACCTTGGGGTACTCCTCGGCCAGCTTGTTGACGATCTGCGACAGCTTGCCCTTGTCGGCCTGCTCGCGCACGAAGGGGTAGCCCTTCGGGAGCGTGTCATTGAAGATCGCCTGGCCGAGCGAGGCATCCACGAGACCGTGGCGCTCGTAGCCCTCGGGAGCCTCGCCCTCGAGGAAGGTCAGACCCGGGATGCGGATGCGGACCTTCGCCTGCAGGTCGAGCGTGCCCTCGTCCTTGGCGAGGATCGCCTCGGCGACCGAGCCGAACGCACGTCCCTCACCGACAGCGCCCTCCTTGACCGTGGTCAGGTGGTGCAGACCGATGATCATGTCCTGCGAGGGCAGGGTCACCGGACGGCCGTCGGACGGCTTGAGGATGTTGTTCGACGCCAGCATGAGGATGCGGGCCTCGGCCTGCGCCTCGACCGACAGCGGCAGGTGCACGGCCATCTGGTCACCGTCGAAGTCCGCGTTGAAGGCGGCGCACACGAGCGGGTGGAGCTGGATGGCCTTGCCCTCGACGAGCTGCGGCTCGAAGGCCTGGATGCCGAGGCGGTGCAGCGTGGGCGCACGGTTGAGGAGCACGGGGCGCTCGCGGATGATCTCCTCGAGCACGTCCCACACCTCGGGACGCGTGCGCTCGACGGCGCGCTTGGCGGCCTTGATGTTCTGCGAGTGACCGAGGTCGATCAGGCGCTTGATGACGAACGGCTTGAACAGCTCGAGCGCCATCTGCTTGGGCAGACCGCACTGGTGGAGCTTGAGCTGCGGGCCGACGACGATGACCGAACGGCCCGAGTAGTCCACGCGCTTGCCGAGCAGGTTCTGGCGGAACCGGCCCTGCTTGCCCTTGAGCATGTCGGACAGCGACTTGAGCGCGCGGTTGCCGGTCCCGGTGACGGGGCGGCCGCGGCGGCCGTTGTCGAACAGCGCGTCGACGGCCTCCTGCAGCATCCGCTTCTCGTTGTTGACGATGATCTCGGGGGCACCGAGGTCGATCAGGCGACGGAGGCGGTTGTTGCGGTTGATGACGCGGCGGTACAGGTCGTTGAGGTCGGAGGTCGCGAAGCGGCCACCGTCCAGCTGCACCATCGGGCGCAGCTCCGGCGGGATCACCGGGACGACGTCGAGCACCATGGCGGCCGGGCTCATGCCGGTCGACAGGAACGAGTTGACGACCTTGAGGCGCTTGATCGCACGGATCTTGCGCTGGCCCTTGCCCTCCGAGATCTGCAGGCGCAGCTTGTCGGCCTCGGCCTGCAGGTCGAACGCCTCGAGGCGACGCTTGATCGACTCGGCGCCCATGTAGGCCTCGAAGTACTGGCCGAAGCGGTCGACGAGCTCGTTGAAGACCTCGTCCTCGGGCTTGAGGGCGCCGACCTCGAGGTTGCGGAACTCCTCCCACACGCGCTCGAGGCGGGCGATCTGCTCGTCCGCGTTCTTGCGGATCTGCGCCATGTCCTTCTCGGCGGCGTCCTTGACCTTCTTCTTCTGGTCGGCCTTGGCGCCCTCCGCCTCGAGCGCGGCGAGCTCCTCCTCCAGCTTGGCCAGGCGGGCGGCGACGCGGGCGTCGCGGCGGTCGCCGAGCGTCTTCAGCTCGAGACGGAGGTTGTTCTCGTGCGTGGGCAGGTCGCGGTGACGCGCCTCCTCATCGACCGAGATGACCATGTAGGCGGCGAAGTAGATGACCTTCTCGAGGTCCTTCGGAGCCATGTCCAGCAGGTACCCGAGGCGCGATGGCACGCCCTTGAAGTACCAGATGTGCGTGACCGGGGCGGCCAGCTCGATGTGGCCCATCCGCTCGCGGCGGACGGAGGACTTGGTGACCTCCACGCCGCAGCGCTCGCAGACGATGCCCTTGAAGCGGACGCGCTTGTACTTGCCGCACGCGCACTCCCAGTCGCGGGAGGGTCCGAAGATCTGCTCGCCGAAGAGGCCGTCCTTCTCGGGCTTGAGCGTGCGGTAGTTGATGGTCTCGGGCTTCTTGACCTCGCCGTAGGACCAACGACGGATGTCGTCGGCGGTGGCCAGGCCGATGCGAAGCTCATCGAAAGTTGTTGCGTCGAGCACTAGTTCTCCTGTGTCGGAATCTTGCGTTTGCCTGGCCGGGTTCAGATCTCGTCGATGGACGAGGACTCGAACCGGCTGGAGATGTTGATGCCGAGCTCCTCCGCCGCGCGGAAGGCCTCATCGTCGGTGTCGCGGAGGTTGACGGCGGTGCCGTCGGCCGAGAGGACCTCGACGTTCAGGCACAGCGACTGCATCTCCTTCATGAGCACCTTGAAGGACTCGGGGATGCCGGGCTCCTGGATGTTCTCGCCCTTGACGATGGCCTCGTACACCTTGACGCGGCCGAGGATGTCGTCGGACTTGATGGTGAGCAGCTCCTGCAGCGCGTACGCGGCACCGTAGGCCTCCAGGGCCCACACCTCCATCTCACCGAACCGCTGCCCGCCGAACTGGGCCTTACCGCCCAGGGGCTGCTGCGTGATCATCGAGTAGGGGCCGGTGGAGCGGGCGTGGATCTTGTCGTCGACCAGGTGGTGCAGCTTCAGGATGTACATGTAGCCGACCGAGACCGGGGCGGGGAACGGCTCGCCGGAGCGGCCGTCGAACAGCAGCGCCTTCCCGGACGAGTCGATCAGGCGCTCTCCGTCGCGGGTGGGGATGGTCGAGTCGAGCAGACCCGCGATCTCCTCCTCCGCGGCACCGTCGAACACCGGGGTGGCGACCTTCGTGCCGGGCGCGGCCTCCCGGGCCACGTCGGGCAGGTTCACCGCCCACTCCGGGGTGCCCTCGACCTTCCAGCCCTGCTTCGCGATCCACCCCAGGTGGGTCTCCAGCACCTGGCCGAAGTTCATCCGGCCCGGGATGCCCAGCGGGTTCAGGATCACGTCGACCGGGGTGCCGTCGGCGAGGAAGGGCATGTCCTCCACGGGGAGGATCTTCGCGATGACGCCCTTGTTGCCGTGACGGCCGGCGAGCTTGTCGCCCTCGGTGATCTTGCGCTTCTGGGCGATGTAGACCACGACGCGACGGTTCACGCCCGAGCCCAGCTCGTCGTCGCCGTCCTCCGCGTTGAACTCCTTGACCGCGATGATCGTGCCCTGCTCACCGTGCGGGACCTTCAGCGACGTATCCCGCACCTCACGGGACTTCTCGTTGAAGATCGCGCGCAGCAGACGCTCCTCCGCGGACAGCTCGGTCTCCCCCTTCGGGGTGACCTTGCCGACCAGGATGTCGCCGGGACGCACCTCGGCGCCGATGCGGACGATGCCGCGCTCGTCGAGGTCCTTCAGAAGCTCCGGGCTCACGTTCGGCAGATCGCGGGTGATCTCCTCCTTGCCGAGCTTCGTGTCCCGGGCGTCCACCTCGTACTCCTCGATGTGGATCGAGGACAGGGTGTCGTCCTTCACGAGGTCCTGGCTGAGGATGATCGCGTCCTCGAAGTTGTGACCCTCCCAGGTCATGAACGCGACCAGCAGGTTCTTGCCCAGCGCCAGCTCGCCGTTCTCCGTCGCCGGACCATCCGCGATGACCTCGCCCGCCTCGATCCGGTCACCCGCCGAGACGATCACACGCTGGTTGTAGCTGGTGCCCTGGTTGGAACGGTCGAACTTGCGCAGGAAGTAGTCCTGCGTGCCGCCCTCATCCAGCTGCACCGTCACCACATCGGCGGACACCTCCAGCACCACACCGGACTTCTCCGCCGTGATCACGTCACCGGCGTCGATGGCCGCGTAGCCCTCCATGCCGGTACCCACCAGCGGGGACTCCGAACGCAGCAGCGGCACAGCCTGACGCTGCATGTTCGCACCCATCAGGGCGCGGTTCGCGTCATCGTGCTCGAGGAACGGGATCAGCGACGTGCCCACCGACACCATCTGGCGCGGAGACACGTCCATGTAGCCGATCTCGTCGGCGTGGAACAGGTCGACCTCGCCGCCCTGACCGCGACGGGCCAGCACGCGCTCCTGCGCGAACGATCCGTCCGCCTTCAGCTCGGCGCCCGCCTGGGCGACGATGTAGTCGTTCTCCTCGGACGCGGTGAGGTAGTCGATCTGGTCGGTGACCTTGCCGTCGACGACGCGACGGTACGGCGTCTCGATGAAGCCGAACGCGTTGATGCGCGCGAACGAGGCGAGCGATCCGATCAGACCGATGTTCGGGCCTTCCGGCGTCTCGATCGGGCACATGCGGCCGTAGTGCGACGGGTGCACGTCACGGACCTCGACGCCGGCGCGCTCACGCGACAGGCCGCCGGGGCCCAGCGCCGAGAGGCGGCGCTTGTGCGTGATGCCCGCGAGCGGGTTGTTCTGGTCCATGAACTGGGACAGCTGCGAGGTTCCGAAGAACTCCTTGATCGCCGCGACCACGGGGCGCACGTTGATCAGGGTCTGCGGGGTGATCGCCTCGATGTCCTGCGTGGTCATCCGCTCACGGACCACACGCTCCATGCGGGACAGACCCGTGCGGACCTGGTTCTGGATCAGCTCGCCGACCGCGCGGATGCGACGGTTGCCGAAGTTGTCGATGTCATCCACATCCAGGCGGATCTCCACGTCCTTGCCGCCACGGCGACCCTCGAACGTCGTGTCCCCGCGGTGCAGACGCACCAGGTACTTGATCGTCTGGACGATGTCCTGCACGGTCAGCACCGAGTCCGTCAGCGGAGCCTCCAGACCCAGCTTCTGGTTGATCTTGTACCGACCCACCTTCGCCAGGTCGTACCGCTTCGGGTTGAAGTAGAAGTTGTCCAGCAGCGCACGCGCGGCCTCCGCGGCCACCTGCTCACCCGGACGCAGCTTCCGGTAGATGTCGCGGAGCGCGTCCTCCTTGGTGAGGATCGTGTCCTTCGACAGGGTCTCCTCGATCGAGTCGAACCCGGCGAACTCGTTCAGGATGTCCTCGCTGGAAAGACCCAGCGCCTTCAGGAACACCGTGACCGACTGCTTGCGCTTGCGGTCGATGCGCACACCGACCTGGTCGCGCTTGTCGACCTCGAACTCCAGCCACGCCCCCCGACTGGGGATGATGCGCGCCGAGACGATGTCCTTGTCGCTCGTCTTGTCCGCGACACGGTCGAAGTACACGCCCGGGGAGCGGACCAGCTGCGACACCACGACACGCTCGGTGCCGTTGATGATGAACGTGCCCTTCGCGGTCTGCAGCGGGAAGTCGCCCATGAAGACCGTCTGCGTCTTGATCTCACCGGTCTGGTGATTCATGAACTCGGCCTCGACATACAGCGGAGCCGCGTACGTCTTGCCACGCTCCTTGCACTCCTCGATCGAGTACTTCTCCGGCTCGAGGTACGGGTTCGTGAAGCTCAGCTGCATCGTCTCGCTGAGATCCTCGATCGGGGAGATCTCCTCGAAGATCTCCTCCAGACCGCTGATCTCCGGCACGTCGGTGCGGCCCTGCTCCTTGGCCTCGGCGACACGCGCCTTCCAGGCCTCGTTGCCGACGAGCCAGTCGAACGACTCCGTCTGCAGCGCCAGAAGGTCCGGGACCGTCAGCGTGTCAGTGATCTTCGCGAACGAGAGGCGGGAAGCTCCGCGTCCGTTCTTCGGGGTGGTGGGGGGATTGGATGCGTTGCGCGCAGCAGCCAAGGGGATAACCTCCGTGGGCCCGGGCGGGGCTCGTGTTCCTTGTCGTAGGGTGGAGTGCTCGTTCGTTCCCCGAAGTCCTCGCACCACACGCCGCGATATGCGGGGGTTGCGGAGACACAGCCGACCACCATATGAGGGCAGGGGGAATCCAAGAGCGCAAGGAACCACTATACGCGCCACGACGCGCCGTGTCCAGTCGGATTCTTGACGAGTTTCGGATCCTGCGGTATAAACCGCCGCCCCCGCCCCGGATGCCGCGAAATCACCCGGATCTATAGCCTCGCATGGTCCCGCGGGTCCATCATTTCCCCATGACAGGGGTGTCGCCACCCGTGATCCGCACACCCGATCAGCGGATACGGGTCTTCGTCAGCTCGACCCTGCGCGAGCTGCAGGACGAGCGGCGTGCCGCGCGCGCCGCGATCGAGCGGCTGCGTCTGGCGCCGGTGATGTTCGAGCTCGGCGCGCGCCCGCATCCGCCCCGCTCGCTGTACCGCTCCTACCTGGCCCAGAGCGACGTGTTCGTCGGCATCTACGGCAGCAGCTACGGGTGGGTGGCACCCGAGGAGGAGGTGTCGGGCCTCGAGGACGAGTACAACCTCGCGCCGCGGTCGATGCCCAAGCTCATCTACATCAAGGACGGCGACGCCCGCGACGACCGGCTCACAGCCCTCATCGCCCGCATCCAGCACGACGACACGGCCGCCTACCTCCACTTCACGGACGCGAGTCAGCTCGAGGAGCAGCTCGCCGGCGACCTCGCGACCCTCCTCGCCGAGCGGTTCGCCGAGACCCTGCGCGACGACGAGCCGGAGGACCCGTCCGCCGACGCGCTCGTGTCGCGGGTGCCGGTGCCCTACACGACGACGATCGGGCGCAGCCGCGACATCGCCGCGGTCCGCGGGCTGCTGGAGAGCGGGGCGGATCGCGTCGTGAGCCTCATCGGTCCGGGCGGGATCGGCAAGAGCCGCCTCGCGATCGAGGTCGCCCGGGCCACCGAGGACCTCTTCCCCGACGGCACCTACTTCGTGGGGCTCGAGAACGTCCTCGAGCCCGGGCTGCTGCTGCCGACCATCGCGTACACCCTCGGCATCCGCGACAACGGCGAAGCCGTCCTCGAGGAGCGCATCTCGCGCGCGCTCGAGGGCCGGCGGGTCCTGCTCGTGCTCGACAACTTCGAGCAGATCGTGGATGCCGCCCCCGTCCTGGTGCGCCTGTTCACCGTCGCGCCCAGGGCGAGCTTCCTCGTGACCAGCCGCATCGTGCTGCGCATCCGCGGCGAGCGCGTCTACGACGTGCAGGCGCTGCCCATCCCGGAGCCGGGGGCGCCGGCGACCCTGGAGCGCGCGCTCGCCTCCTCGGCGGTGAGCCTGTTCGCGGATCGCGCGCAGGCCGCATCCCCGACGTTCCGTCTCACCGAGGAGAACGCGGGCGCGGTGATGGACATCTGCCGGCGCCTGGAGGGACTGCCGCTCGCGATCGAGCTGGCCGCCGCCAAGGTGCGGATGCTGACGCCGCAGTCGATCGCGCAGAGACTGTCGCGCAGCCTCCCCCTGCTGACGGCCGCGGTGCGGGACCTGCCCGACCGGCATCGCACGATGCGCGCGACCCTGGACTGGAGCGTGAGCCTCCTCCCGCCGGAGTACCGCGATCTCCTCGACGACCTCGCGGTGTTCGCCGAGCGGTTCACGCTCGAGGCGGTCGAGGCCCTCGGCGTCGGCCGCTCGTGGGACGGGCAGGCGCTCGAGGGCGTCACGGCGCTCATCGACGGCTCGCTCGTCAAGCAGACCGAGGTGCGGGGCCGCTCGGTGCTGTCGCTCCTGGCGATCGTGCGCGAGTACGCGCTCGAGCGCCTCAAGGGGAAGGGCGACGCCGACCGCATGCGCGCGGCCCACGCCGACTACTACACGGCGCTCGTGCGTCGCGTGGCGCCGGGACTGCGCGGCTCCGGGCAGCGGGAGGCTCTGGCGGAGCTCGGTCTCGAGCTCGCGAACCTGCGCGCCGCCGTGCGTCACCTCGTCTACACCGACCGGCTCGACGACGCCGGCGACTTCGCGTGGGGCCTGCTCATCTACTGGTGGATCATGGGCCTGTTCGGCGGCGTGCGGGTGTGGATGCTGGAGCTGCTGAGCAAGGACGAGCCGATCTCGCAGCACACGCGCGCGGTCGCCTGGTTCTTCGCGCTGTGGGGCGAGATGTGGCAGCGGCCGGCGCAGGAGGTCGTCGTGGGGATGGGCGAGTGCCTGCGCCTGTTCAAGGACAGCGGGGACGAGGATGCCGCGGCGATGGCGCTGGCGGCCCGGGCCACCGCGCGGGTGCAGCTGCCCGAGCCGGACGTCGACACCGCGGACGCCGAGCTCGTCGAGGCGGTCGCGCTCCTGCACGGCCTGGGCAACACGTGGGGCGAGGCGATCAGCCGCGTCTCCCTCGGGCGGATCGCGTGGTTCCGGGGCCTCCCGGACGAGGCGGTGGCGCACTTCGAGCGCGCGAGCCGGATCGCCGAGCAGACCGGCGACCTGTTCACCCGGACCGTCGCGAGCAACCAGATCGGGCGTCTGCTGCTCGTGCGCGGCGAGGTCGACGAGGCCGAGGCCGTCTTCATCCGCACGCTCGTCGACTCGGCGCACCTGCATCACGAGGAGGGGGTCGCCTACGGGCTGGAAGGCCTGTGCGCGGTCGCGGCGGCGCGCGGCGACGGGCGGCGCGCCGGTGAGCTGTGCGCCGCCGCGGCGAGCATCCGGCATCGCATCGGCGTCTTCGACGTCGAGGCGTTCACGGTGCACGAGCTGTCGCTCGACGCGGTGCGCGCATCGGACCCCGAGGCGGTCGCGGACGGCGAGCGCCGCGGAGCCGAGATGACCGTCGCCGAGGCTCTGGCGAGGGCGCTGCCCGAGCCGGAGCGCACGATCGCCGAGGAGGCGCTGCGGCACTGGTGACGCCCGGGCGCCTCAGAGCGGGCGCGCATGCCGGAAGCGGATCCGCGTGCCCGGGCGCGCCTGCGCGAGCGCGTCGAGGGCGGCCTCGGTCGCGACGGCGATCACGGGATAGCCGCCGGTGACCGGGCCGTCGGCGAGCAGGATCGTCGGCCGCCCGCTCGGCGGCACCTGCAGCGCCCCGGGGACCATGCCCTCGCTGGGCAGCTCGCTCGCGTCGACGCGGACGAGCTCGGGTCCGTCCAGGCGCATGCCCACGCGGTCGGCGTCGTTCGTGACCGTCCACGGCTCGTCGAACAGCGCGGCGAGCGCGGTCGGCGCGAAGCGGTCGACGCGGGCGCCCGGCGCCAGCTCGATCTCGAGCTCGTCGTCGCGCGGCGCTCCCCACGGCGCGATGGTCGCGGCGGGGACGGGGCCGGCGACGTCGTCGCCGATCGGCACGCGGTCGCCCGCCTTCAGCGGCGGCGTCCCGAGCCCCGCCATGAGGTCGGAGGCGCGGGCGCCCGCGATCACGGGCGTGTCGATCCCGCCGCGCACCGCGAGGTAGCCGCGCGCCCCGTGGGCGAACCAGTCGACGTGCAGCTCGGCACCGGCGGGCCACGCGTGCGCCTCATAGGGGTCGACCTCGGCGCCGTCGAGGGTGAGCCGCCCCCAGGCGCCGGCCACCGCGAACCACAGGTCCGCGTCGGCGACCGCCCGCAGGCCCCCCATGGTCACCTCGAGGGCGGCGGCGCCCTCGCGATTGCCGACGAGCCGGTGCGCCGTCCGCAGCGCGCCGCGGTCGAGTGCTCCCGATCGCGCGATGCCCTGGGAGGCGCGGCCCGGGCGGCCGAGGTCCTGCACCGTGGTGAGCAGTCCCGCCTCGAGGATCCGGATGCCGCGACCGCCCGCGGCGGACGGAGTCGGCGCGGCGCCGCTCGAAGTTGGAGTGGGAGGCGCCGCCTGCGGGCGGAATCGGACCTCCGCGCCCGGCGCGAGCAGCGCGGGCGTCGGCGATCCCGGCTCCCACAGGGGCGCCGAGGTCGTGCCGATGAGCTGCCAGCCGCCCGGCGTCTCGCGCGGATACGCACCGGTGAAGCCGGCGGCCAGGCCCACCGCGCCGGCGGGCACGCGGGTGCGCGGCGCGGCGCGGCGCGGGATCTCGAACGGCCAGTCGTCGCTGACCAGATACCCGAATCCCGGCGCGAAGCCGGTGAAGGCGACGCGCCAGCGCGCGCCGCTGTGGCGCCGCACGACCTCATCGACGCTCATGCCGAGCAGCTCCGCGACATCCGTGAGGTCGGGGCCGTCGTAGACGATGTCGAGGACGACCTCCTCCTGCGCCCCCGCCGTCGGCGGCGGGTCGTCCGCCTCGGGCGCCCGTTCGATCCAGGCGCGCGCCGCGGCCGGGCTGAGGGTGTCCGGATCGAGGACCACGAGGACGGTGCGCGCGGCGGGGACGAGGTCCACGACGCCCGGCGGTCGGGATGCCTCGAGACGGCGGTGCAGCCGCAGGACCTCGTCGAGCCCGTCGACCTCGGCCAGCAGCGCGCGCTCCCCCATCGGCCGGATCACCACGGCGCGTGCACCCCGATCCCCTCTTCGTCGAGCGCGGCGCGGACGGCGCGCGCCATCTCGACCGCCGCGGGCGAGTCGCCGTGCACGCACAGCGACGCGGCGTCGGCGCGCACGAGGGTGCCGTCGACGGCCTCGACGACGCCCTCCCGGGCCAGGAGGACGGCCCTGCGCGCCACGAGCGCCGGATCCTCGAGGAGGGCGCCCGGCTCACCGCGGGGCACGAGTCCGCCGTCGCGGCGGTATCCGCGGTCGAGGAACGCCTCCCGCACGAAGCGGAGTCCCGTCCCGTCCGCGGCGTCGGCGAGCGCGGGCCCCAGGGCGAGGATCGGCACGGCCCGCCCGACACGGTCGGAGAGTGCGACGACCGCTGCGGCGACGGCCCGCGCGAGGACGGGATCGGCTCCCGCGGAGTGGTAGAGGGCGCCGTGCGGCTTGACGTAGCGGATGTCCGCCCCCGCGTCGGCGAGCGCCATGAGCTGCGCCGTGACGGAGATCCGCAGCTCCTCGGGGTCCATCGGACGGGCGACACGGCCGAAGCCGGCCCGGTCCGGATAAGAGGGGTGCGCGCCCACGGCGACGCCGAAGCGGGCGGCGCGCTCGACGGCCTCGCGCATCGACGGCTCGTCGCCCGCGTGCCCGCCGCACGCGACGGACGCACTGGAGATGACGGCGAACATCGCCTCGTCGTCGGCGGTCGGGAGGCCCTCGACCGTCTCCCCGAGGTCCGCGTTGAGGTCGATCGTCGCCATGCGACCACGTTAACCGCCGCACCGCGCTCCGCGCGGGCGACTAGCGTGGACGGATGGCCAGGGCGCGACACGAGCACGACACCGCCCCGCAGGCCCGACTGTCCGACGGGACGCTCGCGCGCATCGTCCCGTCGCGCTACGCGGGCGGGTGGGAGCTCGACGTCGACGGCACGCCGCAGTCGCACGTCGACCTGCAGGACCCCACGCACCTGCACTTCGAGTACGTGGCCCGCATGGGCGCCGTGATCGATCGCCTGCGCATGCCGGGGCAGCCGCTGACCGCCGTGCACCTCGGTGCAGGTGCCCTCACGATCCCCCGCTACATCGAGGCCACCCGGCCCGGATCGCGCCAGCAGGTGATCGAGCTCGAGCCGGCGCTCGTCGCCCTCGTAAAGGAGAACCTGCCGCTGCCGCGGGGCGCGTCGATCCGCACGCGCATCGGCGACGCCCGTGAGGGGCTCGCCCGTCTCCCCGCCGGCCTGACCGGCGCCGTCGACCTGCTCGTGTCGGATGTCTACGCGGGCTCGCAGACCCCCGCGCACCTCACGACCGTCGAGTTCTACACGGCGGCCGCGCGCCTGCTCGCCCCGGACGGCGTCCTGCTCGTCAACGTGGCCGACGGGGCGGGCCTCGTGCACGCGCGGCGCCAGGTCGCCACGGTGCGCGCCGTGCTCGAGGACGTCGTCGTCCTCGCCGAGGTGCAGGTGCTCAAGGGACGCCGGTTCGGGAACCTCGTCGTCGCGGCCTCGCACGCACCGCTTCCCACCGAGTGGCTGCCGCGTCTCATGGCGGCGGGACCGCACCCGGCGAAGGTCGCGCACGGCGCCGAGCTCGACGAGTTCGTGCGCGGATCGCGTCCCGCGACGGACGCGGATGCGGTCGCGTCACCGCGCCCGTCGGCATCCGTCTTCGAACGCTGACGCGATCGGATGCCGCTCGTCGGCGTGCCCTCTGCGGGACGGCCGCGGCCGCGTGCACACTGGTGAGGACGATCCGCCGCGCGAAGGGAGACACCGTGAGCTACATCCTCGGATACGACCCCGAGACCCTCCGCGAGAAGGTCGATCTGCACGCGTGCCGCGAGCGTCTCGACGAGATCGGCGAGCAGCGCAGCCTCCCCGCCCTCCTCGAGCGCGTGTGGCTGCTGAAGGTGCTCGACCGCACCGAGGACGCGCTCGTCCTGTCGGAGCAGTCCGTGCGCGTCGCGCGCATGGGCGGCACGCGCAAGGACCTTCTGCGCGCCCGCATCCTGCACGCGACCGTCCTGCAGCGCCGCGGCGCGTGGGCGGCCGCCATCCAGGAGCTCACGATGTGCGCCGAGGAGGCGGAGGGCCAGCGCTGGGCGTCGATCGCCGCGTTCGCGCTGCAGCACCGCGGCAAGGTGCACTTCGACGCCGGCGACTACGAGTCGGCGCGGGCCGACTTCAAGCGCGCGCTGTTCCTGCGCCAGGAGTCCGGCACGCCGGACGATCAGCTCGAGTCGACGCTGCTCGCGATCGACACCGTGGACCGTCGCCGCGCCGCGGCGACGCTCGCGGGCTGAATGTCGGACGCCTGAGGCATCCTCGGCTCATGTCGGATCTGCACCGCGTGCGCGCGTGGGCGGATGCGCTGATCGCGCTCCACCTCGACGACGGCTGGACGTTCGCGTTCGACAACGCCAAGCGCCGCGCGGGCCTGTGCGACTACACGCACCGCCGCATCAGCGTCTCGCGCTATCTCGCGGCGCGCTACGACGACGACACCAACCATCAGACGCTGCTGCACGAGGTGGCGCACGCGCTCGCAGGTCCGAAGGCCGGCCACGGCACGCAGTGGAAGGCCATCGCCGCCGACCTCGGATACGTCGGCGGCACGACGCACGACGGCGAGACCGCGACCGAACTCGCGCCCTGGGTGGGCGTATGCCCCGCGGGGCATGTGGCGTACCGCCACCGCCGCCCGACGCGCCAGACCTCGTGCGTCAAGTGCGCGCCCCGCTTCGACGCGCGCTACGCGTTCACCTGGACGCGCCGCGAGATCTCCCAGGCCGCGCGCATGGCGGCCGCCACGCCGCGCTGAGCCCACGCCGTCGAGGGGGAGGCCTCCCCGCGCTCCCCGCTCCCCGGGCCCAGGGGTCGCATGTGGTCGCTTTCGCGCGCGCGAAAGGGCAGGACGTGACACCTCGACTCTGCAGGCGCGGCGCTCCTTGCTCGAGTGGCGCGAATGGCCGCATCGGCCCGCGCGATCGCGCACATCGCGCCACCTGAACGCCGTGCGGGGTGGCGTTCGCCGGGCTCAGGGGTCGGATGTGGTCGCTACCGCACGCGCGAAAGGGCAGGACGTGACACCTGAGCGACGCGGCCGAGGTCACGCCGTCGAGGCGGAGCCCTCCCCGCGGCGGATGAGGTCGCCGTTGCGCGTGCGCTCGAGGAACATGGCGACCGCGTCGCGACTGCGTGTGAGGCACGCGAGACGGGTCTCCAGCGCGTCGAGCTCCTCGGCCAGCTGCTCCGCGAGTGCGCGCGAGCACTCCGGCGGGTCGCCCTGCTCGCAGCGCCGCTCGATGTCGAGCACGATCGTCGCCATGCGGGTCGTGAGGCCCGCCTGGATGAGGCCGCGCACCTGCTGGGCCCGCTGCACGTCCTCCTCGGTGTACGAGCGATAGCCGTTGGCCGAGCGGACGGGGGCGATGAGGCCCTGCGACTCGTAATAGCGCAGCATCCGCGTGGGGATACCGGTGCGCTCGGACAGCTCGCCGATCTTCATGCGCGCCTCCTTCCGACATCGCTCCGGCACAGGCTTGACATTGACATCAATGTCAGAGTTTACGCTCGCATCATGTCCACCTCAACCGCCTCGATCCCCGCCGTCTCTGCGCCGGAGTCGCCGGCGCGGTTCCCGCTCGGAGCCCTGCTCCTGCTCGGTCTCGCCGTGCTCGTGACGGTGACCGCCGAATCGCTGCCGACCGGGCTCATGCCCGAGATGGCCGCCTCCTTCGGCGTCGAGCCGCTGGGCATCGGACTGCTCATCTCGGTGTGGGCGGTCACCGTCATCGTCACGAGCATCCCGCTGGCGCGCGCGACCGCGTCGCTGGACCGCCGGGTCGTCGTGGCCGTCTCGCTCGGCGTCTTCGCCCTCGCCAACGTCGCGACCGCACTCGCCCCCGACTACGGGTTCGCGATGGCCTCGCGGATCGTGGCCGCCGTGGCCCACGGCGTCTTCTGGGCCATCGTGATCGTCTACGCGACCGCGCTCGTCGCGCCCGCGCACCTGGGTCGCGGGCTCGCGATCGTCACCGCGGGCGGGACGGCGGCCACCGTCGTGGGGCTCCCCGGCGCGACGATCCTCGCGCAGGCGAGCGACTGGCGCGCGGCCTTCGTCGTGATCGGCGTGGGCGCGCTCGCGCTGGCCGCGGCCGTCCTCCTCTGGATGCCTCGGGTCGTCGCCCCGCGTCCGGACACCGCCGCGCGAGGGGCGCTGCGCCGGGATGCGACGCTCCCCGCGGTGCTGGCGTTCGGCATCGCCTCTGTGCTCATCGCCGTGGCCCAGTTCACGTCCTTCACCTACATCCGGCCGTACCTCGAGCAGCAGGCGGGGCTGGCCGCGTCCTGGTCCGGTCCCCTCCTGCTCGTGTTCGGCCTCGCGGGGATCGCGGGCGTCGCGGGGGCCGGCGTCCTCGTCGACCGGCATCCGCGCACGGCGCTCACCGGAACGCTCGGGCTGTTCGCGGCGGCGCTGACCGCCCTCACGCTGTGGCCGCACGTGCCCGCGGTCGTCGTCGCCGGCGTCGCCGTGTGGGGCCTCGCGATGGGCGCCGTCTTCCCGCTCATCCAGACGGCGCTCATGCGCACGGCGTCCGAGCGGCTGCGCGTGCTCGCGAGCGCCGGCGTCGTGGTCTTCTTCAACGTCGGGATCACGGCGGGCACATGGCTCGGCGGCGTGCTCGACGGGGCGGGGCCGACGACCGTCAACACCGCCGTCTCGGCCGCCGTCATGGTCGGGGCCGCCGCCATCGCGGTCCTCGGCGGCGTGCTCGGCGCGCGGGCCGCCCGTCGCGGTGAGGCCGCGCGTCAGGCCGAGGCCGCGCCTCGGGCCGAGGGGTGAGCGCGCCTCAGTCGGGCGCGTGCGACCGGAAGGCGCCGTCGCGGAGGACCGGGACGGCGTCCGTCGCGTCGATCTCGGCGGCGTGGAGGACCTCGTCGCGGAGCCCGCGCTCCAGGAGCTCCTGCCCCGACCCGCCCGCGGTGAGCAGGTGCCGCACGGCGCCGCGCAGTCCGCGGAAGCCCTCGCACGCGGCGGCGGCCTCGGGGGACGTGTGGTCGATGCCCCGCGCGGCGAGCGCGTCGATGACCGCTCCCGCGCCCAGCTGATCCTCGACCGCGAAGCGGACCTCGGCCGCCTCCCCCTTGGTGAGCTCTCCGGCCGCGATGATCGCGACGCTCGTCCGCGCGGCGCGCCGGGTCTGCTCGGCGAGCACGGCGTCGGCGACGGCGGAGGCGTTGCGCAGGCACGCCAGGAGGACGAGCGAGTCGGATGCCGCGGCGGCCACGCACGCGCCGTTGATCGACGTCGCGTGGGCGGCGGCATCCAGCGGCACGACCTCGCCGCGGGCGAC
>Ga0182738_1001478_pt1 | contig 29404 bp, 31 predicted proteins | sample eDN5th30CBELigMG_FD_128876 | JGI IMG/M metagenome (GOLD analysis project Ga0182738, IMG submission 128876) | Enriched Miracle-Growth compost microbial communities from Emeryville, California, USA - eDNA 5th pass 30_C BE-Lig MG (version 2)... ...
CTCGAATCGCGGCGGCCTGCTCGACCAGGCCCAGTCGGTGTCCGAAGTGTTCATCGGCGACGGCGTGATCTTCTCGACCCAGGGGCGCCATCCCGACAGCCAGCGGACCTACCGCAGCGGCAGCCGCAAGGCGGCGCAGCTTCCCGTGGTGGTGCTGGTCAACGGCAACTCCGCCTCGGCAGCCGAGATCGTGGCGGCAGCCCTTCAGGATCGCGGCCGCGCCGCCGTGGTCGGCACGACCAGCTACGGCAAGGGCACGGTGCAGACCGTCATCCGCCTGGCCAACGAAGGCGAGCTTGTGCTGACCTGGTCGCGCCTGCTGGCACCGTCCGGCTATACCTGGAACGAGCAGGGCGTGATGCCCAACATCTGCACCGCCAAGGTCCACGACCTCGGCCAGCTCGCACCGGCCTCGGTCGACGCCAACAAGGCCCTGCTGCAGCGCTGGCACGCCGAGCGCAATCCCAGCCACCAGGAGATCGCCGACCTGCGCAAGATCTGCCCGCCGGGCGAGGATTCTCCAGAGCGCGACGTCGATATCGCCGCCCGCCTGCTCAGGGACCCTACGCTTTACGCGCACGCGGTGCGCACCGGCTCGATCGAGCAGGCCGCCGCTTCCCGCTGACCCGTCGGCGGCGCTTGACAGGGCGTCGCCGGTGACTAAGTTGCCCGCCTTCCAAAGGAATAGACCATGGCCAAGCCGACCTCGATCCTGATCAAGATGATCTCCAGCGCCGACACCGGCTTCTTCTACGTGACCAAGAAGAACCCGCGCACCAAGACCGAGAAGCTCGAGCTCAAGAAGTACGACCCGGTCGCGCGCAAGCACGTCGTGTTCAAGGAATCCAAGATCAAGTAGCCGGGTCACGCCTCGGTATGCCGATCGAGCCGCCCCGCGGGGCGGCTTTTTCGTGCCCGGGCATCTCGAGTTCCTTCCTGCCCGCAGCGCGGGAGAGCCTTCGCCGTCCCACCGACGGAAGGTCATGGGCATTCTGCTTCCGACCTCTCCGTGCGGGTTACAGCGCCGCCTCCGCGCGCTGCGCGCTGGAGGAGCATGACCAGTGCCGGGCTCGGGATGACAGCCTGCGCATCATAGGCGAAGCTTCGTCGATGAAGCGTTTCGCCGTCTCTCTGCTCGCCGCGTTCCTGCCGTGCGCCGCGGTCTGCTCAGCGGCTGCCGCGGACTGGTCGACCGTATCGACGCCTTCCCCCGGCCCTGCCCGGTCAATCGGCTTCTACAGCGCGGGCTGCATCCAGGGAGCGCAGCCGTTGCCGCTCGACGGACCTGGCTACGAGGCGATCCGGATCAGCCGCAACCGCTACTGGGGCCAGCCGGTGATGATCGACTACATTCAGACGCTGGCAATCAAGATGCGAAACGCAGGGCAGGCGCATCTTTACATTGGAGATATCGGACAGCCGCGCGGCGGACCGGCTCCGACCGGCCACGCCAGCCATCAGGTCGGGCTCGATGCCGACATCTGGTTCGAGCGTCAACCCGGCGCACGTCGCGCGCCGCCGGATCGCGAGAACCCCCGCCTGCGTTCCCTGGTCAAGGCCGACGGCACCGGCATCGACGACACCGTCTTCTCGCCCGCCCACGTCAGCTTGCTGCGCACGGCAGCGGAAATGCCGAACGTCGACCGCATCTTCGTGAACAAATTCATCAAGCAACGGATATGTCAGACAGCCACCGGCAACCGCGCCTGGCTGAACAAGCTCGTCGTCTGGCTCGGTCATGACGAGCACTTCCATGTCCGTCTCCATTGCCCGCCCGGCAATCCGCAGTGCCAGCCGCAGGCCGGCTACTATAGCGACGACGGCTGCGGCGAGCCGCTCGAGCTCTGGTTCAGGGCGCCGCCCGTCAGGCTCCCGCCTCCGGGTACCGTGCAGAAGCCCTACCGGCCCAAGCTGCCGGCCGCCTGCACCGCCGTCTTGAACGCCCCCTGATATATCCGGTCGCGGCAACAGTTCGCGCGCCTGACGACCCGCGCAGGGCCCGCTTCATTCGCCCTGCCCCAGCAGCGTCCCGGCCCTGCGTGAAAGCCGGAAGAACCACTGGAAGATCTGGAAGCCGATCACGAGGTAAACCACCGACAGGCCGAAGGCGATGCCGAGGCTGTCCCAATGCACGGTCTTCTCGGTCATGATCGCCCGCATGCCCTCGAAGACATAGGCCGGCGGCAGGCCCCAGGAGATCGCCTGCAACCACTCGGGCAGCACGCTCACGGGATAGTAGACGCCGCTCACCGGCATGAGGATGAAGACGGCGGCCCAGGCGAAGCTCTCGGCGCTCTGGCCGACGCGCATGATCATGCCGGACATGGCCAGCCCGATCGACCAGGAGAACATCTGCAGGATGAAGAAGAACGCCACCAGCGGCAGCCCGAGCGTATAGACGTTGTAGCCGAAGAAGGCCCACGCCAGCAGCGAAACCGGCACCATGCCGAGCAAGGTGCGCAGGAGGGCGGCGACGATGATGCCGGTCGCCATCTCCCACGAGCGGATCGGACTCACGAACAGGTGGCCGAGGTTGCGCGACCACATCTCCTCGAGGAAGGCGATCGAGAGCGAGAGGTTGCCGCGCACGAGTACCTCCCACAGCAGCAGGCCGGACAGCAGCACGCCGGCTGCCTGCGCCACGAACGAGGCCTGCGGCATCAGGTACTGGGTCATGAAGCCCCACATCACCATCTGCACGGCGGGCCAATAGATCGAGTCGATCAGGCGCATCACGGAGCTGCGCCAGATGTGGATGTGGCGCAGGACCAGGGCACAGATTCTTTGCGCGGACCCGCTCACGGTGCCCCCGCTCATGACGCCCCATGCCTCTTCAGCGTCTCGAGCCCACGGCCGCGGCCGCGCGCCACGTCGAGGAACACCTCTTCCATGTCCTCGCGGCCGAAGCGCTCGATCAGCTCGCGCGGGGAGCCACGCTCGAAGACGCGGCCGGCCTGCAGCAGGATCACGTCATCGCACAGCCGCTCGACCTCGCCCATGTTGTGCGAGGCGAGCAGGATCGTGGCGTGTGTCTCGGCCTGATACTCCTCGAGATAGCCACGCACCCAGTCGGCGGTATCGGGGTCGAGCGAGGCCGTCGGCTCGTCGAGCAGCAGCACCTCGGGCCGGTTGATCAGCGCCTTGGCGAGCGCCACGCGGGTCTTCTGCCCGGCCGACAGCTTGCCCGCCGGACGCTCGAGAAACGGGGCGATCTGCATGTGCCCGGCGATCTCCTCGATCCGCCGGCCGAGGTCCTTCACGCCGTACAGACGGCCATAGAAGGCGAGGTTCTGGCGCACGGTCAGCCGATGCGGCAGGTCGACATAGGGCGAGGAGAAGTTCATGCGCGGCAGCACGTCGTAGCGCCGGCGGCGCATGTCGACGCCGAGCACACGGATGTCGCCGGCGGTGGGCTCCAGCAGCCCGAGCAGCATGGCGATGGTGGTGGTCTTGCCCGCTCCATTCCCGCCCAGCAGGCCGAGCACGGCGCCGCGCGGCGTCGAGAAGGTCAGATCGTCGACCGCGACGATCTCGCCATACACCTTGCGCAGATGCCGGACTTCGAGGGAGGGCGAGTCGACCATGGCCGCATCATAGCGCCTTGATCGCCGCCTCGATGCGATCGAGACCCTTGCTGAGCCGCTCCGCGCCCGCGGCGAAGCAGAGACGGATGTTGCCCTGCCCGCCCGCGGCGAAGGCTTCACCCGGCGCAAGCCCGACCTTGTAGTCCTGTGCGGCCCTCTTGCAGAACGCCATCGTGTCGTCGACGCCGTCGACCGAGAAGAAGTTGTAGAAAGCCGCTTCCGGCCGAGAGATCCTGACCCGCGGGTTGGCCGACAGCCGCTGGAAGACCAGCTCGCCGCCGGCGCGGCAGCGCTCGACCATCTGCTCGACGAAAGCGTCGCCCTTCTCCAGCGCCGCGATGGCGCCGCGCTGCAGGAACGCCGGGACTCCCGAGGTATTGATCTGCACCAGCTTGGCGAACTGATCGCCGAGCGCCGGGGGATGGGTCAGCCAGCCGATGCGCCAGCCGGTCATTGCCCAGGGCTTGGAGAAGCTGTTGAGCACCAGCAGTGCATCGTCCGGTTCGGCGATCTCGAGGAAGGACGGCGCAACGGGCTTCGTGTAGATCAGGCGGGCATAGACCTCGTCGGCCATGATCCACAGGCCGCGCTTCCTCGCGAAGTCGAGCAGCGCGCGCTGCTGGTCCGAGCTCATGGTCCAGCCGGTCGGATTGCCGGGCGAATTCACGAAGATCGCGCGCGTGCGCGGGTCGACGGCGTCGAACACCTTCTGGACGTCGAGCGACCAGTCACCTCCCGCCGTGCGATCGAGTGCCACATACTTCGGCTCGCCGCGCGCCAGGCGCGTCGCCGACGTGATGTTCGGCCAGATCGGCGAGACGATCACGATGTTGTCGCCCGGATCGAGCAGCATCTGGCAGCACAGCAGGATCGCCTGCATGCCGCCGGTCGTGACCGAGATGCGGTCGGCAGCGCATTCGATGCCGTACAGCCGCCCGGTGTAGGTCGAGAGCGCCGCGCGCAGTTCGGGCAGGCCGCGCTGCCAGGTATAGAAGGTCTCGCCGGCCTGCAGCGCCGCGGCCGCCGCGCCGCGGACGAAGTCGGGCGTCACCAGGTCGCCCTCCCCGAACCAAAGCGGCACGACGTCGGGATCGCCGAACACCGTCATCGCCACTTCGGAGATGCCGGTCTCGGTCAAGTCGTGGGCGATCGCCCGGCTGAGGGATGCGCCGAGGCCGGACGGCAGGAAGCGAGGGTCCAGTTCCATGCGTTGCACCTAACGCATTGGCCTCGTCTTCGCCATCCGGTCACGCCCGACTATTGTTGGCAGGGAGGCCAAGCCTGACTTATCGTTTACTTCTCATGGAGGTTACCGATGAAGCACGCCCCTTTCGGACTGCTGATCGCCTTCCTCGCCGCCGGCTGCGTCCATGGCGCGGCCGTCGGGCAAGTCCATGCCGGGATGAGCCGCGGCGAGGTCGCCGCCCTGATGGGGTCGCCGGACAGCTCGACCAACACCGCGGGCCGCGAATGCGAGCTCTACACGGTCGCCAAGGACTTCTGGAGCCGCGTGCCCTGGAACATGACCGACCGCTATTACGTCTGCTACAGCGACGGCAAGGTCGATACGTTCGGCCAGGCCGCGTGAATGCTGACGACGATCGGCGCCGCATCTACGGCGCGATTCGCGGCAACCCGCGCGACATCGGACGACGCTGTGACGTCGTCGTCGGGCCGCCGCAACGCCATGTGAGGTCTTCGCCGTGACCGGCTCCGAGGCGTTTCCTTTCATGCTCTCATGGACAGCGAGCGAGGCGCTCGCTGGTCCGGAAGAATATGAGCGCCACGGGTGGCGGCGCTCCTGGCCATGAGAGTGAACTGTCGTGCTCTAGAACGCCGCGCCGCGCCGGGGCCGTTCCACCTGAGCGGCGAGATCGCCGCAGGTCGCGCGCTCGACCCCGATCGCAACCACCCGGCCGTCCTTGCGCAGGCAGCCGTCCTTCCAGTCGCCGGCGAACGTCTCGCCCGCGATGGTCGCCGAGCCGAAGCCGTTCGGGACATTGTGGAGATATTGACCTTCGAAGCTGTTCTGTTCGTTCCAGAGATAGCGCCCGAAGCCTTCTCGCTTGCCGGCTCGATAGGTGCCCTCGAATCGGTCGATTCGCTGGCCATGCTCGAACCATTGCACCAGGCCGTGACCGTCTTTCTTGCCGCTGAGGCAGCGGCCGCTCCACACCGCGCGGTCCTGCGGATCGGGATGCCAATCCCACATCCGGCAGCCCGTCCTGGTATCGAGCAGCCAATCGCCCTGTTCGCACGGCTGCGTCCAGCTGATCTGCAACGAGTCAGGCTCTTCCGATGGACAGTCGGCCTGGGGTGGTGCCATGGCAAGCTGCTGCGCGAACGCGGAGAAACCCGTGAACTGCACGGCCGCAATCAACAACATCGACGCGTAGATGGACGTTCGCATACCCAACCGGCCCCCTATAGCCGATATAAGAGAAATGCCAATCGCGACAGAAAGTTGCGTGTCATCTTGCGGAGCTTCCAATGACGATGCTGATCGCAGGCCTCGTGCTCTTTCTCGGCGTTCACACGCTGACGACGTTGCGCCAACCGCGCGCCGCACTGATTGGCCATATCGGCGAAGGGCCCTACAAGGGCCTCCATTCGCTGGTGTCGGCTGCCGGCCTGGTCCTGATCGTCTGGGGCTTCGGCCGCTATCGCGCTGCCGGCTACACGACGGTTTGGGAGCCGCCAGCCTCACTGCATCCGCTGGCTCTCGTACTGATATGGTTCTCGTTCGTGGCCCTCGTGGCGGCGAACGTTCCGGCCGGCAAGATCAAGGGAATGCTGCGTCATCCCATGCTGGTCGGGGTGAAGGCCTGGGCACTGGCCCATCTCCTGGTCAATGGGGACCTCGGATCGCTGCTGCTGTTCGGCGCATTCCTGGCCTGGGCGATCTATGACCGCATCGCGGTCAAGCGGCGCGGCGATCCCGGTGCACCCCGCTCCGGCATCACGGCCGGCGACGCGATCGCCGTCGTCGCCGGCACGGTCGTCTACGTCGCGATGTTCTGGCTGCACCCGTGGCTGATCGGCGTTCCCATCGCGTAGCAGGATTTGAAACGCCGGGCCGCCGGGGTTCGGTCGGCGCCGGATGATGATCGCAGGAACCGGAGCGGCACTGTCCGACGATCACCTGAGCGGAAGCACACTCTGGAGCGCGGCGCAGATGGCGGCATCGTAATAGGGCTTCGGAATGACCGGGCGATGCCGATGCTTCTCGGGAATCTGGAGCGGCGGATGGGCCGTTACGAAGACGAACGGCACGCCTCGTTCGGCCAAGGCGTTGGCAACCGGAAAAACCAGCTCTCCTTGCAGATTTATGTCGAGCAACGCGGCATCGACGGTTTCGCGACGGAGCGTCTCCAGAGCGGCCTCGACCGAGCGCGCAAGACCGGCCACCTCATAGCCGGCGTCCTGCACGCAAAGGCCGATCGCCATGCCAAGCAGAGCATCGTCTTCGACGATCAGCACGCATGGCGGCCGGCCCTTGATGTCGGAGGGTACTTTACCAAGCATAACAACACTTCCGCAGCGTCATGGCGATTATTCCGTGACGCAACGAAAACGCGCCCTGTTGACCAACGTTGCAAATCGCCCCTCAACCCGCCTGCGGCGCTCCATTCTCCCAGGGCGCCTGGTTCGCGGCGCGCCGAGACCGGATCGCTGCGGCGATCAAGACGTCCCGGTCCATGCCGGCCCGTCTGCGAACGACGACACCACAGCCAGCAATACCGCCGGCTGCCTTAGGGGGCGGTCACCCGCCGGCTTTGATGCCGGCTTCCTCGATCACCTTGCTCCACTTCGGAATGTCGGCAACGATCGCTGCCTTGGTCTGCTCGCCGGTGCTGCCGACCGGCTCCAGTCCCATAACGGCGAACTTCTTCATCATCTCGGGATCGGCCAGCACCTTGAGCGATTCGGCGCGCACCTTCTCGGCGATGGCCTTTGACGTGCCCTTGGGGGCGAGCAGCGCGATCCACGAGGTCGCCTCGAAGCCGGGAAAGCCCTGCTCGGCGATCGTCGGCAGGTTCGCGGTGTTGGGAGAGCGCTTGAGCGCCGTCACGGCGATGCCGCGCACCCGGCCATCCCGCACGAAGGGCATTGCCGCCCCGGCATTCTGGATGCCGATGGGCACGATGCCGCTCATCGTGTCGGTGAGATTGGCACCGCGATAGGGGATGTGCTCCATCTTGATGCCTGCCAGCCGGCAGAGCCATTCGCCTGCCACGTGCTGCGGCGTGCCCACGCCGGGCGAACCGTAGCTCAGCTTGCCGGGATTGGCCTTGGCATGGGCGATCAGCTCGGCCAGCGTCTTCACCGGCATGTCGTTGTTCACGAAAAGGATGCTCGGCATCACCAGCGTGGTCGAGATGTGCTCGAAATCGTTCACCGGATCGAACGGAAGCTTCTGCAGGCTGGGCAGTATGGTGATCGAGGCATTGCCGGACCACATCAGCGTGTAGCCGTCGGGTGCCGCCTTGGCGACCTTGTCGGTGCCGATCGCGCCCGAATTGCCGGGGACGTTCTCGACGATCACCGGTTGGCCCCAGGCCTCGCCGAACCTCTGGGCGAACATGCGCGCGGTCACGTCGGTCGCGCTGCCGGCGGTGAAGCCGACCACGATCTTCACCGGCTTGTCGGGCCAGGAAGTGGCCTGCGCGCCAGCCGGCGCGGCCGCCATCCCAAGCACCAAACCACCGAAAGTGCGACGTGAAAGCAGATGCATCGTTTCCTCCCTTTCGAACGACAATAGCATGGAGCGGGCGCGCGATGTCGTACTTCATGACCTTCAGCGAAACGGCATCTCGAGAGCGCACGGCGGGCGCGCTCGAGTCATTGAACTGCATCGAGATGCATCAATTTTCCTGAGGGAGAATATGTGACGTCGCGTTCTGTCGTCCTGAGCGAAGCGAAGGACCTCACGTCAGCCAAGCGGCCCGTGTCCGATCGTTCGGTGAGTTCCTTCGCCGCGCCCAGGATGACCAGGATGGGTGCGGAGAACAGATCGCACGCCTCATCAGTCCGAGACGCCGTCTCGCTGGAGCGTCGCAAAGTCTATGGCCCCATCAGCCTAAATCCGCTCGAGCACCGGCAGCAGGTATTTGCGGAATTGCGCAGGATTTTCGGACATCGGAAAGTGGCCGAGCCCCTCCATCACCTGGAAGGACGTCGCGTCGACCAGTTTCGCCAGCTCGGCGGTGAGCTCGGGCGTGGCGGAGAGGTCGTATTCGCCGGTCAGCAGATGGAGCGGACAGCGTTTGGTGTCGAGGCCGTCGAGCAGACCGTTCCGCAGGTCGCCGTCGGCGAAATAGTAATGCAGGTCGCCGAGGAACACGCCCGGTCCGCCCTGCATGTAGTGCCAGAGCGTTTCCCACCTTTCGGACTCGGGCGAGGTCGGCGCGATCAGGCACGCGACAGAGCCGGCCGCGGCTTCCTGGCCGTGCACGTCGGGCCGATATAACACGCCGAGATCGCGCAGGCGGGTGTCGGCGCCGGCATCGGCGTGGGTCGCCGACTGCAGGCCGATGGCGGCACGGAAATAGTCGCCGTGGCGTAGCGCCAGATGAAGCACCGCGCGGCCGCCGATGGAGCAGCCCATCACCACCGGCCGTTCGAGCCCGAGCGCCCGACAGACAGCCATGACGGTGTCGACATAGAGATCGGTCGTGAGCTGATAGGCGTCGCGCTCGAAACCCGGCGGCGGCGAGGACTTGCCGTGCCACGGCAGGTCGAAAACGATGACGCGGAAGCGGCAGGTGATCTCGGCATCGTTCAGCAGCGCACGATACTGCCGGCCGTCGGCGCCGGCGGTATGCAGACAGACCAGCGGGATGCCCTGCCCTGCCTCCTCGAAATAGATGCGATGCGGCCGGCCGTTGAAGTCGAGCCGCAGGTAACGGCCGACGACCGGCTCGATGATCGGCGCACCGACGGACGGCGATGCTTCGGCTGGCGCTTCGGGACGCAGCGCGGCAAAGAGCTGTTCCAGGAAAAGAAGGTTCCGGCCGAACGCCAGCATGTCGCCTTCGACGCGCAGCGTGCCCATGCGCACCATGCCGACGATGCTCTGATAACCGACCGGCGGCACGGGCTTCGCAAACTCGGCCCAGGTCTCGGGGCTGGCGATGAGCGTGAAGGCCGCATCGGATGAAGCACCGGCCGTCGTGTCGATCACGTTGGCGATGCGGACCGTCGTTGCCTGGTCGCCTGCGCGCATGACCAGCGACAAAGCCGCCGTCTTCGCCCGCCGTTGCAGCGCCGGCCGTCCGTCGAGAGCCCGCGCCAACCTGTCGAAGCCGATCATGTCAGGCCCGCTTTGGCTGATGGAACTCGTAGGGCGGGTAGTCCTTGGTAATGTCGGAAACCACCTCGACCACAGCCGGAGCATTGGAGGCGATCGCCTCGCGCAGCGCGCCCTTGAGCTGGTCGGCCGTTTCCACCTTCCATGCGCCGGCGCCAAAGGACCTGGCATAGGCCTGGAAGTCAGGGTTGGTCAGCACCGAGCCGGAATGTCTGCCCTCATAGAGCCGTTGCTGGTCGCGCAGGACATTGCCGTAGGAGGCGTTGTTGACCACCACCGTCACCAGGTTGATGCCATATTGCATCGCCGTCGCGAGATCGGAGCCGCCGAAGAGGAAGCCGCCGTCGCCGGTGATCGACACGACCGGGCGATCGGGGTTGCCGACCTTCACGCCCAGCGCCGTGGGGAAGCCGTAGCCCAGCGTACCGGAGAAGCCCGATGTGATGAACCGACGCGGCTGGTGTGCCGGATAGCCGTACCAGGCGATGTAGGCGACCTGCGTGACCTCGTCGACGACGATGCCGTCGTCGGGCAGCACCTCGCGGATCGCCTCGACCATCGACCATTGCGGCTGCGCCTTCTCGATTTGCGCCAGCGCCGCCGCCTTCGCCTCGGCCACGGCCTTGCGCCATTCGGGCCGGTCGTTGCGCTCGACCAGTGCGGTGAGCGCCCGCGTACCCTCGGCGGCATCGGCGACGATCGGCACGTCGACCGTCAGCCGGCGATGCTCCGCCGGGTCGATATCGATGCGCGCCATCTTCAGCCCCGCTGGCGCCGGCGCCCAGCGCGCCACCGGCACGTCGAGCCGGGTGCCGATACCGATCAGCAGGTCGGTCTGGTCATAGATCTTGAAGCCCGCGACCGTGGTCAGCGACAGCGGGTGGCGCGAGTCGACGACCCCCTTGCCGGTGCGGAACGCCACGACCGGCGCGCCGATCCTTTCCGCCAGCGCCAGCACCTCGGGGCCTGCCTCGTTCGCCCCGCCGCCGACCCAGATCATCGGCGCCCGCGCCGCATTCACCAGCCTGGCGAGCGCCGCGATCCTGTCGGCATCGGGCACCGGCGCCGCGCGCCGGCCGAGCGGCTCGACCGGCGTCACATCGGCGACCGCCGGGAACATGTCCAGCGGCATCTCGACGGCAACGGGGCCTGGCCGGCCCGACACCATCGCCTGGAAAGCCCGCGCCATGACCTGCGGCGCCTCGGTCGGATGCTCGATGCGCTCGGCGAATTTCAACAGGCTCTTCAGGGTGGCAAGCTGGTCCGGCATCTCGTGGAGCTGACCGCGCCCGCGACCGATCATGGCGCTCGATACCTGGCCGGTGATGCAGATCATCGGCGTATTGACGCCCCACGCCGTCAACATCGCGCCCATCGCGTTCATCACGCCCGGGCCCGGCACCACGGTGAAGGCCGACGGCTTGCCCGTGGACTGGGCGTAGCCCATCGCCATGTAGGCGGTAGTCTGCTCGTGCCGTGCGTTGAGCACGCGCAGCCGGTTGGCATTGCGCGCGAAGGCGTCGAAGAGGCCATACATCTGGACGCCGGGCACTCCGAAGATGGTATCGATCCCGTGGCGCAGGAGAGAGTCGACGATGGCGTCTCCGCCGGTCATGCGAGGCATTGGGCGTTTCCTGTTTCCGTTCGTTACGACGTCGCCAGATATCGTGTGCCCTTGGCAGGCGGAGTCTCCGGCGGCCCCGCGAAGCACTGTGCGATGCTCATCCAGTGCCTGGCAATGTCGCCCTCCACGTCGAGGGTCGTGTCGGCGACGTTCCGCGTCTGGGTTACCACTGTGCAAAACGCTACGGCGTCGCCCGACACGCTGTCGGTCATGCACTCGACGTTCCATTCCCAGGTCTCGCCGTCCGGTGCCTTCAGATGCACCCGCGGCATCGTGGGTGGAACCGGCAGATTCCTGACGCGGTAGGTCCAGCCGAAGGTACGCACGCCGATCTCGGCGATGTTGCGCAGCCGTGCCGACGACGCCGGCCGCTCCCTGCCCATGACGTCATAGATCGCCTGCGAATGGGACCATATCTCCATCTGCCGCGCGGTCGCGAACATGCGCACGCCCATGTCGGGGCCCGCCCATTTCAGCCGCGCATCGGCCGGCCTGGCCGCAAGCGCATCGCACAGCTCCCGCAGCGTCGCGCGCCAGCGCTCGCGCAACACAGGCCCGACGAGACCGCCCAATCGCTGGCGCGTCTCCTCGAGCCGGGTCAAACCCGTCGCGCGCCTGGCCTGGATGTCGGCATACAGCGCCGAGAAGGCCGCGTCGCCGGTTGCCGAGGCGAGTCCCATCCGGTCGCCCATGTGAAGGTGCTGCACGATGTCGTTGATCGTCCAGCCCTTGAACAGGGTGACGCGCCGCCAGTCATCGTCCTTCAGGCCGGCAAGCAGCCGGTCGAGCTCGTCGGCCTCGGCGCGGAGATCGACGATCTGCTGCAATGTCATCTGGCCTCCCCGGCAGCACCTCTCATGTTCCTCGCCGCGCACGGCGCGGGGGAGGCAGGGTACCTCCACTGCTTCAGCCGCGTACCGCCAGCGCGCGGTTCTCCAGCCGGCTCAGGATGCGCACGACCGGCCAGAGAATCAGGAAATAGATCACCGCCGCCATGACGATGGGCGTGGCGTTGAAGGTAACGCTCTGCGCCTGGCGCGCCTGGTACAGCAGTTCGGGCACGGCAACCACGCTGCCGAGCGAGGTGAGCTTTACCACCTCCAGCGTGTTCGACAGCAGGTCGGGCAGGACGTTGCGCACCGCCTGCGGCAGCACGATGTGGACCATCGACTGCAGGCCGCTCAGCCCGGTGGAGCGTGCGGCCTCGACCTGGCCGCGCGGGATCGACTCGATGCCCGCCCGCAGGATCTCGCCGTAATAGGAACCCGTGTTGAGGAAGAAGGCGATCGCCACGCAGGTGAAGCCGTCGAGCTCGAGCCCGGCGAACGGCAGGCCGGCGAACAGCAGCACCAGCAGCACGAGCGGCGGAAAGGCACGGAAGAAGTCGACCCAGGCCATCAGCGGCCAGCGCACCAGCGGATTCCTCGATTGCGCGACGAGGGCCAGCATGAGCCCGCCCAGCAGGCCGAGGGGCACGACGAGAAGCGACAGCAGGACCGTGTTGAGCAACCCTGCCAGCACGATCGGCAGCGCCGCCTCGGCGATCTCCCGATTGAAGAAGGACTGGACTATCTCTTCCATGAGAACTTCGTTTCGATCCAGCGCGCCGCCACGACGACGGGCAGGAACAGGACGATGTAGGCAGCGGCCCCCATCATCAGCGGCGAGGGATTGTAGGAGTTCGACATCGCCGAGCTCGCCATGCCGAGGATCTCGTGCAGCGCCACCACGGTGCCGAGCGCGGTGCCCTTGGTGATGGCGATGGTGCGGTTGGTGAGCGGCGCGATGGTGAGTCGCAGCGCCTGCGGCAGGATCACGTGGAGCAGCGCCTGTCCGAAGCCGAGGCCAGTGGAGCGCGCGGCCTCCCACTGGCCCTTGGGGGTCGAGACGATGCCGGCCCAGAAGATCTCCTCGGCGAAGGCCATCAGTACCAGGGCAAGCGACATCCAGGTCGACACGAAGGCCGACGGCGAGAAGCCCGCCGAAGGCAGGCCGAAGTAGATCAGCACGATCACCACCAGCGGCGGCAGCGAGCGGAACAGGTCGACGACGAAGATGATCAGCCAGTTCAGCGGCCGGATGCCGAGGCTGCGGACCAGCGCAAGCACCAGCCCGGCCAGCAGGCCGCTGATCACGACGGCGATGGCCAGCTCGATTGTCAGCACCACGCCCGACAGGATGTCGGGCAGGTATTTCGCCATTACCTTGGCGTTGAAGAACGCATCGGTGAACCTGTCCCAGTTAGACATGGGATGGTACGCCCTCATGCTCTTCCGGACCGCGAGCCTCCGGCTCGCTCCTGCGCAGGAGCGAGCCGGAGGCTCGTGGTCCGGAAGACGATGACACGTTCGGCATGTCGGCGCGCACCATCGTCAATGTCTCTGGATCTGCCCGATGAAGGCACGGGTTCGGTCGTGGCTCGGGCTTTCGAAGATCTGTACCGGCGGCCCCTGCTCGACGATCAGGCCGTCATCCATGAACACCACCCGATCAGCAGCAGCGCGGGCGAAACCCATCTCGTGGCTGACCACGATCATGGTCATGCCGCTCTCGCGCAGGCTGCGCATGACGGCGAGCACCGAGCCGACCAGCTCGGGATCGAGCGCCGAGGTCGGCTCGTCGAACAGCATCACCCGCGGCTCGAGCGCGATCGCACGGGCAATGGCGACCCGCTGCTGCTGGCCGCCCGACAGCTCGGCCGGCCGATGGCCGGCGCGATCGGCGAGGCCGACCCGCTCCAGCGCGGCTCGACCGAGGGCATCCGCCTCCGCGCGCGGCTTTCCCGCCACCTTGCGCAGCGCCAGCGTGACGTTGCCGAGCGCGGTCATGTGCGGATAGAGGTTGAAGGACTGGAACACCATGCCGATGCGCTGGCGGGCACGATTGATGTCCGTCTTCGGATTCAGCATGTCGATGCCGTCGACCACGATGCTGCCCGCGCTCGGCGTCTCCAGCCGATTGAGGCAGCGCAGCAGGGTCGACTTGCCCGATCCCGACGGCCCGATCACGAACACCAGCTCGCGCTCGGCGACGTCGAGGTCGACACCCTTCAGGACGTGAAGGGTGCCGAAGTGCTTGTGGATGGCCTTGGCCGAGACGATCGGCGGCATCAGCCGCATTTCAGCTCGTGCGGAGTCGGATCGTAGCCCGGCATGCCGGGCACGCCGTAGCCCGGCGTGATCACCACGGAGAGATCGTCAGCCGCCGGCTTCTTGGCGAACCACTTCTCGTAGAGCTTCGGCAGCGTGCCGTCCTTCTTCATGCAGTCCAGCGCGTCCTGGAGCTGGTTGCGCAGCTGGACATTGTCCTTCCGCGTCGGTGCGGCCCAGTGCGCGCGCGTCTCCGAGAGCTCGAGGTCGGCCACGAATTGCGGGTTCTTCGAGGCAGTATAGACGATCACGGTGTTGCCGCCGAGTGTTGCGTAGGCGCGGCCCGAGAGCACGGCTTGCATGGCGTCCGGCTGCGTGTCGTAGGCCTGGACCTCGAAGCCGATCTCCTGCCCTTTCTTCTTGCTCAGCGTCTCGTAGGGCGTGCCCTTGTTGACGGCTACCGCCTTGCCCTTGAGGTCCTCCCAACCCTTGATCGGCGCCGAACCCTTCTTGATGCCGAACTGGAAGGCGGTCCACAGATAGCCGGAGGTGAACAGCATCTGCTCGGCGCGCTCCTTGGTCACCGTGGTCGGCGCGGCGATGAAGTCGTAGCGACCGGACTGCATGCCGGGGATCAAGGTCGAGAAGCTCACCGAGTCGATCGTGATCTCGCGCTTCATGCGCTTGGCGACCTCGGTGAAGAGGTCGATCTGGAAGCCCTGCGTGCCGCCGCCGAGCTTCGGAAAGGCGTGCGGCGCGAAGGTGCCGTCGACACCGGTCTTGAGCGGTGGATCGGCGGCCAGCACCGGCGATGCGCAGAGCAGAATGGCCGCGGCAACGGCCGTGAAACCTCGTGTCATCTTATGAGCTCCCTCGTGAATCCCCAGCGGCCGACGTTAGATCAGCAGTTGTTGAATAGCAATTTAGAGGCCATGTTTGCAGCCATGGAACGCATCCTCGTGATCAATCCCAATTCGACGCAGGCCGTCACCGACGGCATCGACCGCGCGATGGATCCGCTGCGCATGAACGGCGGCCCCCAGATCGAATGCGTGACCCTGAAGGAAGGTCCGCCCGGCATCCAGACCCAGGCTGACGTCGAGAGTGTCGTCGCGCCCATCAGCGCGGCGGTGAGGAGCCGCGACAACGACTGCTCGGCCTTCGTCATCGCCTGCTACTCCGATCCCGGCCTGCATGCCGCTCGCGAGATCACGACCAAGCCGGTGCTCGGCATCGCCGAGTGCGGCATCCTGACGGCGATGACGCTCGGCCAGCGCTTCGGCGTGATCTCGATCCTGAAGAAATCGATCCCGCGCCATCTGCGCTATGTCGGCCAGATGGGCGTGGCCGACCGCATGGCCGGCGACCGGGCGATCGGCCTCGGCGTCGTCGAGCTCTCCGACGAGACACGCACTTTCAGCCGCATGGCCGAGGTCGCCGCCGAACTGCGCGACGAGGATGGCGCCGACGTGCTGATCATGGGCTGCGCCGGCATGGCGCGCTATCGCGACCGCCTGCAGCGCCATGTCGGCCTGCCCGTGGTCGAGCCCTCGCAGGCCGCCGTCTCGATGGCGATCGGCCGCAGCCGCCTGCACTGGTAGGCCCATCCTCTTCCAGGCCGCGAGCCGGAGGGTCGCTGCCTGGAAAGCATGCACGGAGGCCTGTCCTTCACGCCTCCTCGCCGTCGTGAGCGCAGCGAAGGATCTCACCGAACGATCGGACACGGGCCCGCGCCGCTGGCGTGGGGTCCTCCGCTGCGCTCAGGACGACCGGAAGCAAGGCTGCGCATTCTCCAGCGAGAAATTCGATGCGGTCGATACTCGACCGGAACTAGCGTGAGACGCGCCGGCGCAGATTGAGGTGGTCGATGCCCTGGCCCGCGGGACGCAGCGGTGGACGGCCGTCCAGGACGGCTTCGATGTCCTCGAGGCAGGCATATCCCAGGGCAAGCCGGGTCTCGTGCGTCGCGCTGTTGATGTGCGGCGTCAGGAAAACGTTGTCGAGCTCCGCCAGCCGCGGATTGAACGCCGGCTCCTGCTCGAACACGTCGAGCCCTGCCGCGGCGAGATGACCCGACTCCAGAAGATCGATCAATGCCGCTTCGTCGATCAACCCGCCGCGTGAGCTGTTCACCACGATCGCGCCGCGCGGCAGGAGTGCCAACGCCTCGCGATCGAGAATGTGACGCGTCGAGACGTTGAGCGGCGTATGCAGGCTGACGAAGTCGCAGCGCGGCAGCATCTCCTTCAGATCGGCATAGAACACGGCGCCATGCTCGATCTGGTCCGCGGCGCGGCGCAGGTCGTGATAGACGACCCGCATGCCGAAGCCCCGGCAGCGGTGGCCGAAGGCGCGGCCGATCCGGCCGAAGCCGATGATGCCCATCGTCCTTCCCCAGACGCGCGTGCCCAACCCCTCGCCCATGGTGCGGGTCTGCCAGCTACGCTCGCGCATGGTGCGGGCGTGCCGGCCGAAACCGCGCGCCGCCCCCAGGACCAGCCCGAAAGCGAGGTCGGCGACGCAGCCGGTGGCGATATCGGGCGCATAGGTGATCGTGATGCCCCGGGCGCGCGCCGCCGCGACATCGGCATGGTCGAGGAAGCTGCTGGCCGAGGCAGCGACCTTCACATGGTCCGGCAGGGCGGCAATGAAATCGGCGTCGAACCTGAAGGTCGAGGTGAAGAAGATCGCGTCGGCCTCGTGCTCCTTCACCAGGCGCAGGGCCTCGTCGGGCGGAAGCTGGCGATCTTCGTAGGCCACGTCGAACATCTGCCGGGCGCGCTCGACGACTGGCATATAGGCGCGGCGAATGAAGGCGAGACGCTTCACGGCTTCATTCCACCACGATCTTCGTGCGCGCAGCGACGTCCTTCCACAGGGCGATGCTCTTGGCGATCAGGCTGGCGAACTCCTCCGGCGTGGTGAACGCCGGAACCATCGCGAGCCCGGACATCCGTTCGGCGACGTCGGGCTGGGCGAGGATCTCCTTCATCGCCGCGGACAGCGCGGAAACGATGCTCCTGTCGAGGTTGGCGGGACCGAAGAAGCCGGTCCACGGTTGCAGATCGAAGTCGGGATAGCCCGCTTCCGCCATCGTCGGGACATCGGGCAGCACCGCCACCCGCTGGCGGCTCGGCACCGCCAGAGCACGCAGCTTGCCGGCCCTGATCAGCGGGATGGCGACGTTCGAACTGACGAAGGAGACGCCCAGCGTGCCGTTCATCACATCCGCCGCCACGGGAGCGTCGCCGCGGTAGGGCACATGCACGATATCGATGCCCGTCATCATCTTGAACCATTCCGTGCCGACATGGTTCATGGCGCCGACGCCCGCCGTTCCATAGCTCAGCTTGCCCGGATTGGCCTTGGCATAGGCAACGAGCTGCCTCACGTCCTTTATGGGCAGAGCAGGATTGGCGCAGAGGATGAGATCGAAATAGTCGACCAGCGTGATCGGCGTGAGGTCGCGCAACGAATCGAAGGCCGGCTGCTTCATGACCGCCGGGTAGATCGTCACTCCCGCGCTGCCATGCATGAGGAGCGTGTAGCCGTCGGCCGGCGCCGCCATCACCGCCTGCACGCCGATCGCGCCATTGGCGCCCGGCTTGTTCTCGATCACGAAGCTCTGGCCGAATTTCGTGGCGAGCTTGTCGCCCGTCAGCCGGGCCACCACGTCGACCGGGCCGCCCGGCGCATAGGGCACCACGATGCGGACGGGACGTTCCGGCCAGGCCGCCAGGGCCGTAGTGGCGCCGGCCACGCCGGCAGCCGCGATGATCGTGAACAGTCGCCTGCGCTGCATCGTCCCCTCCCCGGCCTACTCGGCGGCGCGCACCGGCCACAGCGGGCCGACAGCATGTTCCAGATTTTCGAGATAGGCTTCGTACCAGTCCTGGCTCTCCGGAGCCATGAAGGCGCCGGACCGCGCACCACGAAAGACCTCCGGCCGGTCGACGCCCGGCGGCACCGTGCCATGGTCACGCAAGGCCCGTGCCGCGTTGAGCAGCCGCCGCCGTGTCGTCGTGATCATGCGGTCGCTGGGCGCGAGGTGCTCTCTTCCGCGGTCGACGGTGGCGCCCATGCTCTCGGTGACCGCCTGGTCCTGCGCCACGAGCCCCTGGATGCCGCTGTAGGTGCCGCCTTCCTGAATCGCACGGTCGACCATGTAATCGTTGTCGAGGCTCGCCTTCAGGCGCCAGCGGTCATACCAGCCGGTGCCGCGCGGCAGATAGTCCATCGGGGAGACGGAGCCCGGGATCGGGCTGCCGTCCTTCAGGACGCGCAGCGAGATGCTGCGCCTGGTCCAGAAGAAGGTGAAGACCATCGTGTGCGTATCGTCCATCGGCACCCAGACGCCGCCCTGGATGTGGTCGGCGAAGGTGCCGTCGGGCGGCAGGGTGATGAACGGAAAGATGAAATGCGAGAAGCGGTGATAGACCTGTCCGTCGCCGACCGGACGGTAGGCCGTGTACATCGTTCCCCAGTCGGTGTCCTTGACGTGATAGCGTGGCGCCCTGTCGATCAGGTTGTACCGGTGCAGGCTGTCGGCCGGAATCTCGTGCGCCTCGAGGCTGCCGAGATGCAGGAAGCTGAAGTGCGAGGTGTCGATGTCGCCTTCGAGCGCCTGCAGCCAGTTGCATTCGCGCTGGTGGCAGCGCACGACCCTCTCGCTTTCGGGCAGCGCCAGGCTCTCGATGTCCGGCAAGAGCGGCGCCTCGGCGCGCGGCCCCATGTAGGTCCAGACCAGGCCGCCGCGCTCGACGACGGCGTAGGCGGCGGCATGCACACGGTCCTTGAACTGCTGGTCGGGCGGCAGGTTCGGCTGGTCGAGGCACTTGCCGTCGGCATCGAATTTCCAGCCGTGATAGACGCAGCGGATGCCGTCGCCCTCCGCCCGCCCGAAGAACAGCGAGGCGCAGCGGTGCGGGCAGCGGTGATCCATGATGCCAACCCTGCCACGCCTGTCGCGGAAGGCGATGAGCTGCTCGCCCAGCAGCAGCAGACGCATCGGCGGCGCGCCGGGTTCGAGTTCCGACGACAGGCAGGCCGGGATCCAGTACTGGCGCATCAGGTCGCCCATCAAGGTGCCCGGGCCCACCCGCGTCAGATCGGCATTGTCGCGAGCGGACTTCATTCCAGGCTCCACCGGATAGTTCGCATACCGCACATCTGTTCATTTTGCGCGAACTGAGGCACAAAGCTACCGAGTTTGCGGGAGAATGGAAATGCCACGTCTGCGCGAAGCCGACGCCTCGCGACGCCTGGCGAACGGCGGGCCCAATTACGTCGAGGCGCTGGCTCGGGGATTGAGTGTCATCGGCGCTTTCGGCCAGGGCCGGCGCCAGCTCAGCCTGAGCGACGTGGCGCGCGCCACCAACCTGCCGAAGGCGAGCGTGCGTCGCATGCTGCATACGCTGATCACGCTACAGCTTGCCGACACCGACGGCCGCGTCTTCCGCCTGACCCCCCGCGTGCTGGCTCTCGCCGGCGACTATCTCGGCTCGAACAGGGTCTCGACGGTGGTCCAGCCGGTGTGCGAGCGCACCTCGCGCGCGACCGGACGGTCCTGCTATGTGGCCGTGCTCGATGGCCATGACATGGTGGTGATCGCCCACGCGCTTCCGCACTACCCGATGGAGCTGTCGCCGGGCGTGGGATTGCGTCATCCGGCCTTCTGCACCGCCGCGGGACGCGCCATCCTCGGCACTTTCGACGAGGGCGCACTCGATCACTGGCTGGCCGGGATGAAGCCCACGGCGCTGACGAAGTTCACGCCGACCAGCCTCAAGGCGATTCGCCAGACCATCCTCGACGCGCGCGAGAACGGCTATGGCGCTACCCACCAGGACGTCAAGCTCGGCGACTGCGGCCTCGCCGTGCCGCTCCGCCGCTATGACGGACGCACCGTTGGCGCCCTGCACATCACCGGCACGATCGACGATCCGCCGATGCGCCACCTGCCCCGCCTCAAGACGGCGGCCGACGATCTGCAGAAGCAGCTGTTCTGACCAGAACAGGTCGGTGACTGGTCGCTCCGGGAGATCCTTCGCGGCGCGATCAACGGAGGGCCGCGGACCGCTCGGGCTCTCGCGCGAACACGCGGCCTATTCCGCCGCCTTGGCCGCCACGACCGGCGCCGCGGGAAATTCCATGCGGTCGTCGGTGCGGCAGTAGCGGTCGGCGAACATGCGCCCGACCGGGTGATACCGCTCCATGTGGACGCGCATCGCCTTGGGATCCCAAAGCTCGTCGCGGATGTGGAAGCGCAGGCCCTCGCCGATCACCAGCTGGCGGTCTTCCTTAACGTTGATGACCTGCCAGATCTTGCATTCCATCGACCACGGCGCATCGGCGAGGCGTGGCGGCTCGACGTCGACCGAGGGTTCGAGCTTCAGGCCGAGATACTCGGGTTCGCCGACGTTCGGCGGGAAGTCGCCGCTCGAATCGTGCATCGCGCGCGCCAGCGGCTCGTCGGTCAGGTTGACCACGAATTGACCGGTGCGCTCGATGTTGAGCCAGGTGTCCTTCAGCCGCCCGTCCGGCCGCTTGTTGATCGCGAACATGATCAGCGGCGGGTCTTCGGCGAAGACGTTGAAGAAGCTGAACGGCGCGGCGTTGATCACGCCGGTGGGTCCGAGCGTCGTCACCCAGGCGATCGGCCGCGGCAGCACGAACGCGGCGAGGATCTTGTAGCGCTCGTGCGGGGCGACATCGGAAGCGGCGTATTGCATCTCTACTCCTGTCATCGGAGCGCGGCGAAGGATCTCACCTCCGCTCCACGCTCGGTTCTACTTCGACGAAGTCCTTCGCTCCACTCAGGACGGCAATCCTTAGCGAGGCTCCGCCTCGGACCGACGAGACGTGTGGTCACCTGTCGCCATCGTCATTGAACCGCGCGCATCATGCGCGCTCATACGCGCCTGTGAATGCGCTCGATCATGACCGCGCAAGGATGCGCGCGGTCCAATGATCGTGATCCAGCCCGGTTACGTCCCGACCTGTCGGGCAGGTACAGCCTGCGTTCGGCATCGGAAATTTGACGCGTTTGCATGCCGTTCACCGACTCAAGCAGGCTAGTTCGACGGCTCGAGCTTCACGCCCGCGCGCTCGCTGATCAGCCTGTAGTGCTCCGGGCGGCGATGCTTGGCGAAATTGAAGGTGGTGTTGCGGATGTATTCGCCGAGTGCCAGGTCGCAGTCGTAGGAGATGACCTCGTCCTCCTCGGTCGTGCCCTTGGCGACGATCTCGCCGGTCGGCGCCACGATGACCGACCCGCCATGCAGCCAGTAGCCGTCTTCCTTGCCGGCCTTGGCCGTGGCGACGACCCAGATGCCATTCTGGTAGGCCGCGGCCTGGAGCGAAAGATTGTGATGGAACACGCGCAGGTAGGGCGGCTCGTGCGGCGCATAGACGTTGTCGCTCGGCGTGTTGTAGCCCAGCACGACCATCTCCGCGCCCTTCAACCCCATGACGCGGAACGTCTCGGGCCAGCGCCGGTCGTTGCAGATGCATTGGCCGACGATCACGTCTTCCTTGAACATCCGCCAGACGTTGAAGCCGAGATTGCCGACCTCGAAATACTTCTTCTCGAGATGCTGGTACGGCACGTTCGGCCGATGGTCGTCATGGCCCGGCAGGTGGACCTTGCGGTACTTGCCGATCAGGCGGCCGTCGGGGCCGACGAGGATCGAGGTGTTGAAGCGGTGGAGACCGCCCTCCTCCTCGCTCATCTCGGCGTAGCCGAGGTAGAAGCCGATCCCCTTCTCGCGCGCCAGCTCGAACAGCGGCAGCGTCTCTGGGCTGGGCATCTGGTTCTCGAAATACTTGTCGACCTCGGCCTGGTCCTCGTACCAGTAGCGCGGGAAGAAAGTGGTGAGCGCCAGCTCCGGGAACACCACGAACTTCGACCCGCGCGAGTCGGCTTCCTTCAGCATCTCCATCATCCGCTTCACGACGCTGGCGCGACTGTCGGCAAGATGGATGGGACCCAGCTGGGCAGACGAAACTTTCAGACGACGGGACATGCGATCACTTTCAGGCTACGATAAATGGCGTTTTGGGCTCATCCGAATATGCAAGATGCGGACAATTCTTACGCTCTCGTCCGAGACCGTATAGTAGAGGAAATGCGACCCGAAGCGATAGCGTTGCACGCCCTTGAAGACCTCGCCGTAGTTCGATCCGATTGAGGGCTGTTTGCGAAGTCTGCGCATGGCCGCATCGAGACCAGACACATACCGAACTGCGACGTCGACTCCCCAGCGTCGGTAGGAATACCCAGCGATACCATTCAGATCGCGCGCTGCCCTGGCCGCGACGAGCAGCCGCCGAGGCACGGCGGCCGATCAAGCCTTATGTCGCTTCTTCAGCCGCCCAATCACCTTCTTTACATCGAAGTTTTTGGCGTCTGGACTATCGATGCCGACCTGGATCGCCCGCCGAAGCCTGGCAACCTTTCGATCGTGCGTCGCATCGTCTTCCTTCTGCAAAAGACGGAGAGCCTCACGCACGACCTCGCTGGCGTTGTTGTAGTCCCCTGTCTTGACCTTTGACTTCACGAAGTCTTCGAGCTTGGGAGTCAGTGACACGTTCATTCTTCACCTATGTCAGGCTTTGCCAAAGCTTAGCATAGGAGGGCCGCTCATACATTTACTTCGAACCTAGAACAACGGCTTCAGTCCGAACCGGCTCATGGCCTGCAGTTCGGGCGCGGTCATGCCCTTGGGCTTGGAAGCGTCGGGAGAATCGCAGGGCAGGAACTGTCCCGAGCCGCGCTCGGCGTTGAGCTTGCCGTCCTCGACCACGACCCGGCCGCGGCTCACCACCGTGACCGGCCAGCCCTTGATCTCGCGGCCCTCGTACGGCGTGTAGCCGACATTGTCGTGCAGGTCCTTCCAGCGGATCGTCACGTCCTTGTCGGCGTCCCAGATCGCGAGGTCCGCATCGGATCCGACGGCGATCGTGCCCTTGCGCGGATAGAGACCGTAGAGCCGGGCATGGTTGGTCGAGGTCAGGGCCACGAACTGCTGCAGGCTGATGCGGCCCTTCTGGACGCCTTCGCTGAACAGCAGCGGAAGCCGGATCTCGAGGCCGGGCACGCCGTTGGCCATCTCCTTGAAGGTCGTCCTGTCGCCCTTGGGGATCTTGCCGCCCTCGTTGAATTGATAGGGCGCGTGATCGGACGAGAATGTCTGGAACGTGCCGTCCTTCAGCGCCGCCCACACGGCCTCCTGCGCCGCGCTGTCACGCGGCGGCGGGCTGCAGCACCACATCGCGCCCTCGACGCCCGGCTTGTCCATGTCGTCGGCCGTGAGGGCGATGTACTGCGGGCAGGTCTCGCCGAAGATCTTGAGGCCTTTCTTCTGCGCCTGCCGCACGGTCTCGATCGCCTCGATCTCCGACATGTGCACGATCAGCATCGGCGAATCGACCAGACGCGCCAGCGAGATCGCGCGATTGGTCGCTTCCGCCTCGGCGACCCTCGCATGGGCGATCGCATGGAATTTCGGTGCGCCGTGGCCCTGCTCGACCAGGTGATGCGCCAGCCACTGGATCATGTCGTGGTTCTCGGCATGCACCATGACCAGCGCGCCTTCCTTGCGGGCGAGCGCCAGGATGTCGAGCATCTGGTAGTCACTGACCTTCATGGCGTCGTAGGTCATGTAGATCTTGAAGGAGGTGTAACCGTCCTTGATCAGCGCCGGCAGGTCCTGGCCCAGCGCCTGCGGGCTGGGATCGGTGACGATGAGGTGGAAGGCGTAGTCGATCACCGCCTTGGGCGTCGCCGCCTCGTGATAGTCGTTGACCACCTGGCGCAGCGACATGCCGCGATGCTGGGCAGCGAACGGAATCACCGTCGTCGTGCCGCCGAACGCCGCCGACACGGTACCAGTGTAGAAATCGTCGGCGCACATGATGCCGAAGCCCGACTTCTGCTCGATATGGCAGTGGCTGTCGATGCCGCCCGGCAGGACGAACCTGTTGCCGGCATCGATCTCGCGGGTCGCGGTGCCCTTCAGCCCGGGCTCGATGGCGGCGATGCGGCCCTCCCTGATCCCGATGTCTCCTTCGGTCTGGCGGTCCTCGGTGACGATTCTTGCGTTGCGAACGATCAGATCGTAGTCAGCCATGGTCCTCTCACTCCGCCGCCAGTCTGTGCGAGCGTCCAGACGCCGCCAGCCGGCGCTCCAGCCGCGCCATCATCGCTTCCAGTTCCGCGCGATCCGTTGCCGTCAGCGAGGACCCCGGCGCGCGCTGCCTCGGGCTCCTGATGGCGCCGCGCTGGAACAGCACTTCCTTGCGCAGCGCCAGGCCGATCGCCGGCTGCACCTCGTGCCGCACCAGCGGCAGGTAGAGGTCGAACAGGTCTTCCGCCTCCTCCGCCTTGCCGGCCGCGAACAGTTCGTAGACCTGAACCAGCATCTCGGGCCAGGCGAAGCCGGTCATCGCCCCATCGGCACCGCGCCGCATTTCCTGCGGCAGATAGAGGCCGCCATTGCCGACCAGGATCGAGACGCGCCGGCGGCCGGGCTTCTTCTCGCCCTCGCGCACGCGCGTCAGCTTGGCGAGGCCGGGCGCATCCTCGTGCTTCAGCATGACGAGTTGCCTGAAGTCGTCGACCAGCCGCTCGAACACCGGCGGCGGCAGGTAGACTCCCGTCGCCTGCGGATAATCCTGGTAGACGACAGGAATGTCCGGCCCCAGCGCCTGGAAGACCTGCGCATAGTAATTGTAGATGCCGTCATCGCCCTTGAGCCCGGCCGGCGGCGCCACCATCACGCCCGATGCGCCCGCGACCATGACCTCATGCGACAGCCGGCGCACGTTCTCGAGCCCGGCGTGGCTCACGCCGACGATCACCTGGCGATCGCCGGCGCGCCCGATCACCCGTTTCACCACGTCGATCGATTCGTCGGCGGTAAGCTTGTGCGCCTCGCCCATCATGCCGAGCAGCGTGAAGCCGTGCACGCCGCAGCGCAGGTAGAAGTCGGTCAGCGTGTCGACGCTCTGCAGATCGAGCGCGCCGTCGTCGGTGAACGGCGTGGCGGCGATGATGTAGACCCCCTTGGCGGTCTCATTGAGCTTTGCAGCGGACATGGCGGACTCCCGGCGCAATTCTTGCAGCACTTGTGCCATGCACTATACGATCCCGCAGGGGAGCAGGTCCTGACATAAATGGCGCACCATATCGCCCACCGATCGATGATCCAGGAGGAGGGAGGAGGATCGGGCTGCCGATTGATGGGAGGAAGGAAATGGAAATGAAGACCACCAGAATCGCCGACCTCGATCATGTCGTGGCGTGGGACGATTCCGAGCAGCGCCACGTCTATCTCGACGGCGGCGACCTCGTGTTCAAGGGCAACGAGGTGGTCCATGTCGGGCCAGATTACGCCGGACCGGTCGATACGACGATCGAGGGCAAGGGATTCATGGCGATCCCCGGCTTCGTCAACGTGCACTCGCATCCCTTCTCGGAGCCGGCCAACAAGGGCCTCACCGAGGAGTACGGTTCGGACAAGCTGGGGCAGAGTTCCCTGTACGAGTACCTGACCGTCTATGGCCTCGCGCCCGAGGATGCCGGTCCCTCGACGCAGGTGGCGATGTCGGAGCTGCTGAAGAGCGGCGTGACCACGATCACCGACCTGTCGATGCCGCGCGACGGCTGGGTCGACGATCTCGCCAGGACCGGCATCCGCGCCGTCGTCTGCCCGATGATGCGGCAGGGGGTGTGGTTCACGAAGAACGGCCACACGGTCGACTATGCCTGGGACGAGAAGGCCGGCGAGAAGGCGTTCGAGAGCTCGATGAAGACGATCGACGAGGCGCTCAGGCATCCCAGCGGCCGGATCGGCGGCATGGCCGGCCCGGCGCAGATCGACACCTGCCGCGAAGGCTTCTTCCGCGAGGCATTGCAGGAATCCCGGAAGCGCGGCATCCCGATGCAGACCCATGCCTGCCAGGCCGTCGTCGAGTTCTACGAGATGGTGCGCCGCCATGGAAAGACGCCGATCGAATGGCTCGAGGACATCGGCGTGCTCGGCCCCGACCTGGTGATCGGCCACGGCATCTTCCTCAACGACCATCCGCAGATCCATCACCCGCACGGCAACGACTTCGAGCGCCTGCGCGACTCGGGCGCGGCGGTCGCGCATTGCCCGACCGTGTTCGCGCGCCGCGGCATGGTGATGAACTCGATCGGCCGCTACATGAACGCCGGGATCACGGTCGGCATCGGCACCGATACCTTCCCGCACAACATGGTCGATGAGATCCGGCTGGCCTGCTACGCCGCCCGCGTCTTCACCGGCAACTACAAGATGGGCACGACGCGGCACGCCTTCGAGGCGGCGACGATCGGCGGCGCCAGGATCCTGCGCCGGCCCGACCTCGGGCGCCTCGCGCCGGGCACCAGGGCCGACTTCTCGCTGGTCGACATGAGCCATCCCTACATGCAGCCGAGCCACGAGCCGGTGCGCAGCCTGATCTACTCCGCGAGCGAGCGTGCCATCCGGCACGTCTTTGTCGACGGCAGGCAGGTGGTGAAGGACGGCAAGGTGCTGACCATCGACGTCGAGGCCGCCACTGCCGGCCTGATCGAGGGCCAGCGCAAGCGGCTCGCGACCGTCAGCCAGCGCGACTGGGCCGGCCGCGACGCCGACGCCCTCTCGCCGCCGGTCTACGTCAGGAAGGACCGTCTGCCGCAGGCACGGCCGGTGACGTGACTTCCGTCATTGGACCGCGCGCATCCTGCGCGCTCATACCCGCCTGTGAAGACGCTCGATCATGAGCGCGCAGGATGCGCGCGGTCCAATGACGGTCCCTGTCCTCGAGTTCCAGCGGTCGTCTAGGCCGAGGGCACGCCTGCAGTCGTCGAATACTCGAAGTGCAACGGCGTCTCGGGATGGATCAGGGCATAGGCCGAACGGGCCGCGACCGCCGCCTCGGCGAAGCCGGTCAGGATCAGCTTCAGCTTCCCGGGATAGGTGACGACGTCGCCGACGGCAAAAATTCCGGCCCGGCTCGTCGCCATCGTCGCCGGATCGACCGCGATCTGATTGCGTTCCAGCGCGAGGCCCCAGTCGGCGATCGGCCCGAGCGTCATCGACAGACCGAAGAACGGCAGCAGTACGTCGGCCGGGATCTTCTTCTCCGCGCCGTCGAGCGTCGCCACGTTCACCGCCGTGATCTGGCCGTCGGCACCGTCGAGGCTGTGAAGCTGGTACGGCACGACCAGATCGATCTTCCCCTCACCGGCGAGCGCCTTCAGCCGCGCCTCGCTGTCGGGCGCCGCACGGAACCGGTCGCGGCGATGGATCACCGACACGCGCCCGGCGATCTCGGCCAGCGACAGCGCCCAATCGACCGCCGAGTCGCCGCCGCCCGCGATCACCACCCGCTTGCCGCGGAAATTCTCGCGCTGGGTCACGTAGTAGAAGACGCTCCTGCCCTCGAATGCCTCGATCCCGTCGAGCGGCGGGCGGTTCGGTCCGAAGGCGCCGACGCCGGCGGCGAGGATCACCGCCCGGGCCTGCAGCACCGTGCCCTTCGCGGTGGTGAGCTTCCAGAAGCCGCCGGTCAGCGCCTCCAGCGACTGGACCTGCTCGCCCAGGTGATAGACCGGCTTGAACGGCGCCGCCTGCGCCTTCAGCCGCACGATCAGCTCGGCCGCATCGACCTTCGGGAAACCGGGAATGTCGTAGATCGGCTTCTCGGGATAGAGCGCGGTGCACTGCCCGCCGGCATCGTCGAGCACGTCGACGACGTGGCAGGCGAGCCGCACCATCCCGCACTCGAAGACGCTGAAGAGGCCGACCGGCCCTGCCCCCACGATGACGACGTCGGTCTGATGATGTCGGTTGGCCATGGTCTCCAGATGGCGCACGCGTTGCGCAAATGAAAGGCCCCGGCCGAGGGACGGCCGGGGCCTGAAATTGGTAGCTGGGGGCGGACTTGAACCGCCGACCCCGGCATTATGAGTGCCGTGCTCTAACCAGCTGAGCTACCCAGCCATGGGTGGGCGGTATTAAGGGGCCGGGGCGCGGGCTGTCAATCGGCTTGCGCATGCTGCGCGGCGGCACGCTCCTGGCCCGGATGGAGCTTTTCAGGTTCGTCGGGAGTGGTATGCCCGACGACAGACAGGCAGCCGGATCTCGGCGCTCGCGGAAGCCTCACACGCTTTCGGGGTGATGACGACACGTCGTCGCCATTCAGGCGCTGACCGTCACGCTGTATTCCTTCAGCAATCGGCGGACCTGGGCTTCGACCCGGATCGGACTGGGCAGGCGGCGCATGAGCGGTACCGACTCGCTGCCGTACCTCATCATCAAGGTCTGGCCGGAGGAGAAGAAGCGCGCGATCTGCGACAGCTCGAACGAGCGGCGGCCATCGTCGCCTTCGACCAGCAGGGCGTCCGGCGTGAAGATGATGTTTCGGACGACGACCCGTCGGATTGCGTAAAGCGTTCCCCCAGCGCAGAACTCGCTGACCAGGAAGATCACCATCCCGAGGAGGGAATCGTTCTTGGAAGTGATGGCGATGAGCAGGAAGCACAGCCCCAGCACGCCGAAGAATCCCGCAAGCAATATGCCATGCACCTTGCTTACCGATCGCGTGTCGACGGCCAGGATGGCATTGCCGTCCTGCCGGACGATTCTGTAACCGAATTGAGCCACGAGCCCCCCAAAGGCCAGTAGTTGGCGCAGCTTATCGAGGGAACAGACTTTCGTCGAATCCGCTCCGTCAGGCGGCGAAGCGGCGGATGAAGCCCCCGCCCAGCACGCGGCTGCCGGTTGCA
>Ga0182738_1001479_pt1 | contig 29400 bp, 30 predicted proteins | sample eDN5th30CBELigMG_FD_128876 | JGI IMG/M metagenome (GOLD analysis project Ga0182738, IMG submission 128876) | Enriched Miracle-Growth compost microbial communities from Emeryville, California, USA - eDNA 5th pass 30_C BE-Lig MG (version 2)... ...
CATGTCGGCGGCAGTGGCAGCGGCAGCGGCAGCGGCAGCGGCAGCGGCAGCGGCAGCGGCAGCGGCAGCGGCAGCGGCAGCGGCAGCGGCAGCGGCAGCGGCAGCGGCACGGAATGGGCCGATCGCCCATCCCCTTTGGCAAGCGGCGCTTGCCGCCTGGCAAGCATTGTTTGCGTCGGGAAGGGCACCGGTCTATATATCGGGCCATTCCCGTCATTCAGACGATTGCTCTGCTCCTCCGGCCGACCACCGGGAGAGCGACCAGGAGAGAATTATGTCGACTATCCCGCTGATGCCAAAGGCAACCGCCGTATGGCTCGTCGAGAATACCTCTCTCGGCTTCGACCAGATCGCCGATTTCTGCAAGCTTCACCCGCTCGAAGTGAAGGCAATCGCCGACGGCGAGGCTGCCCAGACGATCAAGGGCCTCGATCCTGTGACGACCGGCCAGCTGACGCGCGAGGAAATCGACCGCGCCCAGAAGGATCCGAAATACCGGCTCAAGATGGCCGAGACGCGCGTCCGCGTGCCCGTGCAGAAGCGCAAGGGTCCGCGCTACACGCCGGTTTCGCGCCGCCAGGATCGTCCCAACGCCATTCTCTGGCTGCTGCGCAATCACCCGGAGCTGAAGGACGCCGCGATCATGCGTCTGGTCGGCACGACCAAGCCGACGATCGATTCGATCCGCGGCCGCAGCCACTGGAATTCCACCAATCTGACGCCGTCCGACCCGGTCATGCTCGGCCTGTGCTCGCAGATCGATCTCGATTTCGAAGTCGAGAAGGCCGCCAAGAACGCACCGCCGCGTGAGATCGGCGCCGAGGGCGAGACGCTGCTGTCGACGGAAGAAACGACCGCAGCCGACGCCCTGGCCTCGGCTGCGCTGCGCTCCTATCGCCCGGAAGAGCCGCAGGAAGACGAACTGGACGCCGATGCGGTCTTTGCCAAGCTGAAGTCGCTGAAGGGCCCCGTCGACGAGGACGAAGACGAGGCCTGACGCCAGGCCCGGCTGGGTCCCAGCCCGCCGCACGGGCCGCCGCAGGCGCCCGCCCATGTGCGTCGCCCGGCGCCTGATCGATCCTTCGCAAGGCCTCGCCCATCCGGGCGGGGCCTTTTCCTTGTCCGCCGGAACGATTCCTCGACATCCCCGTGATGTGCGATTGCGACTCACTCGCGAAGAATTGCTTCCAGCGCCGGATTCTGCTTGAATCAGCCTTGTGGCGGCCTCGGACGCTCGCGAATTCCGACCTCTGGATCTCGGAAGGCGGGCCAAAAAGCCACGCGGACCCGGCGAAAACGAGAATTTACCTTGTTTCGGCGGCTCTCCGCTTTGACATCGCCTCCCCCCTTCTGCTATGAGAGCGACCACAATTGGGACGGTGTTGATAAGCGGCTTTTGTCGCCCTGCCTCGTCTCCCCCGAGATTTCATCCGGACCGGATCAAGATAGGACGCTCCCGCGTGCAGGTACTCGTTCGCGACAATAACGTCGATCAGGCGCTCAAGGCTCTCAAGAAGAAGATGCAGCGTGAAGGCATCTTCCGTGAGATGAAGCTGCGCAACTTCTACGAGAAGCCCTCGGAGAAGAAGGCACGCGAGAAGGCGGAAGCCGTTCGCCGTGCTCGCAAGCTGGCTCGCAAGCGCGCCCAGCGCGAAGGCGGCATCGTGGCGGCTCCCAAGCCGAAGCGCTGATAAGTCAGGGTATCGCCCTGCTTTCGCCTGCTTTTTCGCTTTGAAGTTCAGAGGTGACGAGCCCGTTGTTTCGGGCTCGTTTCCTTTTGTTTTCTTGCGCCCTTTCCATTCGCCATGGGCGCCCGTTTGGGAGCTACGCTCATGATGGCGCTCGGCAGGTTTTCATCCGCGAGCCCGGCCTCGACCGCAATCGGCAGCCAGGCGCTTGCCTTGAGGTCGATGAGCGCATTGCGGCAGCGGCCGCTCTGGGTCGCCCTCGCCGGCGCGCTGGCACTCGCAGGCTGCCAGACGGCGTCCAACGTTCACGACTTCGACGATGTCGACCGTGCCATGGGCTCGGAAGCGAACATCTCGTCGCTCAGCTCGGTCGTGAACCAGAATCCCAGCGACGCCTCGGGCTACAATGTGCGCGGCACGGCGCTCGGCCGCGCCGGACGCTACGACCAGGCGCTGGCGGACTTCAACCGCGCCATCGAGATCAATCCGGGCTTCTACCAGGCCTATTCGAACCGCGCCCTCGTCCAGCGCAAGCTGAACCAGAACGGCCAGGCGCTGTCGGACTATAATCGTTCGATCGAGATCAATCCGAGCTACAACGAAGCCTATGTCGGCCGCGGCAATCTCTATCGCTCGCAGGGCCAGATCGACATGGCGCTCGCCGATTTCTCCAGGGCGATCGAGCTCGAGCCGACCGATCCCAAGGCCTATAACAATCGCGCCCTGATCTATCAGGGCCAGGGCCGCCACAACGACGCCATCGCCGATTTCACGGCGTCGATGACCTATGCGCCGAACGCGGTCGCCCCGCATCTCGGCCGTGGCCTGTCCTATCTCGCGACCGCCGACTACAAGGCCGCGCTCGACGACTTCAACGCCGTCGTCCGTCGCGACAAGGACAATTACCAGGGCTGGACCAACCAGGGCCTGGCGCTGGAGAAGCTGGGCGAGCGCGACGCGGCCTACGCCGCCTTCAACCGCGCCCACACACTCAATTCCGGCTACGCCCCCGCCCGCGACGGCATGCGCCGCACGGCGCCCGCCAGCTAAGCTGGCATAATCGGGCGGGGAACAACTCGGAGCCCCGCCTGCGGTCGCGACGACCTAGTCTGGCTGGACGTCCGGATCCTCGAAGGGTTTCAGCCGCAGCCGGGTCAGGTGGTCGCCCGGCGCCGCACGTTCGTCGAAGACGTCGGTGCCGCGCCGGTAGTTTCCGGGCCATTTCTGCCGCCGCTCGGGTGAATCGGGGTCCTTCAGTGCCTCCTGGAAGACGCCGCGCCGGGCGCTCCACTGACGCATATATTCGGCGAGTTCGGGATCGTCGGAGAGCTTCCTCTTTTCAGGCTCGAAGCTCTCCAGTTCGCCCCGCTTCACGGGAACGATCTGGCATATCGGCTGCCCCTTCCTGAACCGCACGGCGAAATTCGGCCGGGTCAGCTGCCAGTTCATCGAGACGACGGTCGAGGCCCAATCCATCTCGACGATCCCGGTGAGCGGCGACACGCCGTCGACCGGACTGTTCGGCGGGGCCTGAATGATCAGGTCGTAACCCGGTTCGGTCCGGAACACGGCCGGCACCTTGTAGGTGATGATTCCCGCGCCGAAAAAACTGAGGATCAGGCCGTTCGAATCCTCGTCCTCGAGAATCGCGAGACAGTCCTTGTCGCTGCCGCCATTCCAGATGGCGGTGAAGCTGACCGGCGATAGGATCTCCCAGCCATGCATGTTGGCCATCAGCAGCGGCAGGCAGCCATAGGCATATCGCTCGAAGTAAGCGTCCATCCAGGCGCGGTTCGGTCGCGCCGGCCGTATGTCGAGCTCGTGGCCGTCCATCACATAGGCGATGAGCTTCATGCGTGCCTGGTCGCTTCCATCCGGCTTGAAACCCCGATGGCTGTCAGCCACCGGGCACTGCTCATCGTAGCGGGCGTCCGAGGACGAGACCGCGATTATGCTAGGTGGGTCCGGGCGTCCAGATGACGGGCGATGTCGCCGCGACGATTGGGCCGATCTTCGAACGCTTGGCCAGGACAGGCGGAACGTAAGGCTTGCGATCAGTCATGCATGGACCCCCATCGGGTTTGAATCGCCCCCACCAAGCAGCCTGAAGAAAGCACTCCCCTACGTCAACCCTTCCGGCCCCAAGGACCTTGGCGCTTCGAACGAGCCAACGCAAAAAGGCCGCCCGGAGGCGGCCTTTTCGAGATCCTGCATCGGCCTGAAGATCAGCCGAGCGACTTGACGATGTTCTCGACCATCTTCTTGGCGTCGGCGAAGAGCATCATCGTGTTGTCCTTGAAGAACAGCTCGTTCTCGACGCCGGCATAGCCCGAGCCCATGCCGCGCTTGATGAACAGCACCGTGCCGGCCTTCTCGACGTCGAGGATCGGCATGCCGTAGATCGGCGAGGTCGGGTCGGTCTTCGCGGCCGGGTTGGTCACGTCGTTGGCGCCGATGACGAAGGCGACGTCGGCCTGGGCGAATTCCGAATTGATGTCCTCGAGCTCGAAGACCTCGTCATAGGGCACGTTCGCTTCGGCCAGCAGCACGTTCATGTGGCCCGGCATGCGGCCCGCCACCGGATGGATGGCGTATTTGATCTCGACGCCTTCCGCCTTGAGCTTATCGGCCATTTCACGCAGCGCGTGCTGGGCCTGGGCGACCGCCATGCCGTATCCCGGCACGATGATGACCTTGGACGCGTTCTTCATGATGAAGGCCGCGTCTTCGGCCGAGCCCTGCTTGACCGGACGCTGCTCGACCGCGCCGCCCGTTGCCGGCCCGCCCGTCTCGCCACCGAAGCCGCCGAGGATGACGGAGATGAACGAGCGGTTCATGCCCTTGCACATGATGTAGGAAAGGATCGCGCCCGACGAGCCGACCAGCGCGCCGGTGATGATCAGCGCCGTGTTGCCCAGCGTGAAGCCGATGCCGGCCGCGGCCCAGCCCGAATAGGAGTTGAGCATCGACACGACGACCGGCATGTCGGCGCCGCCGATCGGGATGATGATCAGGCCGCCGAGAACCAGGCTGACGATCACGATCAGCCAGAAGATCAGGTGGCTTTCCGTGAACACCAGCGCAATGACCAGCGCTACCAGCAGGATGAACAGGCCGGCATTGGTGAAGTGGCGGCCGGCCAGAAGGATCGGCTTGCCCGACATGTTGCCGTTCAGCTTGGCGAAGGCGATGACCGAGCCGGTGAAGGTGATCGCGCCGATGGCGACACCGAGCGACATCTCGACCAGCGCCTGGCCGTGGATGTGGCCGATCTCGCCGATGCCGAAGGCCGATGGCGCGTAGAGGGCGGCGGCCGCCACCATGACGGCGGCGAGGCCGACCAGCGAGTGGAAGGCGGCGACCAGCTGCGGCATCTGCGTCATGGCGATGCGGCGGGCGATGATCGCGCCGGCGCCGCCGCCAATGGCGAGGCCGACGATGATCAGGCCCCAGGCCGTGCCGCCCTTGGGCGCGGCGAGGACCAGGGTCGTGAGGATCGCGATCCCCATGCCGACCATGCCGTACAGGTTGCCCTGGCGCGAGGTCGCCGGGCTCGAAAGCCCGCGCAGCGCCATGATGAACAGGACGCCGGAGACGAGGTAGAGCAGCGCCGTGATATTTGCGGTTGTCATCGGCGCGGCCTCACTTCGTCTTTTTCTTGTACATGGCGAGCATGCGACTGGTGACGAGGAAGCCACCGAAGATGTTGACGCTGGCGAGGATCAGGGCGACGAAGCCGAAGCCCTGCGCCCAGGCATGGCCGGAGGCGGCGGCCGCATCGACCGCCGCGTCGACGCCGACCGCGAGCAGCGCGCCCACGACAATCACCGAGGAGATCGCGTTGGTGACCGACATCAGCGGCGTGTGCAGCGCCGGTGTCACCTGCCAGACCACGTAATAGCCGACGAAGATCGCCAGCACGAAGACGGACAGCTGGAAGATGAAGGGGTCGATCGCGCCCCCCGACACCGCATGCGCCGCCGCGCCGGCGACATTGCCGAGTCCGCTGGCAGCCTGGTCGGCGTAGATCTGGGCCGCGGCGGCAGCTTCCTGCGCGGCGCTCGCCGCCGCGCTTGCGGCGTCGGCAGCAGATTTGGCGGCGCTGGCCGCCTGATCGGGCGTAAGACTTGCCATGTTCAGCTGGCCCCCTGCTCAGCAACGATGATCGGCTTCGGCTCTTCAACCGGCGCGGGTGCCGGCGCTTCCTTCGGCTTGAAGGCCGGGTGCACGATGGCACCGTCGCGCGTCAGCACGGTCGCCTTGACCAGCTCGTCGTCCCAGTTGACGGCAACCGTCTTGGCGGCCTTGTCGATCAGCGTCTCGACGAAGGCGAACAGGTTCTTGGCATAGAGCTGCGACGCGGTCGCGGCGATGCGGCCGGCGACGTTCAGATGACCGACGATCTTCTTGCCGTCGACAATAGCGACCTCGCCGGGCTTGGCGCCCTCGACGTTGCCGCCGCGCTCGACCGCGAGATCGACCAGCACCGAACCGGGCTTCATCGAGGCGACCATGGCGGCCGAGACGAGGCGGGGCGCGGCGCGGCCGGGGATCAGGGCCGTCGTGATGACGATGTCCTGCTTCTTGATGTGCTCGGCAACCAGCGCCGCCTGCTTGGCCTGGTATTCGGCCGACATCGGCTTGGCGTAGCCGGCGGCGGTCTCGGCCTGCTTGAACTCGTCATCCTCGACGGCGACGAACTTGGCGCCCAGCGATTCCACCTGTTCCTTGGCGGCGGGGCGGACGTCGGTCGCCGTCACCACCGCGCCGAGGCGGCGGGCGGTGGCGATGGCCTGCAGGCCGGCGACGCCGGCGCCCATGACGAAGACGCGGGCGGCCGGAACGGTGCCGGCGGCGGTCATCATCATCGGCAGCGCGCGATCATATTCGGAAGCCGCGTCGATCACGGCCTGGTAGCCGGCGAGGTTCGCCTGGCTCGACAGGATATCCATGACCTGGGCGCGGGTGATGCGCGGCATGAACTCCATGGCGATCGCCGTGACGCCGGCGCCGGCCATGGCGGCGACATCCTGCTCATGCCCATAGGGATCCATGGTCGCGACGATCAGCGCGCCGCGCTTGTAGTTCGGCAGTTCATCGGCGAGCGGCCGGCGAACCTTGAGCACGATATCCGCATCGCGCACGGCATCGGCGGCGGAAGCCGCGATGGTCGCGCCGGCAGCGGCATATTCGGCATCGGGAATGCGCGAGGCGACACCGGCGCCAGACTGCACCGACACCTCGGCGCCCAGCGCGATGAACTTCTTTACCGTCTCAGGCGTCGCGGCAACGCGGCTTTCCAGCCCGTCCACCTCCGCCGGCACACCAATCTTCATGGCGTTTTCCTATGGAGCGGCGGGCCTCGCAATGTGCCCGCTCAGTCAAGTCGTCGGGTATCGCGACATCCGGCAGCCTGGCTGCCGGATGAGTCTATGTCGAACTCAGACCAGGAAAATCGCCATCAGCACCAGGATCACCACGCAGGCGATCGTGCCGTATTTGGTCAGGCCGGTGAAGAACGCATAGGTTCTCTCATGTTCCTGGTAGTCCATCGGGCTATCTGACATGGTGCATCCATCCTTCAGCGCAAACCAAACGTGAGCGGCCTTTACAACACTTGGGCAGGCCGGGCAATCCGCCATCGCCAGCATAGCAACGACCGGGCCTCGCCATACTCTAGCGGCGCTGAAAAACGGCGATTGGGCGTGATGTCGCAGGCGGAGGGGCAAACAGGCCCCCTACCCCCCGCCAACGATACAGCGAGGAACGCTTCAGGCCAGGCCGACCCCGCCCAGCGCCGCCTTCTGGCGGTAGTCGAGCATGTCGCGGTCGAAGCCGTCGATGGTCTCGGCGAACAGGCGATGGAAGTTCATTTCCGCCCTCAGGTGCAGGAACACCGAGCCGAGCCCCACGGCCGCGCGGTCCATGAACACGAATTCGCGCGGCACCGTCACCGGCCCCTTTTCGCGCAGCACCTGATGCACCTGGAACGCTTCGCGGCGGCCATATTCCGAAGGCGCCACGCCATCGGCGATGGTGCGGACGCGATCGTCGATCAGCGGGCCATAGATGAAGCGCGCCCAGATGTTCAGCGCCTCGATCAATTCGTTCGAGAGACCCGCGAAGCCCCAGATCTCATAGGCCGAGACGATCCGGTCGCGGTCGTTGTCGCGCAGCCCGTGGAACAGGTCGACCACGCCAGCCACGAACTTGGCCGGGAAGATGCGCACGCAGCCATAATCGAGCAGGTTGATGCCGGCGGCCTCGCCCGCCTCGTTCTCGAACACGGTGTAGTTGCCCAGATGCGGATCGCCATGGATCACGCCATAGCGGGCAAAGGGCGACCACCAGGCATTGAACATGGCGGTGGCGATGCGGTTGCGCTCGTCGAGCGGCCGGTCGCGATAGTCGAGCAGCCGGTTGCCGTCGAGCCATTGCATGGCGAGCAGCCGGTTGGTCGAGAGCGCCGGCTCCACCTCCGGTACGCGCACCAGCGTCTCGCCGTCGAGCATGATCTTGTAGAGCAGCGCGTGACGCGCCTCGCGGCCATAGTCCAGTTCTTCGCGGATGCGGTTGCCGATCTCCTCGAAGATCTCGCTGGTGTCGATCGCCTTGTCGATCCGGCGATAGACCGAGAACAGGATCTTCAGCTGCGAGAGATCGGCTTCGACGGCCGACTGCATGTCGGGATATTGCAGCTTGACCGCCAGCGCCTTGCCATCCCCGGCAATGGCGCGATGGACCTGGCCGAGCGAGGCGGCCGCGGCCGGCGCATGCTCGAAAAGCTGGAAGCGCTTTTCCCAGTTCGGACCGAGCTCCGCCTGCATGCGCCGCTTCACGAAGGGCCAGCCCATCGGCGGCGCATTGGCCTGCAACTGCGACAGTTCCTCGGCATATTCCGGCGGCACGAGGTCGGGCACGGTCGAGAGGATCTGCCCGACCTTCATCAACGGCCCCTTCAGCCCGCCGAGCGCGGCGGCCAGCTCCGAAGCATTCTTGCCTTTGTCGAGGGAGCCGCCGAACAGCCGCGCCCCCGCCACCTTGGCCGCGACGCCGCCGACATTCACGCCGACGCGGGCATAGCGGGACAGGCGGCCGGTAAGACGGTTGCGTTCGGAATCGGACATGGGGGCAAGCTCTCTCGGGAAGGAGACGCGAAGGGAAGCGTGCCCCTAAGATGCGGTGCCGAAAGCCATAAGCAAGCCGACGCCCGAAAAACCCGCCGCGCTACTCGGTCGCTGGGGGAAGTCTCTCCCGAATCCAACGCGCGAGGTTTTCCTCGGAGATCTCGCCCGCGGCGAGCCCGAGAATGGCGAGCGTCGCCTCGGCCGGAGACGGCGCGAAACGCACATCGTTGAGACGCAGGAACAGCATCATCGCGACGAAGGCGGCGCGCTTGTTACCGTCGACAAAGGGATGGTTACGCGCGATGCCGAACGCATAGGCCGCAGCCAGGCTGGCTAAATCGGTTCCGCCATACGCCAACTTGTTGCGAGGCCGGCCCAACGCCGATTCCAGCGCACCCGCGTCCCGTATCCCCGCCGGCCCTCCGAATTTGGCGATCTGCCGCTCATGCGCGACCAGCACCTCCTCCAGGGCGAGCCAGCGCGGCTCGCTCACTTCGCCAGTTCCCGCAGGGTATCGCGGTATTCGTCCATGACGTCGTCGACGATGCGCATCGCCTTGTCGAATTCCGGATCGAAGGGCGAAAGGCGGATGGAGCCATCGGCATTTTCTGTCACGCTCAGCCATTGGCCCTGCTGCAGGTCGAGCCTCGTCAGCAGTTCCTTCGGCAAAATCAGACCGGTCGAATTGCCGATCTTCTTGATTTCGAGCTTCATGGCGCACACTCCAGTTATACAGAATGTACAACATTCATGACCAGATGGCCATCGCCGGTGCTGAAAAGTCACGGTCAGCCGGTTTCCACCCCCTCGACATTGCCCGGCGTGGCCCGCGCGATCATAGTGCCGGCTCGCCAAACGAGAGACCGGGAGCATCCGATGAGAACCCTCATGTCCAACCCGAAAGAAGCCTTTGAAAGCCACCAGGACATGAGACTCTATGCTTATCCGTTCTCCGGAAATGCAGGCGCGCGACGACGCCGCTAGCGAAAGCGAACACTCCCCTCTTCCCGTCCCATCCGCAACGAATGCCGAACGCGCCTTTCCGGGCGCGGCTTTGCTGTCGGAAGATCCGACCGAGGCCTCGACGCCGCGGCTGACCCGCGCGCGGCTTGCCAAGCTGCTCGGCTACTACCGGCCCTATCTATCGCTGCTGGCGCTCGACCTCGCCTGCGCCGTGCTGATCTCCGTGACGGCGCTGCTGCTGCCGCTCTGCGCCAACCATGTGACGCGCCTGCTGATCGGCGCGGACGATCCGTCGTCGACGCTGCCCGCCATCTACGCCATGGGCGGGCTGATGCTGGCGCTGCTCGTCGTGCAGGCATTCGCCACCCTCTTCGTCGACTATCAGGGCCACATGATGGGCGCGAAGATGGAGGCGGCGCTGCGGCGCGAGCTCTTCGCCCACTGCCAGAAGCTCTCCTTCCGATTCTACGACCGCCAGCGCGTCGGACAGTTGATGAGCCGCGTCACCCACGACCTGTTCGACGTGGGCGAGCTCTATCACCACGGCCCGGAGGACCTCGCCATCGCGGTCCTCAAGTTCGGCGGCGTGACAGCGATCCTGTTCACGCTCGACGTTCCGCTCGCGCTGATGATCCTCGCCTTCGTTCCGCCGGCGGCCTTCTATGCGCTCTATTTCAACAATCGCGTCAACGCCGCCATGCTGCGGGTGAAGGAGCGCGTCGGCGGCGTCAGCGAGCGGGTCGAGGATTCCCTCGCCGGCATCCGCGTCGTGCAGTCCTTCGCCAACGAGGCGCTGGAGAACCAGCGCTTCGAAATTGCCAACCAGCGCTTTCTCGAAGGCCGGCGCATCGGCTATCGCAGCGAGGCGTTTCTCTGGTCCGGTACCACGGTGTTCCCACAGATCGTCACGGTCATGGTGATCGTCGCGGGCGCGGTCCGGGTCGTCGAAGCGGGGCTCGGCGTCGCCGAACTGCTCACCTTCCTGCTCTGCGTCGGCGTGCTGATCGACCCGGTCGACCGTCTCGCCAACCTCGCCCGCCTCTGGCAGAGCGGCTTCACCGGCTTCGTGCGGGTGATGGAGATCTTCGAGACGGAGCCCGACATCCAGGATCGTCCCGGCGCGATCGCCCTCGGCCGGGCCCGTGGCGCGATCGCCTTCGAAAAGGTCGGCTTCCGCTACGAGGAGGACGGCCCGTCTGTGCTCCGCAACCTGTCGCTCGCGATCCGGCCGGGCGAGTTCGTGGCGCTCGTCGGCGCCTCGGGCGCGGGCAAGAGCTCGCTCTGCGCGCTGATCCCGCGCTTCTACGACGTGACGGAGGGCAGGATCCTCGTCGACGGCACGGATATCCGCGACATCCGGCTCGATGCGCTGCGGCGGAACATCGGCATCGTGCAGCAGGACGTCTACCTGTTCGCCGGCACGGTGATGGAGAACCTCCGCTATGGCCGGCCCGATGCCACCGATGCCGAGGTCGAGGCGGCGGCGCGGGCCGCCAACGCGCACGACTTCATCCTGGCGCTGCCGGACGGCTATGCCAGCGACATCGGCCAGCGCGGCGTGAAGCTCTCCGGCGGGCAGAAGCAGCGGCTGACCATCGCCCGCGCCATCCTGAAGGACGCGCCGATCCTGATCTTCGACGAAGCGACCAGCGCGCTCGACAATGAGAGCGAACGGGCCGTGCAGCAGGCCTTGCTGACGCTGACGCGCTCCCGCACCACTCTGGTCATCGCCCACCGCCTGTCGACCGTGCAGCGGGCCGACCGGATCCTCGTGCTGACCGAGGCGGGCATCGTCGAGGAAGGCAGCCACGAGGCCCTGATCGCGGCGAACGGCGCCTATGCCCGGCTCTACCGGGCCCAGGCGAGCCTGTAGGAGAAGGGCCCGGCGACGTTCGCATCGTGACCTCGATCGAACGAAGCACCCTGACGGAAAAGGCCGCGCCATTCCTGGCGCGGCCACTTTCATGTTGGCGAATGGCGCGGCGAGTTACGCCTCCATCGCCTCCAGTTCGGAGATAAACCCTTCGAGCACCGAAAGGCCCTTCTGCCAGAAGGACGGGTCCGTCGCGTCGAGGCCGAAGGGCGCGAGCAGTTCGGAGTGATGCTTGGTGCCGCCCGCCTTCAGCAGGTCAAAGTACTTCTCCTGGAAGCCGCTCTCCGACTGGCGGTAGACCGCATAGAGCGAGTTCACCAGGCAATCGCCGAACGCATAGGCGTAGACGTAGAACGGCGAATGGATGAAGTGCGGGATGTAGGTCCAGAACGTCTCGTAGCCGGAACCGAGGCGGATCGCCGGGCCGAGGCTCTCGACCTGGACTTCCATCCAGATCGCATTCAGCTGGTCGGAGGTCAGTTCGCCCTCGCGCCGGGCGATGTGGACCTTGCGCTCGAACGAATAGAAGGCGATCTGGCGCACCACCGTGTTGATCATGTCCTCGACCTTGGAGGCGAGCATCGCCTTGCGCTGGACCGGGTCGGTCTGGCTGTCGAGCAGCGCGCGGAAGGTCAGCATCTCGCCGAACACGCTGGCGGTCTCCGCGAGCGTCAACGGCGTCGGCGCCATCAGCGCACCCTGCGGCGCGGCCAGCACCTGGTGCACGCCATGGCCGAGCTCATGCGCCAGCGTCATCACGTCCCGCGTCTTGCCCTGGTAGTTGAGCAGGACATAGGGGTGCACGGAGGGCACCGTCGGATGCGCGAAGGCGCCGGGCGACTTGCCCGGGCGCACCGGCGCGTCGATCCAGTTCTTGTCGAAGAATTCCTTGGCGATGTCGGCCATCTCCGGCGCGAAGTCGCCATAGGCCGACAGCACGGTGTCGCGCGCCTCGGTCCAGGGAATGGTGCGGCCCGGCACCTTCGGCAGCGGCGCGTTGCGGTCCCAATGGTCGAGCGCATCCTTGCCGAACCACTTGGCCTTCAGCTTGTAATAGCGGTGCGACAGGCGCGGATAGGCCTCGCGCACGGCCGCGACCAGCGCATCGACCACTTCCGGCTCGACCCGGTTGGCGAGGTGGCGCGAGGCCGCGACATCCTCGAAGCCGCGCCAGCGATCGGAGATTTCCTTGTCCTTGGCCAGCGTGTTGGTGACCAGGGTGAACAGGCGGATGTTTTCCTTGAAGGTCGCCGCCAGCGCATCCGACGCCGCCTTGCGCTTGGCCTCGTCCGGATCCTGCATCAGGTTCAGCGTCGGCTCGAGCGTCAGCTCCTCGCCGTTCACGTCGAAGCGGAGCGAGGCCATGGTCTCGTCGAACAGCCGGTTCCACGCGCCGCGCCCGGTGACCGACTTCTCGTGGAAGAGCTGCTCGACGCGGTCCTCGAGCTGGTAGGGCTTCTCCTTGCGGACATCCTCGATCCACGGCCGGTAATGCGCGAGCCTGGCATCCGCCTGCATCGCGCTCTCGAGCACGCTGTCCTCGATCCGGTTCAGCTCGAGCGTGAAGAACAGCAGATGCGTTCCGGCATCGGTGATCTTCTGCTGCACGTCGCCATAGAACTTCGCGCCGACCGGATCGGTCGTGTCGCCGGAATAGACGAGACCGGCATAGGAGATGATGCGGCCGAGCAATTCCTCCAGCGTCTCGCAGGCGACGATCGCCTCGACCAGACCGCCATCGCGGGCAAGCGCTTCCAGCTTGCCTTTGTAAGCGGTCTCGAACGCGACCGAATCGGTCTGCGCCCGGACGAGGTCGGCGGCCAGCGCCGGCGAGTCCATGCCGGGATAGAGGTCGGCCAGATTCCACTCCGGCAGTGCGCCAAGCGCCGCATCGGCGGGCTGGGTGGCAAGAGCGGAGCTCATGTGAGCCGAGTTCTTCGGGATCGCATTGATGAAGGGCATGGTGGATCCGATAGCGCGAGAAAGATGGGCCTTACTTAGGGGGCCACCCCCCTCTCGATCAACCCGCGTCATGGAACGGTGCGCAGCGGCGCATCGGGGCCGCACGGGTAACAGGACGTTAACACGACGATCCGATCATGCCCCCACAGGCACCCTGGCGCCGCTCGCCGCCGTGCCGCTCCCATCCCGAAAATGCAAAGCGCCGCATGCCCTCCCAGATCCTCATCGTCGACGACGATCCCGCGCAAAGGCGGCTTCTGGAAGCGGCGGCCATTGCGCTCGGCCTGGAAGTGGTGGCGCTGCCGGAGGGGCGCGCCGCGCTCGAGCGGCTGGCCGCGCCGGACGGCGGGCGTTTCGATCTGATGATTCTCGATCTGGTCCTGCCGGAACTCGACGGCATCGGCGTCCTGGAACGCCTGCCCCGGACCGGCCGTACCCTGCCCGTGATCGCCCAGGTGGCGCAGGGCGGCATCGACCAGGCGGCCAGCGCGATTCGTGCCGGCGCCACGGACTTCCTCGTCAAACCCGCCTCGCCCGAGCGGATCGAGGTCTCGATCCGGAATGCGCTGCGTCTGGGCGCGCTGGAAAAAGAGCTGGCGCGGAGCCGCCGCGCCAGCGGCGACATGCTGACCTTCGACGACCTCGTCGCGACAAGCCCGGCCATGGCGAGGGTTATCCAGCTTGGCCTGCGCGCAGCGGGATCGCCGATGCCGATCCTGCTCGAAGGCGAAAGCGGCACGGGCAAGGAACGCATCGCCCGCGCCATCCATGGCAGCGGCGACCGGAAGTCGAAGCCTTTCGTGGCCGTTTCGTGCGGCATGCTTGCGCCCGGCCTGCTGGATGCGACCCTGTTCGGCCTGCAGACCGGCCCCTCCGCCCGGCAGCCCGGCAAACTGCAGCAGGCCCAGGGCGGAACGCTGTTTCTCGACGGCATCAGCGACCTGCCGCTCGACATCCAGACCCGGCTGCTGCGCGCGCTGCAGGAAGGCGAGATTGAGCCGGTGGGCGCCAAGCGCCCGATCCGGATCGATATCCGGCTGATCGCCGCGACCGATCGCGACCTGATCGCCCGCGTCAAGCAGGGCCTGTTCCGAGAGGACCTGTATTACCGCCTCAATGTCTTCCCGATCCGCGTACCGCCGCTGCGCGACCGCCGCGAAGATATTCCCGATCTGGTCCAGCAATTCGCCGCCCGCTTCGCGGGCGAGGAAGGCAAGCGCAGCTTGCGCGGCGTGGCGCCGGAGGCGCTGGACCTGCTGACGTCGCATCCCTGGCCGGGCAATGTCCGGCAGCTGGAAAACGCCGTCTTCCGCGCTGTCGCACTGGCGGACGGGCCGATGCTGACCCCGGCCGATTTCCCGCAGATGGCCCGCCGCCTCGATCCCGTTGCCAGCGCGCCGGTCGCGATCGAGACGAACGCGGTGATTCATTTCGACCGGCCGCGTCTATCCGACCCGCCGCCAACCGCTTCGGCGCCACGACCCGATGCGACGATCGTCGCCGTCGACGCAGGCGGAGACGTTCGCCCCCTCGTCGATATAGAGTCAGAGATGATCAGGCTGGCGCTCGATCGATACCGTGGCCGCATGGCAACGGTGGCGCGGAAACTCGGAATCGGTCGCTCGACTCTCTATCGCAAACTCAAAGAACTCGGCATTGCCGAGACGGGCGAGAAATCCGGGGCCGGGAAGATTGCGGCAGAGTGACGTGGATCGCAGCGCGGTCCATGGAATTGATGTCTAGAGGTACAGGCACCGGCCGCGGGGGGGATCGCTCCGGGACGGCTCGAGGTTTGGAAGTCATGAAGGGTTCGAGCGAGATGATGTTCAAGGCGACGAAGGCACTCCTGGCAGGCGCGGCGCTGATCGGGTTGTCGGTCGGCTCGGCCCATGCCTACCTGCCGGAAGGCAAGACCTTCCGCGAGCGAGCCGGCAGCGCCGCCAGCCTGGCCCTGGCCGATGTCGCCAACGATCCGGCGGCGCGCGCCCTGAAGAGCTTGCTCGCCACGCCGCAGGGAAAGCTCTCGTTCAACGACAAGCGCGACCGCGCCGCCATGGTCGAGTTCTATGCCGAGCGTGACTATCAGCCTGTCTGGATGGTTGAGGGCGTCTACACGGCGCAGGCACGCCGGATCATGGACCGGATCGCCGCTGCCGCCGAAGACGGGCTCGACCCCGCCGCCTACACGCTGCCCCCGGCGGCCCTTGGCTCCAGCACGCCGGCCGGCCCGGATATCGCGGCCTCGGTCGACCTGCTGTTCAGCAAGGCGGTCCTCACCTATGCGCGTCAGGCCTATGCGGGGCGGCTCGATCCATCCTCTATCAGCAAGCTGATCACCCTGAAGCCGCTGCTGCCCGATCCAATCGAGGTGCTGACCACCGTCTCGGCCGCCAGCGATGGCGCGGCGGCGATCGCAGCCTACAACCCGCAGCATGAGGGATATCTGCGCCTGAAGCAGGCGCTCGCCACCGCCCGCAGCGTCGAGACCCCGACCGTCCATGCGCCGCTGCCCAGCGGCAAGTCGATGAAGGTCGGCCTCTCCGATCCGCGCGTGCCGCTGCTGCGCGCCCGCTTCGACCTGCCGGCGCCGAGCGAGGCGCCCGAGGTCTATGACGAGACGCTGGCGCAGGCGGTGAAGAGCTTCCAGGCCGACAAAGGGCTGAAGGCGGACGGCATCGCCGGCAACGCCACGGTCGCCTTCATCAACGGCACCGGCAAGTCGAACACCGCCGAGATCATCGCCAATATGGAGCGCTGGCGCTGGATGCCCCGCGATCTCGGCGCTTTCCACATCATCGCGAACATCCCCGAATACAATGTTCGTGTGGTCGAGAACGGCAAGGTCATCCACACCACCCGCGCGGTGGTCGGCAAGATCACCAACCAGACCCCGGTCTTCTCCGACGCGATGGAATCGATCGTCGTCAATCCGAGCTGGAACGTTCCGGCTTCGATCACCATGAAGGAAATGCTGCCGGCGGTTCGGCGCGACCCGAGCTACATGTCGCGCAAGGGCTACCAGGTGCTGGCGAATGTCGATGGCAAGTTCCGCCCGGTCGATCCGCAGATGGTCGACTGGAGCAATGTCAACGCGCGCCAGATCATGATCCGGCAGCCGCCGGGCGATGACAACGCCCTGGGCAACGTCAAGTTCCTGTTCCCCAACGAGCATGCCGTCTACCTGCACGACACCCCATCGAAGAGCTTCTTCAAACGCGATGATCGCGCGCTCAGCCATGGCTGCGTCCGCGTCCAGGACCCGCTGGAATTCGCCGACGTGCTCCTGGCCCATCAGGGCGGACGGTCGCAGCAGCGCCTGCGCAAGATGGTCGGCGGCAAGGAAAAATGGATCAATCTGCCGAATCGGATCCCGATCCACCTGACCTATTTCACGGCTTTCGTCGACGATAATGGCGATGTCCAGACCCGTCCGGACATTTACGGCTTCAACGCCAGAGTCGAAAAAGCGCTCGGCCTGCAGGGCTGAAACCGGCCCGGGGCCTCGGGTTGCAAGGCGCCCACCGCCCTATCGGGCGATGAAATGTGCGAAACCGCGCAGGACGATGTTCCGCGCGGTTTTCTTTTTGCCCATCAAATGCCACGATTGCCGCCGACTGTTGCGAAATGACAATGCCGTGATCGGCAGGTGAACCCCGGAAACGGGGTCCAAGAAAGGTCGATTACGGTAAATGCTGGTTAACTCTCTTCAAGCATTCTGCCCTTTACGGGGGCCCATTCCGGGCAAGGACGCAGAAGCACATTGATTAAGCAAACCGATCCGTTCGAGCGAGACCGTAGTCTGCTGCAGCGTTGCAGCACGGCTCTTCGCGGGCTCCTCGCAACCACCGTCGTTGCCGGCTCAATGGTCGTCACGGCGCCCATCGATGATGCAGACGCCGCCGCGGGCGACCGTGCGCTGAAGCTGCACAACGCCCACACACAAGAGACGGCCACCATCGTCTTCAAGCGCAACGGCCGATACGACCCGGCCGGGCTGAAGCAGCTCAACGTGTTCCTGCGCGACTGGCGCAAGAACGAGCCGACCAAGATGGACCCGCAGCTCTTCGACCTGATCTGGGAAGTGTACCAGCAGGCCGGATCGCGCGTGCCGATCACCGTCATCTGCGGCTATCGCTCGCCCGCGACCAACGGCATGCTCCGTTCGCGCTCCCGTGGCGTCGCCAAGCAGAGCCAGCACATGCTCGGCAAGGCGATGGATTTCTACATGCCGGACGTTCCGCTGGCCAAGCTCCGGGCCATCGGCCTGAGGATGCAGGTTGGCGGCGTCGGCTTCTACCCCACCTCCGGATCGCCCTTCGTCCATATGGACACGGGCAGCGTCCGCCATTGGCCGAAGATGACGCGCGAACAGCTCGTGCGGATCTTCCCGAACGGCAAGACGCTGCATGTGCCCTCCGACGGCCGGCCGCTTCCCGGTTATGAGCAGGCGCTCGCTGCCTACAAGGCCCGCAAGGCCGGCGGCGGTTCCGTCATGATGGCCAGCGCCTCGCCGAGCAAGGGCAAGTCCTGGTTCAGCCGCCTGACCGGCAATGATTCCGCCGACGAGGACGATATCCCCGCCGCCGCAGCCCCGGCCGCGAAGCCGGGCAAGGCTCCGGCTGTCATGGAGGCCGACGCCGACGCCGTTCAGGTCGCCGCCGTCGCCAAACCGGCCGAGCCGGAAGCCGAGAGCGTTCCGTTTGCAACGGCGTCCGCGCCGCTGCCGCGTCCCGCTCCGAACCGCGAGCCGGAAGCCGTCGTGGTCGCCGTCGCCGATACGGAAGCCGATGGTGCCTTCCCGCCGGCACCGCGCCGTTCTCCGGTCGCCCGTCCCGTCATGGCCCTCGCCAGCGTCGCCCCGCTGCCTCAGGCATCGCCTGTGCAGCCGACGCCGAGCTATGGCAGCGGCATCACCGATACGCTCGCGGCGCTGGAGGCTACCAGCTCCGCCAGGGCCAACGCCCAGGTCGCGGGTCTGCGCAAGTCCGGCACCGCGGCAGAGGCTATCGCCGAGGCCGTCGGCAAGGGCAAGCCGTCCAGCGACGCGATGATGGCCTATGCCGCACCGCTGACCTTCGACGAGACTGCTGCGCCGCATATCGACGCCGCGACTGGCGCGATCGTCGCCGGCCACGCCGCCAAGTCCGTTGCCAAGGCCTCGGCTGCCGGCGCAGCCAAGCTCGCGTCGCGGGGCAATGCCTCGGGACTGCAGGCTGCGGCGCCGGTTATTGCCAACGATCCGCTGGCTCGCCTGACGCCGGTTGCCTATGAGGCGGCGACGATCGAACTGGTCACCCGCACCGGCTCGACCCGTCAGAAGCCCTACGCCAACCTGCAGATGCCGACGCCCTTCCTTATGCCGGAACTGTTCACGGCACCGGAGCGCTCCATCCGCCTCGGCTTCGGGCGCATCGCTTATGAAGGCCTCCGGACGGACCGCTTCGCCGGCCCGCTGGTGCATCACCTCGGCACGCAGGAGTTCGCGCAGCTCGAGACGATCGGTCGGACCGCCTTCCTGAAGCGCTGACCACAGGCAGGATTTGAGAAATTGAAGCGCCGTGGCGATTGCTGCGGCGCTTTTTTGTTGGCTGGATCTTCGATCATGCCCTGGAGCGCACCGGGACGGGTCAGGCGGCAGATAGCCGAACGCCGCGGCCACGGACTGCCGGTCGGCACGAAATCGATCGGCAGGAATCGATGCCGCGGAATGCAGGCCGACGCTGGGCTCTTCGGGAGGCGCGCCTCAAAACGGCGGACGGGACCTGTCGGCTGCCGCAAGGGGCTGATATAGGCTGTTGATCAGCCTGAGAGGAAGCGCGCGCCATGACCGAAACAAACGATCGCTTCAAGAAAGCCCCGCGCAAGAAAGCGGCCCCGGTCAAGCGGGTATCGCTGTCGGCGGAGGCCCGCCAAGCCTACGAAGACCTGGTGCGGACGCGCGACGAGCGCGAACGGGCCTATGGCCAGCATCTGCCGGCCGAGAATAAGGGCAAGTAGCCCCATCGGGATGCCCACCGGCGGCGCACGATCGGAGCAACGCTCCGATCGACCCCGTCGGACGGAATGGCTGGATCAGACCATGCCGAGCGCGTTCTTGTAGAGTTCGAGGATGGCCTCTTGCTCTTCGCGCTCATTGGCGTCCTGCTTGCGCAGCGCCACGATCTTGCGCAGCGCCTTGGTGTCGTAACCATTGGCCTTCGCCTCGCCATAGACATCCTTGATGTCGTCGGCGATCGCCTTCTTCTCTTCCTCGAGTCGCTCGATCCGCTCGACAATGGATCTGAGCTGGGCGGCGGCGACGCCCTGGACTTCGTCTTCAGCCATGGTGGGGAACCTCAAAAAAGATTGGCGACAGGCGAGCGTGAGTGCCCGACTTAGCCGAATGGGTCAAGTCCACAAAGGACGTGCCGGTGCGTCAATGGTCCGGGCGATTGGCGGCGAAGGCCGCCTGCTGTTCCGCCGTCGCCTCACGCTGGTTGAGCTTCTGCCAGTCCGCATAGGGCATGCCGTAGACGATCTCGCGCGACTGCTCCTTCGAAAGCGCGATGCCCTTCGCCTCAGCCGCTTCGCGATACCAGTTCGACAGGCAGTTGCGGCAAAAGCCGGCGAGGTTCATCAGATCGATGTTCTGCACGTCGCTGCGCGTACGCAGATGCTCGACCAGGCTGCGGAATGCCGCCGCCTCCAGTTCGATGGTCGTTTGCGGGTCCAATGGGGTCATGACAGCCTGCCTTCGAGGATGGATGGGACGGAAGCGCCGTTTCCGGGGCTTGCCGGGCGCCGCTATCGCGGGTCGGCGAGCGAGCCGTAGAATTCGACCTCGTGAGGCGCTTCGCCAATCTTGAGGTCGGAGAGCACGCCGGCCAGCCGATCCGCCCATTCCGCGACGCCGGCGGGATCGGCGATCAGGTCCTGGCGGATCTCGACCAGCGCATGCGCGAGGCCGCGCCGGGTCGCGTGACGGTAGAGCGTGTCGCCCTTCAGAGCGCCATGATAGGGCTCGTTGTCGCCAACGACGATGGCGGGATCGCGGGCGAGCCCCTCGATCAGCGGCCGGGCCAGCCGAGGGTCGGCATCCCACAGGATCCCCGCATGCCAGGGACGGGGCCGCCCCTTCCAGAGTGGGGTGAAGCTGTGGATCGACAGGATCATCGGGATCCGCCCGGTGGCCATGCCGGCCTCGATCGTCCGCTTCACCGCATCGTCATAGGGCTGGTAGAAGCGCGCGATCCGGCGCTCGCGCTCCTCCCCGTCGATCCGCGCATTGCGCGGGATCACGGCGCCGTCCGAGAGCCGCATGATCAGGGTCGGGTCGTCGAGACCGCGATTGGGATCGATCAGCAGGCGCGAGAAATGCGACAGCACGGCCGGCACGCCGAAGCGCGCGGCCAGCGCCCGCGTCAGCGCCTCGGCCCCGATGTCATAGGCGATATGGCGCTCGAATTCGGAAGGCGGCAGGCCGAGCGAGTCGTAGTCTTCCGGCACATGGCTGGAAGCGTGGTCGCAAAGCAGGACCAACCCCGCCCGCCCATCGCCTGGAACGATCTCGAAAGCGGCATCGGCGGGCGCGGCTTCGCCAGCCGGCGTCGGATTTAAGGCATCGCACATGGTTAAATCATAGTGACCCGGCCGGGCGGCTGCCATAGGAATGTGCTGCCCTTCCCGCGAGATCGCCTTGTCCTCCTCCGCTTCGCCAACCACCCCACCGCCCGCCTCCGTTACCGCCTTCGCGATTCCAGCCCTCATCCTGGGCGCGATGGCGATGGGCATCTCGCCGGTGTTCGTCCGGCTGACGGATGTAGGCCCCTTCGCCAGCGCCTTCTGGCGCGTCGGCGGGGCCCTGCCGCTGCTCTTCGCCTGGGCGCTGTTCGAGGCACGCCGATCCGGCGCGCCGCTGAACTCGGTCTGGCGAATCGATGGCGCGATCCTGCTGGCCGGAGGGCTATTTGCCGGCGACCTGCTGTTCTGGCACCTGGCGATCCTGAAAACGAGCGTCGCCAACGCCACCTTCCTCGCCACCATGGCGCCGGTCTGGGTCGTGCTGGGCTCCGGCGTCCTGATCGGAGAGAGGGTCGGTCGAGGGGTGCTGACCGGCCTCGCGCTCTGCCTGCTCGGCGCCAGCTTCCTGATCGGCCTGAACTGGCGGATACGCCCCGATCATCTCGACGGCGACCTCTACGGCGTCATCACCTCCTTCTTCTTCGGCTGTTATTTCCTGGCGGTCCGGGTGGCGCGCCGCCGATCCTCGGCCGGGAAGATCACCTTCCTGTCGACCCTCGTCACCAGCATCCTGCTGCTCGCGGTGGCGCTGGCGACGGAGCCGCGCATGCTGCCCGATTCGATCGAGAGCGCCGCGTCGCTCGCGGGCCTTGCCTTCATAAGCCATGCCGGCGGCCAGGGCATGCTTGCTTTCGCGCTCGGCCATCTGCCTGCCGCTTTTTCAGCGCTGGTAATCTTCCTGGAAGCGGTCGCGGCGGCATTGGCCGGCTGGCTGTTTCTCGGCGAGGCCGTCTCGATGCCCCAGGCGATTGGCGGCGCCCTCATCCTCGCCGGCATCTTCATTGCCCGACCGCCCCGCGGCGGTTGACGAAAGAGGTTTTGGCCATCATGCAGCCGCGTTTATTTTGATTATCAGAGAAATGCGATTCATCGGACTGAAATCAGCGGCAAGCCCGCGGCAGACGCGGGTTCTGGAGCCCGCCGCTTCGCCTATCCCAAGGTTGACAGCTGGAAAGCAGCAGCGCCATAAAGCAGCCTCCTGCCTCAACCGGTTCGCGACCTCATCGATGCGATCATACGAGCTTCGACATTGGCCGCGCTCGGCCCTTCTCGCCTTCATTGTCGCTTTGGGAGCGCTGTTCCTGCAATCGGCGCCGGCCTCCGCCGATCTGCGCCTCTGCAACAAGACGCCCAGTCGTGTCGGCGTCGCCATCGGCTATAAGGACAAGAAAGTCTGGACGACCGAAGGCTGGTGGAACGTCCCGGTCAACAGCTGCGAGACGCTCGTCAGCGGCACGCTCGTGTCACGCTACTATTACGTCTATGCGGTCGACTACGACCACGGTGGCGAGTGGAGCGGCAAATACGTGATGTGCACGAAAGACAAAATGTTTACCATTGAAGGCACCGAAGATTGCGTGCCGCGTGGATTTAACCGTTCCGGCTTCTTCGAAGTCGATACCGGCGAACAAACCAGCTGGACGATCCAGCTCAACGAACCTGCACAGCAAGGAGCGCAACGCAAATGAGACGGTCGCGTAAGGTCAAGATTCTCGCGACCCTGGGTCCGGCTTCTTCCGACAAGAAGATGATCGAGGCCCTGTTCCGGGCCGGCGCCGATGTGTTCCGCATCAACATGAGCCACACGACGCATGAGAAGCTGAACGACCTCGTTCGCATCATTCGCGCCGTTGAGGCGGATGTCGGTCGCCCGATCGGCATCCTCGCCGACCTCCAGGGTCCGAAGCTGCGCCTTGGCGCCTTTGCGGACAAGTCGATCGACATCTCGGTCGGCCAGAACTTCACGCTCGACAGCGATCCGACCCCCGGCACGCAGGGTCGCGTGTTCTTGCCGCATCCCGAAATCCTCGAAGTGCTCGAACCCGGCCACCGTCTGCTGATCGACGACGGCAAGGTTCGCCTGCGCGTCATCTCGACCAATGGCACCAGCGCGCTCACGACCGTCGAAGTCGGCACCAAGCTCTCCGACCGCAAGGGCGTCAGCGTCCCGGATTCGACGATCAAGACGGGCGCCCTGACCGAGAAGGACCGCGCCGACCTCGACGCCGCCCTTCAGGCCAATGTCGACTGGATCGCGCTTTCCTTCGTGCAGCGTCCCGATGACGTCGCCGAAGTGCGCAAGATCGCCGCCGGCCGCGCCGGCATCATGTCGAAGATCGAGAAGCCGCAAGCCGTGCAGCGTCTGGCCGAGATCATCGAGATCTCGGATGCGCTGATGGTGGCGCGCGGCGATCTCGGCGTCGAGATGCCGCTGGAGCAGGTTCCGGGCATCCAGAAGCAGATCACCCGCGCCTGCCGCCGCGCCGGAAAGCCGGTCGTCGTCGCCACGCAGATGCTGGAATCGATGATCACGGCGCCCGTCCCGACCCGCGCCGAGGTCTCCGACGTCGCCACCGCCGTCTATGAAGGCGCCGACGCCGTCATGCTGTCGGCCGAATCCGCCGCCGGCGCGTTCCCGATCGATGCCGTCGCGACGATGGACCGGATCGCCACGCAGGTGGAACTCGATTCGAACCACAAGAACATCATGCACGCCCAGCGCACCGAGCCGGAGGCGACCGGCGCCGACGCGATCTCGGCGGCCGCGCGCCAGATCGCCGAGACGCTCAACCTCGCCGCCATCTGCTGCTACACGGCCTCGGGCTCGACCGGCCTGCGCGCCGCCCGCGAGCGTCCGCAGACCCCGATCATCGCCCTGTCGCCGATCGTCTCGACGGCGCGGCGGCTCTCGGTCGTCTGGGGCCTGCACTGCGTCGTCAGCGACGATGCCTACAATCTCGACGACATGGTGAACCGCGCCTGCTTCATCGCCAACCGCGAGGAATTCGCGAAGCCCGGCGACCGGATCATCATCACGGCCGGCGTGCCGCTCCGCACGCCGGGCGCCACCAACATGCTGCGCATCGCCTATGTCGGCACCGGTGCGGAAGAGGGTCGCCGCTAGGCGGCTCTCCGGGCTGGTTACGGCCCATACCGGGTCCGCCCTACTAGGGCCCTGCCCTTTCCTATCCGGCTTAGCCGCAGACATAAAAGCCGGCCTTCTCGCGGAGGCCGGCTTTTTCTATGTGCGAAAGCTCAGGCGAGCCGCAACTGTCGAAATCGTTCGGAGAGAGCGCCGGCGGCTAGATCTCGCGGCCGTCGATCTCGGGCTCGAGCTTCTTGATAGCGTCGCGGACCTGGTCGTCGAGATAGGGATCGATGGCGATCGCCTTCTGAAGGGCGATGAGCGCTTCCTTCTTGCGGTCGATCTCGTTCAGGATCATGCCAAGGCCCGCCAGGGCGCCAAAATGGCGCGGCTCCAGCGCCAGCACCTTTTCCAGGTCCGAGAGCGCCTTGCCGTATTCGTCCTGCAGGAAGAACAGCGTCGCACGCCGGTTCCAGCCCTCGATATAATCGGGCCGCAGGGTGGTGACGGCATCCAGATAATCGAAGGCACGGGGGAAGTTCTTGGTGGCGATCGCCTCGGTCGCCCACTGCATCAGCAGATCCACCGTATCGCTGCCGGAATCGCGCCAGCGCCGCTGCAGTTCCGCCTCGACGGCAGCCCCCGCCGCTTCATCACCAGGCATGGCGAGCGACGTGAAGAGCTGGTCAATGCTCTGGCTCGCCAGGCCGCCGCTCTTGTTCGCCGAATCGGCAGCACCCGGCGGCGCGGCAAAGGCCACAGACGAAAGCGCGGTCAACGCGACGAGAGAAATGACAAATGCCCGCATGATGGCAATTTAAGCCGTCATGCGGGCATCGTCAAAATCTAATCCGGATGGCACGCCGTGGCGCGCCCGCCAATTAGCCCTGACGGGCCTTGTAGCGCGGATTGACCTTATTGATGATGAATACACGGCCCTTCCGGCGCACGAGCCGGTTGGCGCGGTGACGCCCGAGAAGGGACTTGAGCGAGTTCTTGATCTTCATGGCGCGACGCTCGCGAAAGGGTTCTGGGAACGACACGAGCGCCGGGGCGCCCGCTCGAAAATTCGGCCGGACCATAGGCAGCGCGGCTATGGCTTGTCAACACGAACGGGCCAGAATCCGGTGATTCCGCGCTGCGACGTAACGTTATGCGGCAAAGTTCGGAACGATTGCCCCGCTGCGCAGTTTTTTAGCCGGACGGGGTCAAGCGGAGTGAGTGAGATGCCCAATAAAGATCAGCGCACCGGATCCGGCAATTCTGCGAACGACCCGAAACGAGCCTCCGAAATGGGCAAGAAGGGCGCAGAGCCGTCGGGACAGCGCCAGCAGAGCCAGGCCTCGGAGAAGGGCACGCAGCAGGGTTCGCACGGATCCCAGCACAAGGATCCCCACCCGTCGCACAAGGGCGGCCAGCGTTAGCGGCGCCCTTGGATCGAGCCCCTCTTAATCGATCCTCGCGATCGGCCCGCCCCTCACCGGGCGGGTCACTTTTTGGCGACGGCTGACCGCGCCGCTCGCCGGGGGCGGACCACCGGGAATCGGTGCGTCATACCGGCCGGCGCGACGACAGCACGTTGCGGATGGCGAAGCTCGAGTGAATGCGGGCGACTCCCGGCAGGGCTGACAGGATCTCCTTGTGCACCCGCTCGAAATTGGCGGCGCCGTCCACCTCGACCCGCAGGAAATAGTCGGAACCGCCGGTCATCAGGAAGCACTCGCGGATCTCGGGATATTTCCGCACCGCCGCCTCGAAGCGGTTCAGATATTCCTCCGTCTGCCGGTCGAGCGTGATCTGCACGATGACGGCAATCCCCTCTTCCGCGCCCGTCCCGACCAGCGCCGTATAGCCCCGGATGACGCCCGTCTGCTCCAATATGTTGACCCGCCTCAGACAGGCGGAGGGCGACAGCCCCACGGCCTCCGCGAGCTTGGCATTGCTGATGCGGGCATTGAGGCGCAGCAGCCGGATGATGTTGCGGTCGATGGCGTCGAGACCCGACATGCGATTTCTTTCAATCCTTCGCAGAAGCGATCTTCATAGCCCCTTCTATCGCACAAAGATGCACTCTTCGATCGGAAGTTCGCAGGATGAAGCAATATGCTGGTCTGAGGCGAAGGGTGGGCAGCGATGAACGAGACCGTGAGGCTGACGATGGCGAGCGGCGTGGATGAGACGGCTGCCTGCGGGCGACTGACCATCGACCTCGCCGCGCTGGTCGAAAACTATCGCAGGCTGTGCCGGACGTCGGCGCCGACGCAGGTCGCGGCCGTCGTCAAGGCCGATGCCTACGGGCTGGGCGCGGCTGAGATCGTGCCAGTGCTGCATTCGGCCGGCTGCCGCGACTTCTTCGTGGCCCATTTCATCGAGGCTATACGGCTGAAGCCTTTCCTCCCCGCCGACGCCAGGCTTTACGTCCTGAACGGGCTGATGCCGGGAAGCGAAGGTGCCTGCTCCGACCTCGGCGCTATCCCCGTGCTGAATTCGCTCGATCAAGCAAAGGCCTGGTCAGCGCTGGCCCTGGCACGTCGCATCGAGCTGGAGGCGGCGCTTCAGGTCGATACGGGCATGGCCCGGCTGGGCCTCTCCCTGTCGGATTTGCAGGCGCTGGCGGCGGACCCGGCCGGGCTGGCCGGCATCCGCCTGACCCTGATCATGAGCCATCTCGCCTGCGCCGATCAGCCGGATCACGCCGCGAGCCCGAGCCAACTCGCCGGGATGCGCACCGCCAGCACGCTCTTCCCCGGCATTCCCGTCTCCTTCGCCAATTCCGGCGGCGTGTTTCTGGGCCCCGATTATCGCGGCGATCTCGCCCGTCCGGGCGTAGCGCTTTATGGCGCCGCCCCGACCGTGGCCGAGGTGAACCCGATGCGCCCGGTCGTCCGGCTCGACGTGCGCGTCATCCAGACCCGCACCGTCCCGGCCGGCACGGCGGTGGGCTATGGCGGCGCCTATGTCACCCCGCGCGAAACCCGCATCGCCACGCTCGCCGCCGGCTATGCGGACGGCCTGCCACGCTCGCTGGGCAATCGTGGCGCGGCATGGTTCGAAGGAACGAGGCTGCCGATTATCGGCCGGGTCTCGATGGACAGCCTCATGGTCGACGTCACGGCGCTTGCCGAAGGCGCCCTCGCGCCCGGGACGCTGGTCGAACTGATCGGACCCAACCAGACGCTGGAAAGGATCGCGGCCGACGCCGACACCATTTCCTACGAGATCCTGACCCGTCTCGGTCAGCGCTACCATCGGCACTACGCATATCCGTCAAGCCGCGAAGGCGGACAGGGGCAGTCATGAAGATCACCATTCTCGGGGCCGGCGTCATCGGTGTGACCTCCGCCTATTATCTGGCCAAGGCGGGGCACGAGGTGACGGTCATCGACCGGCAGCCGGGCCCGGCGCTGGAGACCAGCTTCGCCAATGCCGGCGAGATCTCACCCGGCTATTCCTCGCCCTGGGCCGCCCCCGGCATCCCGCAGAAGGCGATGAAGTGGGTGTTCATGAAATATGCCCCCTTGATCATCCAGCCGATGCTGGATGCCGACACCTGGCGCTGGGTGATCGCGATGCTCGGCAACTGCACCTCGGCCCGCTACGCCGTCAACAAGAGCCGCATGGTCCGGCTGGCGGAATATTCCCGCGATTGCCTGATCGCTCTGCGCGAGGAAACCGGCATCGAATATGACGGCCGCGCCAAGGGCACGCTGCAATTGTTCCGGACGCAAAAACAGCTCGACGGCATCGGCAAGGACGTTGCCGTGCTGAAGAGCGACGGCGTGCCGTTCTCGGTGCTCGACCCGGCCGGCTGCATCGCGGCCGAGCCCGGCCTCGCCCATGTGCGCGAGAAGATCGTCGGCGGGCTGCAGCTTCCCCATGACGAGACGGGCGATTGCTTCAAGTTCACCAACGAACTGGCCAAACGGGCCGAAGCGCTGGGCGTCACCTTCCGGTATGGCGTCGACATCCTCGGCGTCCGCACCGAGGGCAAGCGCATCGTCGCCGTCAGGACCAGCGCCGGCGAGATCACCTCGGATGTGTTTGTCGCCGCCATGGGCAGCTTCACGCCGCAGTTGCTGAAGCCGCTCGGGCTGCGGGTGCCGGTCTACCCGGTCAAGGGCTACTCGATCACCGTCCCGATCATCGATGAGAGCCGCGCCCCCGTCTCCACCGTCATGGACGAGACCTACAAGATCGCCATCACCCGTCTCGGCGACCGCATCCGCGTCGGAGGCATGGCGGAGATCGCCGGCTTCAATCGCGACCTGCCGCCATCGCGCAAGGCGACCTTGGTCTATTCCGTGGAAGATCTGTTCGGCGGCGCCGGCGACCAGTCGCAGGCCAGCTACTGGACCGGCCTTCGCCCGATGACCCCCGACGGCACGCCGGTGATCGGCGCGACGGAGTACAGCAATCTCTATCTCAACACAGGCCATGGCACGCTGGGCTGGACCATGGCCTGCGGGTCGGGAAAGCTTCTCGCGGACCTGATCGACGGCAAGCGGCCCGATATCCAGTCGGACGATCTCGGTCTGGCGCGCTATGCCGGCCGGATGGCCGCGTGAGACGGACCGGCGCGCCTAACGGCGCGCCGCCTCCCGGCCCGAGAGCAGCAGCAGGGCGAGGATCAGCGTGCCGAACAGGATGCTGCGCCAGCCCGGCGAGGCGTTGACGACGGTGATCAGCGCCGTGATCGTCACCAGCAGGATGGCGCCGGGGATCGAGCCGGCATAGGTGCCGAGGCCTCCCAGGATCGAGGTTCCGCCCAGCACCACGGCGGCGATCGAGGCGAGCAGATAGGGGTCGCCAATGCCGACATAACCCTGCCCGTTCATGCCGAGCACGATGATGCCGGCAAGCCCCGACATGAAACCGCTGATGCCGTAGACGGCCATCGTCGTGCTGGCAATCGGCACCCCGGAGAGCTTGGCCGCCAGCGGCCCGGCGCCCATGGCGAACAGCCGCGCGCCGAACGGCGTCGCGTGCATGACGACCAGCACGACGAACGAGATCACCACCCAGACGAGGATGCCGGCTGGGACGCCGAACGGCCGCGCATTGCCGACCCAGCTGACCAGCGGGTTGGCCGCGGTGACGGCGCTGCCGCCGGCGATGATGATCAGCAGCCCCTGCAGGAAGGTC
>Ga0182738_1001480_pt1 | contig 29386 bp, 25 predicted proteins | sample eDN5th30CBELigMG_FD_128876 | JGI IMG/M metagenome (GOLD analysis project Ga0182738, IMG submission 128876) | Enriched Miracle-Growth compost microbial communities from Emeryville, California, USA - eDNA 5th pass 30_C BE-Lig MG (version 2)... ...
GACCGGAATACCGGCGTCGACCAATCGCGTGAGTTGGTTACCGAATCGGTCGCAGTCCTCCTGAAACGACATGATCGTCGCAACCTCTCGTTGAGAGTGTTGCGACGATCATGTGAACCCGCCGTTTGCGAGGGGCCCGGTGGTGTTCGAGCGTCAGTTGTAGATCGCTGCGATCTCGGCGCCGTGCTTGTCGTGGATGATGTTCCGCTTGAGCTTGAGCGTCGGGGTCAGCTCACCGCTCTCGATGCTGAAATCGGTCTCGAGGATGCGGTACTTGCGGATCGACTCGGCCTTCGAGACCTTCTTGTTGGTCTCGGCGACGGCCTCGTCGATCTCGGCGATCAGGTCGGGGTTCTTGATCAGTTCCGCGACCGTCGTGCCCGCCGGCAGGCTGTGGCGCTCGAGCCAGCCCGGCAGTGCCTCCGGGTCGAGGGTGATCAGCGCGCCGACGAAAGGCTTGGAATCGCCGACCACGATGACCTGGCTGATCAGCGGGTGGGCACGCAGCGAGTCCTCGAGGACCGCCGGCGCGACGTTCTTGCCGCCTGCGGTGACGATGAGTTCCTTCTTGCGGCCGGTGATCGAGATGAAGCCGTCCTCGTCGATCGCACCGATGTCGCCGGTGTGGAACCAGCCGTCGCGGATGGCTTCATCGGTGGCCTTGTCGTTCTGCCAGTAGCCGTCGAACACCTGGGGGCCCTTGAGCAGCAGTTCGCCGTCCTCGGCGATCTTCGCGGCGCAGCCGTTGAACGGCTTGCCGACGGTGCCGATCTTCTGGGCGGCGGGGGTGTTCATGATGATGCCGCCGGTGGTCTCCGTCAGGCCGTAGCCCTCGTAGATGGTGACGCCGACGCCGCGGAAGAAGTGGCCGAGGCGTCCACCGAGTGCGGCACCGCCCGAGACGGCCCGGGTGACGTTGCCGCCGAGTGCGGCCTTGAGCTTGCCGTAGACCAGCTTGTCGAAGACGAAGTGCTGGATCTTCAGGGCGAGGCCGGGGCCGCCGTTCTCGAGTGCCTTGCTGTACTCGATCGCGACGTCGGAGGCCTTCTCGAAGATCTTGCCCTTGCCGCCGTCGTAGGCCTTCTGCTTCGCCGAGTTGTAGACCTTCTCGAACACGCGGGGCACCGAGAGGATGAAGTTCGGCTTGAAGACCGCGAACTGGTCGAGCAGCGTCGACAGGTCGGAGGTGTGGCCCACCGTGACCTTGCTGTCGAAGGCTGCGAAGGAGATCAGGCGAGCGAAGACGTGCGCCATCGGGATGAACAGCAGGGTGCGCTGACCCTCGTGCATCGAGTCGGGCAGGGCGAGACCGCACGCCGCGGACTCCGAGGCGAAATGGCGGTGCTTGAGCTGCACGCCCTTCGGCCGGCCCGTGGTACCGGAGGTGTAGATGAGGGTCGCAGCGGATTCGGCCGTGACCGAGTTGCGCCGTTCCTCGACCTGCTCGTCGGTGACCGCCGCGCCGCGTGCGATGAGCTCGTCGACCGCGCTCTTGCCGCCCGGCGCGGGCTCGATCTGCAGGACCTCGCGCACCGTCGGGGCGTTCTCGGCGACCTCGCGGACGGTGTCGACGTGACCGGAGTTCTCGACGATGAGCAGCTTGGTCCCGGAATCCTCGAGGATCCACTGGGCCTGGTCGGCCGACGATGTCTCGTAGATCGCGACGGTGGCACCGCCTGCGGTCCAGATCGCGTAGTCGAGGAGCACCCACTCGTAGCGGGTCGCCGACAGCACCGCGACGCGGTCGCCGAGCTCGATGCCCGATGCCATCAGGCCCTTCGCCACGGCGCGTACCTCGGATGCGAACTGGCGCGCGGTGACGGGAACCCACTTGCCGTCGACCAGTCGCTCGAACGGCACGAACTCCGGCGACTCCTTCTCGTGGCGGAAGACGCTGTCGGCCATCGACGTGTTCTCGGGGATCGAGAACGACTGTGGCACGGCAATCTCACTCACTGTGACCCCTCCATCGTTAGATACTGTCGGTGTGCATTGCATCACATGTCGTTGGGAAATGCATTACCCCTCGGACCGGTTTGCCCTTTTTTTACAGTCCGATAAGCAGTGATCTACGTAACAATGCTACCCGCCGGTAACGAGGATTACCACTATCGGATAGTCTCGTCGGTTTTTCCGGTACCGGAAGTACCAGGATCACGGAGGAGTCGGACGGCCTCGTCGTCGCCGAGCTGGTGGAAATCGGCGTAAGCAGCGCCGACGCTGTCGGTGTCCACCGGCGTCCAAGGGCAGATCACCTCGTCGGCCACTCCGCCCACGCGGCGCAATGCCTCCGGTGAGGCCACCGGTACGGCGAGGACCACCCGGGTGGCACCCGACGCGCGCGCGGCGAGACAGGCGACCGCTGCTGTCGCGCCCGTGGCCACCCCGTCGTCGACGATGACCGCCGTGCGGCCCTCCAGTGGTACGCGGGCGCGACCGGCACGCAGGAATGCGGCGCGGCGCTCGAGTTCGGCGAGCTCGCGCCTCTCGATGTTGTCCACGGATTCGGGAGCTATCCGCCCGCGCCGGATCACGTCCTCGTTGAGGACGCGGAAGACGCCTTCGCCTGCCGGACCCTCGGCGATCGCGCCCATCGCGAGTTCCGGATGCCAGGGCACGCCCAGTTTGCGGACGACGAGGACGTCCAGCGGTGCGTCGAGGGCGGCGGCGAGTTCGCGGGCGACGGGGATGCCGCCACGGGGAAGCGCGAGAACCACCGGGTCGGCGTCGCGCAGGTGCCCGGCCGACCGGGCGAGTCGCCGGCCCGCCTCCTCGCGCGTGGCGTACCGCACACGTCCAGTATGGGACGGTCCGTCCGGGCGGGCGAGCATTCGCCGCCCGGACGGACCGAGGGTGATCTCAGTCGAGCTCGCCCGACAGGTAGGAGTGGTAGGCGGGCAGATCGAGCTGACCGTGGCCGGACAGGCCGATCACGATCACCTCGGGCTCGGTGAGGCCCCGTGCGTACTCCGCGGCCGCGGCGATCGCGTGCGACGACTCCGGCGCCGGCACGATGCCCTCGTTGCGGGCGAAGAGCACCGCCGCGGAGAAGGCGTCGGTCTGTGCCACGGACCGTCCCTGCACGTAACCGAGCTCGACCGTGTGGCTGAGCAGCGGCGCCATGCCGTGGTACCGCAGCCCGCCGGCGTGGATCGGGTCGGGGATGAAGTCCTGGCCGAGGGTGTGCATCTTCAGCAACGGCGTCAGGCCCGCGATGTCGCCGTGGTCGTAGCGGTACTCACCGCGGGTGATCGACGGGCACGCCGAGGGCTCGACGGCCACGACGCGCGTCGTCGCCCGCTCGTGGATGACCTCGCGCAGGAACGGGAACGACAGGCCGGCGAGGTTCGAACCGCCACCTGCGCAACCGAAGACCACATCTGCCTGGTCCTCGCCCGCGGCCCGCAGCTGTTCCACGGCCTCGAGGCCGATGACGGTCTGGTGCAGCACCACGTGATTGAGCACGCTGCCGAGGGTGTAGCGGGCGGCGGCGTCCTTCACCGCGACCTCCACGGCCTCCGACACCGCGATGCCGAGCGAGCCGGGAGTGTCCGGATGTTCGGCGAGGACGGCGCGACCGGCCTCCGTCAGATCGGACGGGCTGGGATGAACTGTGCCGCCGTAGGTCTCGATGAGGAAACGGCGGTAGGGCTTCGAGTCGTAGGAGGCGCGGACCTGCCACACCTCGAGATCGATACCGAACTTCGCGCACGCGAAGGACAGGGCCGAACCCCACTGTCCCGCACCTGTTTCCGTCGTCAGTCGGGTGACGCCGTCGAGCGAGTTGTAGTACGCCTGGGCCACCGCCGAATTCACCTTGTGGCTGCCCACCGGGCTCACGCCCTCGTACTTGACGTAGATGCGGGCCGGGGTGCCGAGTGCCTTCTCGAACGAGTGGGCGCGGAACAGGGGAGTGGTGCGGTAGCCGGCGTAGACCTCGCGCACGGCCTCCGGGATCTCGATGTCGGTCTCGGTCGACAGCTCCTGCTCGATCAGCCCCGAGGCGAACAGCGGCGCGAGATCGTCGGCGGTGATCGGCTCGCGGGTGCCGGGGTGCAGGTGCGGCGGCGGGGCCACCTCGAGGTCGCCGACGATGTTGTACCAGTGCGTCGGAATGCCCGAATCGGCGACGGACGGGGATGTCGCGGACACGTGCGAGGAAGGGGGAGCCGTCACTGTGGAATCCTTCGGTCGGGGACACGGAACCCGCCCAGTGTGACGCGCCCCGGATGGAGGCGGCGGCGTGGGGTGTGCCATTATTCGCGCGCTCGAGCCCAGGTCGTAGCCGGGTCCGGGCGCGAAGAGGTGGGTCCATCCGATAAACTGCTGGTCAAATGAGTGAAATTCAAGACGCCCCCGACCAGGAGACCGCAGCTCTCACGTTTGCCGATCTCGACATCGATGCCCGTGTGCTGCAAGCTCTTTCGGACGTGGGTTACGAGTCCCCGTCGCCGATCCAGGCGGCGACCATCCCACCGCTGCTGGAGGGACGGGACGTCGTCGGTCTCGCTCAGACCGGCACCGGCAAGACCGCCGCCTTCGCAGTGCCGATCCTCTCGCGTATCGACACCTCCGTGAAGCGGCCCCAGGCGCTGGTGCTGGCGCCCACCCGAGAGCTCGCGCTGCAGGTCGCGGAGGCTTTCGGTAAGTATTCCGTCCATATCCCGGGCCTGAACGTCCTGCCCATCTACGGCGGCCAGGCGTACGGTGTACAGCTGTCCGGTCTCCGCCGCGGCGCCCAGGTCATCGTCGGTACCCCCGGACGTGTGATCGATCACCTCGCCAAGGGCACCCTCGACATCTCCGAGCTCGAGTTCCTCGTCCTCGACGAGGCCGACGAGATGCTCACCATGGGCTTCCAGGAGGACGTCGAGCGCATCCTCGCCGACACCCCCGACACCAAGCAGGTCGCGCTGTTCTCCGCGACCATGCCGGGCGCGATCCGCCGGCTGTCGAAGCAGTACCTCAAGGATCCGCAGGAAATCACCGTCAAGTCGAAGACGACGACGTCGGCGAACATCTCCCAGCGGTGGGTCCTCGTCTCCCACCAGCGCAAGCTCGACGCGCTGACCCGTGTCCTCGAGGTCGAGACCTTCGAGGCGATGATCATCTTCGTGCGCACGAAGCAGGCCACCGAGGATCTGGCCGAGCGGTTGCGCGCCCGCGGTTTCTCCGCGGCCGCGATCAACGGCGACATCGTGCAGGCCCAGCGCGAGCGCACGATCAACCAGCTCAAGAACGGTTCGCTCGACATTCTCGTCGCCACCGACGTCGCCGCGCGTGGTCTCGACGTCGAGCGCATCAGCCACGTCGTCAACTACGACATCCCGCACGACACCGAGTCGTACGTGCACCGCATCGGCCGTACGGGCCGCGCCGGCCGTACCGGCGACGCCCTGCTGTTCGTCGCTCCGCGTGAGCGGCACCTGCTCAAGGCGATCGAGCGGGCTACCCGTCAGCCGCTCGCCGAGATGCAGCTGCCCACGGTCGAGGACGTCAACGCCCAGCGCGTGTCGAAGTTCAACGACTCGATCACAGAGGCGCTCACCTCCGATCACCTGCAGCTGTTCCGCACGTTCGTCGAGGACTACGAGCGCGAGCACGACGTGCCGCTCGCCGACATCGCCGCCGCACTGGCGGTCCTGTCACGCGACGGCGAGTCGTTCCTCATGGAGGCCGAACCCGAGCCGGTCGCACCGCCGCGCCGCGACCGCGAACCGCGCGAGCGTCCGCCGCGTCGCTTCGACGACGGGCCGAAGGTCGGTCGCGACGGCCAGGAGATGACCACCTACCGCATCGCCGTGGGCAAGCGTCACCGCGTGCAGCCCGGTGCGATCGTCGGTGCCATCGCCAACGAGGGCGGACTGCGCCGCGGCGACTTCGGGCACATCAGCATCCGTGCCGATCACAGCCTTGTCGAGCTGCCGAAGGATCTGTCGCCGCAGACCCTCGACGCGCTGCGCTCCACCCGCATCTCGGGTGTGCTCATCCAGCTGCAGCCCGACTCCGGCGCACCGACCGGACGTCCGAGCTCGTATCGCGGACGCGACGACCGTCGCGGCGACGATCGACGCGGGGGAGACCGGCGCGATCACGGCAAGCGCGACCGCGGCGGCAAGCGTGAGTACGGCGACAGCCGTGGTGGCCGTTCCGGCGACTTCACGCACCGCAGCGACCGCAACGACCGTGGCGGTCGCGGCGGCTACCGCGACTGACGTCGGTCAGCTCACTCGCTGCGCCAGGACGTCGACGGTGGCGCCGTCGATCGACTCGCGGATGATGTCGGCGTGCCCGGCGTGGCGAGCCCATTCCTCGATCTGATGCAGGATCAGGAACCGGACGGTGAACGGTTCGCCCTGATCGAGCCACTGCGCGACGTCGGGGGAGATCTCCACGACCCGGCCGAGGTCAGCTTCGGTGCGAACCGTCGCGGCGAACCGTTCGGCCTCGGCGTCGAGGCGGGCGAGCTGGTCGGCGACCGTCTCGCTCTCCTCGACCCGCCACCCGGCCTGCCACGCCGCGACCGGGTCGGCATCGCGAGTATTGTCGCCGCGGATCCGGCCGTCCGTGGCGGTGAGACCGTCGACGAGATGGTTGACCAGCGATGCCAGGCTCATCGACGATGCGCTCGGCGCGCTGCGGGCCTGATCCTCGGTCAGGCCCGACAGCGCGTTGCGCAGGGCATCGAATTGGTTGGAAAGCAGCTTCAGCAACAGATCGTGTTCTGGGGTGCTCATGCGTCGAGTATGGGTGCTCCCACCGACACCTTCGGCCCCGAGTCGGCGAACTGCGTGCGGTACAGCTCCGCGTAGCGGCCACCCGCCGCCAGGAGATCGTCGTGGTTGCCGCGTTCGACGATGCGCCCGGCCTCGACGACCAGGATCTCGTCGGCTGCGCGGATGGTCGACAGGCGGTGTGCGATGACCACCGACGTGCGACCCTCGAGCGCCTCGGTCAACGCCTCCTGGACGGCGGCCTCCGAGGTCGAATCGAGATGGGCGGTGGCCTCGTCCAGGATCACCACCCGTGGATGGGCGAGCAGCAGCCGCGCGATCGTCAGCCGCTGACGTTCACCACCCGAGAGCCGGTAACCGCGTTCGCCGACGACGGTGTCGAGTCCGTTCGGCAGCGACGCGATCAGGCTCTCGAGGCGGGCGCGGCGCAGGGCGTCCCACAATTCGTCCTCCCCGGCTTCGGGGCGGGCGAGCAGCAGGTTGTTGCGGACCGTGTCGTGGAACAGGTGACCGTCCTGGGTGACGAGCCCGACCGTCGCGCGGATCGAATCGGCGGTCAGCTCGCGGACGTCCGCTCCGCCGAGCAGCACGGCACCGGAATCGACATCGTAGAGTCGCGGGATCAGTTGTGCGATGGTCGATTTCCCGGCACCGGACGATCCGACCAGTGCGACCATCCGGCCCGGCTCCACGCGGAACGACACATCGTGCAGCACCTCTTCGCCGCCCCGGGAATCGAGCACCGCCACCTCCTCGAGGGAGGCGAGCGAGACCTTGTCGGCGGACGGATACGCGAAGCCGACATCCCGGAGTTCCACCGAGACCGGACCGTCGGGAACCGGCCGGGCGTCGGGCGACTGCTCGATCAGCGGCTTCAGGTCGAGGATCTCGAAGACCCTCTCGAAGCTCACCATCGCACTCATGACGTCCATACGGGCGCTGGCCAGCGCCGTCAGCGGCGAGTACAGGCGCGTGAGGAGCATCGCCATCGCGACCACCGCACCGGGATCGAGCTGATCGCGCAGCGCATAGAAACCACCGAGGCCGTAGACGAGCGCGAGCGCGAGCGCGGACACGAGCGTCAGGGCCGTGACGAACACGCTCTGCAGCATCGCGGTGCGTACCCCGATGTCGCGGACCCGCTTCGCCCGGACGGCGAACTCCCTCGACTCCTGTGCCGGACGGCCGAACAGCTTGACCAGGGTGGCGCCCGGTGCCGAGAACCGTTCGGTCATCTGCGTGTTCATCACCGAGTTGTGGTTGGCCGCCTCCCGGCTGAGCTGCGCGAGCCGAGCGCCCATGTGCCGGGCGGGAACCACGAAGATCGGGAGTAGCAGCAGTGCGAGAAGTGTGATCTGCCAGGAGATCCCGATCATCACCACCAGGGTGATCGCGAGGGTGACGATGTTGCCGACCACGCCGGACAGGGTGTCGCTGAAGGCGCGCTGCGCACCGATGACGTCGTTGTTCAGGCGTGAGACGAGCGCGCCCGTACGGGTCCTCGTGAAGAAGGCGACCGGCATGCGCTGCACGTGGTCGAAGACCGTGGTGCGCAGATCGAGGATGAGGTCCTCACCGATGCTCGCCGACAACCAGCGGTTCGCGATCCCGAGGCCGGCCTCGACCAATGCGATCGCGGCGATGATCACCGCGAGCAGCACCACGACCGAGACCGCGGCGCCGTCGACGATCGCGTCGATCACCCGCCCGGCGAGCACCGGTGTCGCGACACCGAGCGCAGCGATGGTCACGCTCAGAGCGAGATAGAAGGTGATGTTGCGGCGGTGCGGCCGGGCGAACTCGGCGATCCGCCGCAGGCTCGCTCGGGAGAACGGCCTGCGGTCGCTCTCGGCGTGCATCGCGTTGTACATCGCGTTCCACGCGGTGACTTCCATGCTCATGGTGTGGGCCTCCTCGGGTCGCAGCCGAGGCTAGGACCTCGAGTGCGCTCGAGGTCAAGCCTAGGCTCGCACCACGACAGGACGAGGCGTCAGCGAGCCACGTCGATCACCACGCGCGTCGGCCCGGTGAGGGAGTACACCGAGAACGGGGTGCCGTGCGCGGCGACGCCGATGAACGACTGTGTGACACCTTCGAAGACACCGGACCCGCTGACCTCCACCACAGATCCGCCGGCTTCGGCGAGCACGGGATCCGGGCCGTCGTACTGCTCGACACCGCTGTCGAACGGATAGGCCGAGCCGTCGATGAGCACCTGCAGCACGGCGTCGCCGGCGACGGGGACCTCGTTGCCGCTGCCCTGCTGGAACGCCTCGTCGACGTAGCCGACCCGCCATCCCGGCGTGCCCTCGCCGCCGAGTTCGTAGACCACGCGGTCGAAGCCCTCGTGACGTCCGGTGCGGATGTCGACGACGGTGAGCTTCGCGCCCTCTCCGGCCGGGGAGACCTTCTCGCGCGCGTCGCGCGGGACGTCGGCGGAGGTGGTGGTCTCGGGAGCCGTGGACGTCGGCGTGTCGACCGAGACGGCGGGGGAGGGCGCAGGCTCGTCGTCGCCGGCGGAGCATCCCGCCAGGACCAGTGCTGTTGCGGTGACGGCCAGGGCGAGACGGGTGTGCTTCATGGGGCTCATGGTACGTCGGAGCTCCCGACCGGCCCTCGACGCTCGCGGGGGTTGACCGGATCGAGACGTGAGGCGCACAATTCATCCGAGGATGATTTCAACACTCGATGAATTGAGTGGACCATGAACATCGACCACATCTCCGACGCCGTCGACATCCGCGACCTGCACGTCCGGCGCGGCACCCACCGAGCCCTCGAGGGCGTGAGCGTGCGCGTCCCGCGCGGCTCGATCACCGGACTGCTCGGGCCCTCCGGCTGCGGGAAGACCACCCTGATGCGCACGATCGTCGGCACCCAGATCGTCGAGTCCGGCACGGTCACCGTGCTGGGCCTGCCCGCGGGCAGCGCCGAACTGCGCCGCCGCATCGGTTACGTCACCCAGTCGCCGAGCGTCTACCCCGACCTGACCGTCATCGAGAACGTCTCCTATTTCGCCTCCCTCTACGGGCGGAAGGGCTCCGCGGTCACCGACACCGTCGCGGCGGTCGGCCTCACCGACCACGCCGCCGACCGCACGTCGGCCCTGTCCGGCGGCCAGCTCGGACGGGTGTCGCTCGCATGCGCGCTCGTGGGCGATCCCGAACTCCTCGTGCTCGACGAACCCACCGTCGGGCTCGATCCGCTGCTGCGCGCCGAACTGTGGGAGCACTTCCGTGCGCTCGCCGACCGCGGCACCACCCTGCTCGTGTCGAGCCACGTCATGGACGAGGCCGACCACTGCGACGAGCTCGTCCTCCTGCGCGAGGGCCGGCTGATCGCCCAGCTGACCCCCGTCGAACTGCGCGAACAGACGGGGGAGACGGGCCTCGAGAACGCCTTTCTCCGACTCATCCGGAACCGGACGGGAGCACGACCGTGAGCGCCGTCATCTATGCCACCACGACCACCCGCATCCTGCGTCAACTGCGGACCGACCATCGCACCGTCGTGATGATCGTGCTCGTCCCGAGCCTGCTGATGACGCTGCTGTACTTCATGTACCAGAACGTCCCCACCGGCCCGGGCGGCGTCTCGCTGTTCGACCGGATCGCCGTCACGATGCTCGGGATCCTCCCGTTCGTCGTCATGTTTCTGGTCACCTCCATCGCGATGCAACGCGAGCGCAGTTCGGGCACCCTCGAACGGCTGCTCACGACACCGCTGACGAAACTCGACCTGCTCGCCGGCTACGGCAGCGCCTTCTCGCTCGCGGCGGCCGTCCAGGCCGGCCTCGCATGTGTGGTGGCCTTCTGGCTGCTCGACGTCACCAGCGCCGGATCGGTGCTGTGGGTGCTGGTCGTCGCGGTTCTCGTCGCCGTCCTCGGTGTCTCCCTGGGGCTTCTGTGCAGTGCCTTCGCCCGCACCGAGTTCCAGGCCGTGCAGTTCATGCCGGTGATCGTCATCCCGCAGTTCCTGCTGTGCGGGCTGCTCGTCGCCCGGGACGATCTGCCCGACTGGCTCCGCTGGATCAGCAACGTACTGCCGTTGAGCTATGCCGTGGAGGCCCTGCAGGAGATCACCGTGAACCCGGGCGTCACCGGCGTCATGGTGCGGGATCTGGTCGTCGTCGCGGCGTTCGCCGCCGCGGCCCTCGCGCTCGGTGCGGCGACACTGCGCCGCCGCACCCCGTGACGAGCGAGGCCGGGACGCGCCGCCCCGGCCGCCGCCCCGGCAATTCGGGCGCGCGCGACGACATCCTTTCGAGCGCCCGGGAGTTGTTCGCCGCCAACGGGTTCGACAAGACCACGGTGCGTGCGGTCGCAGCCCGTGCCGGGGTGGACCCGGCGCTCGTACACCACTACTTCGGCACCAAGCTGCAGCTGTTCACCGCGTCCATCGCGCTGCCCGTCGATCCGCGCGACGTCCTCGCTCCCGTGTACGCGGCCCCGCCCGAGGACCTCGGTCGTGCTCTCGTGGCCGCTCTTCTCGGTGTCTGGGACTCCCCGCACCGCGACGCGGCCGTGGCGATGTTCCGGGCGCAGATCGCCGGCGGCGACAGCGGCCTGATCCGCTCGTTCCTGCTGGAGGTCGCGCTCGCGCCGCTGTTCGAGCGCATCGATCGTCCCGTCGGTACCGGCAGGCTGCGGGCCGAACTGGTGGCCACCCAGATGACCGGGATCATGCTGGTGCGCTACATCATCGGGCTCGAACCGCTCGCGTCGATGCCGTCGGAGCAGCTCGTCGGGATCGTCGCCCCCACCGTGCAGCACTATCTGACCGGCGATCTGCCCGGGATGTGACGATCGACCGGATCACCACGGCACGACGCCGTGGCGGTCGACGAACAGGCCCTCGAGGGTCTCGGCGAGGCAGGCGGCCAGGATCGCGTCGGTGCCCTCCTCCACCGACTGGGTGCCGGAGAAGCCGTTGAATGCCGTCGCGGTGTATCCGGGGTCCACGGCCACGACACGCACCTCGGGCAATGCCTTGGCGTACATCAACGTCACCATGTTGAGGGCCGCCTTCGACGACGTGTACACCAGGCCGGGCAGGGTGGATTCGATCCGCTGCGGATCGGAGGTGACGGCGAACGACCCCATGCCGCTCGACACCATCACCAGCCGGGGCGTCGCCGACCGGCGGAGCAGCGGCAGGAAGGTGTGGGTGACGCGGACCGGTCCGAGCAGGTTCACCCCGAAGACCGGAAGGAAGTCGGCGGGAACGGTGCCGACGGGATCGCCGAAGTTGCCGAGGATCCCGGCGTTGTTGACGAGCACGTCCAGGCCTGTCGCCGACCTGCTCACGACATCGTGTGCGGCGGTGACGGATTCGTCGTCGGTCACGTCGAGTTCGGCGACCCGCAGATCGGCGTCGGGATGGTCGGCCCGGATCTTCGCGGCGGTGTCCTCGCCGGCGCGGGTGTCGCGCACGCCCATCCAGACGGTATGACCGGCTGCGGCGAGGCGACGAGAGGTCTCGGAACCGAGGCCACCGGTGGCGCCGGTGAGGAGAACGGACAGGGACGGTTGCGTGGAATTCTGCGTTGTCATGGCTTCCACCATCGGAGCATGCGGCGGCCCGTGCCAGGACGTGTCGATCGTGGGATCGGCGGTCCTACCCATACCGGCCGACCGGAGGCCATGCTGGTCGATGTGAGTATCGATCGCACCGAGCTTGCAGCAGCGCTCCGGCGGGCCCGTGAACGGGTGGATCCGGGCGACGTCGGGTTGCCCTCCGGCCGGCGCCGCCGAACTCCCGGGCTCCGCCGCGAGGAGGTCGCGATGCTCGCGGGGATCAGCGTCGACTACGTCGTGCGCCTCGAACAGGGGAGAGGCCCGGTCCCGTCGGTGCAGGTCCTCGGCGCTCTCGCCCGGGCGCTGCGACTCGACCTCGACGGGCGGAACCAGCTGTTCCACCTCGCCGGGGTCTCCCCACCCGGACCGGGCACGATCGACATGCACGTCCGACCGAGCGTGCTGCGCCTGATCGACCGGTTCGCGGACCTGCCGGTGGTGGTGATGAGTGCGAAAGGGGACGTACTCGCGTGGAACGCGATGGCGTCGGCACTGCACGGCGACTGGTCCGCCGTGGCGCCCGACCGGCGCAACATCCATCGGCTGCGGTTCCTGCCGGACGACGCGGACCCACCGCTCAGCAGCGTCGGCGTCACCGAGGCGGAGTTCGCAGCGACGGCGCACCAGTCGGTCGCGAGCCTGCGGTCCGCGGCAGCGCGTTATCCGCGCGATACGGGACTGCACGAGCTGATCGACGAACTGCGGAGCGGATCCGAACACTTCGCGGAACTCTGGGCGACGGCCGAACCTGGAGGGTGGCGCACGCACACCAAGACCGTGAACCACCCGGCCCTGGGTCCCATCGTCCTGGACTGCGACACCCTGCACGTGCCCGACGTCGACCAGTCCGTCATCGTCTACTCGGCCGCGCCCGGTACCCCTGCGGCGGAGTCGCTCGCGTTGTTGCGCGTGGTGGGTACGCAACAGTGGGGCGGTACGCAACAGTGGGGCGCCGAGTCGTCCCGCCCGTAGGGACCTGCGGTCGGATTCAGCCGCGGGATGCGTGCTCGCGCAGGAAGGCGATGTCCTCGGCGAGCCCCTCCGCCGGCGTCTCGAGCACGATCGGTGCGTCGGCCTGCACCGCGATCTCCGCGAGCAACTGCGGATCGATCTGCCCGTCGACGAGATTGGCGTGCCGGTCGCGGGCCGAATCGAACTCGTCCCGCGAATTGTTCAGGTGCACCAGGTCGATGCGGCCGGTGACCGCGCGCACCCGTTCGACGACGCCGACGAGATCCTCCCCGGCCGCCCAGGCGTGGCAGGTGTCGAGGCAGAAACCGGGACCGTAGTCGCCGATGGCGTCCCACAGACGTCCGATCGCGTCGATGTAGCGGGCCATCGCGAAGTCGCCGCCCGCGGTGTTCTCGACGAGGATCGGCACCCCGAACCCGCCCTTGTCCTCCTGTCGTTCGAACAGCTTGCGCCAGTTCTCGACCCCGGCGGCGACGTCCTCTCCGGCGCGCACGTGCCCGCCGTGGACCACCAGCCCGAGCGCACCGATCCGCGCGGCGGCCTCGGCGTGGTCGGCGACGGCCTTGCGCGACGGCATCCGCACCCTGTTGTTCAGGCTCGCCACGTTGATGACGTACGGTGAGTGCACCACCACGTCGACGTCCGACGCGAGGATCTCCTCGGTGCGCGGATGCTCACCGGGTTTCGTCCACTTCTGCGGGTCCGACAGGAACACCTGCACCAGATCGGCACCGAGATGTTCGCCCTGACCGATGGGATCGTCGTCCTGCCGGACGTGCGCACCTATCCGCATGTGCCACAGGTTAGGGGAGTGTCCCGCCGACCGGGACCGCAATACGCGCACGCGCCCGGAATCTGCTCGACTCGTCGCATGGGCACACTCGAGGGCAGGGTCGCGCTGATCACCGGCGCGGGGCAGGGAATCGGTCAGGGGGTCGCGTTCGCGCTCGCCCGCGAAGGCGTGGCCATCGCGGTCACCGGCCGGACCGAATCGAAACTGGTCGACACCGCCGAGCAGATCCGCGCCTTCGGTGGCACCGCGGAACCGATCGTGTGCGACATCGCCGATCCGGATGCGATCGCCGCTGCGGTGGACCGGACGGTGGGGGCCTTCGGCGGTGTCGACATCCTCGTCAACAACGCGAGTTTCAACCCGCTCGGGCCGCTGCTCGACCTGAAGCCGCGCGTGCTGGAGAAGGCGTACCGCTCGGGTCCGCTCGCGGCGCTGCACGCCATGCAGCTCGTCCACCCGATCATGAAGGAACGCGGCGGCGGGTCGATCGTCAACATGGTCACCTCCGCGGCAGTGCGCTGGGACGTGAGCGGCTACGGCGGCTACGCCTCCACAAAGGAGGCGCTGCGGTCGCTCACCCGCACCGCGGCGTCGGAATGGGGGATCGACGGCATCCGCGTCAACGCCATCGCCCCACATGCCCTGTCGCCGGGACTGAAGTGGTGGACGGAGACGAACCCGGAGGAGGCCGCCGAGTTCGTGAAATCCATCCCGCTCCGCCGCATCGGCGACCCAGAGGAGGACATCGGGCGCGCCGTGGCGTGGATTGTGAGCGACGACGCACGCTATCTCACCGGCGCGACGATCCCGCTGGACGGAGGCCAGGCACGCTGGGCCTGAACCACAGACCCGGCATACGCCCGTATCCCCGAATCGAAGATCGGGGTCCTCCCCGATGGTGCAGTGGTCCCGGCACCGGGAAGATAGGTGCATGCCACTGCACTCGGCCCCAGCAGCCCGCGCCCAGGACCTGAAGAAGATCTACGGAACCGGAGAAACCGCGGTTCACGCCCTCGACGGTGTGACCGCGGATTTCGCCGCCGGTGAGTTCACCGCGATCATGGGTCCCTCCGGATCGGGCAAGTCGACCCTCATGCACTGCCTCGCAGGTCTCGACAGCGCGACCTCCGGAGCGGTCTTCATCGGCGACACCGATCTGACGACCCTGTCCGACAAGGGGATGACCCAGCTGCGGCGCGACCGCATCGGCTTCGTCTTCCAGGCGTTCAACCTCGTCCCCACCCTCACCGCCCTCGAGAACATCACCCTCCCGGTGGACATCGCGGGCCGCAAGGTCGATCAGGAATGGCTCGACACCGTCGTCACCCGTCTCGGTCTCACCGACCGTCTCGGACACCGTCCCGGCGAACTGTCCGGTGGCCAGCAGCAGCGTGTCGCGTGCGCGCGTGCCCTCGCGGGCCGGCCCGAGATCATCTTCGGCGACGAGCCGACCGGCAATCTCGACTCCCGCTCCTCCGGTGAGGTGCTGTCCATCCTGCGGGCAGCCGTCGACGAGTTCGACCAGACCGTCGTGATCGTCACCCACGATCCGCGTGCCGCCGGCTACGCCGACCGCGTGGTGTTCCTCGCCGACGGACGCATCGTCGACGAGATGCGCGAACCGACGGCCGAACGAGTGCTCGACAGGATGAAGCAGTTCGATCCCGCCTCCGCGGCTCCCGTGGCGGAATAGGAGACACTGCGATGAGTGGGAATCCCATCCGCAGGGTTGCCCTGCGCAACCTCGCCGCGCACAAGGTGCGGCTCGCCCTGACCGTGCTCTCCGTGGTGCTCGGCACGGCCTTCATCACCGGTTCGTTCGTCTTCACCGACACCCTGCAGCGCACCTTCGACGACATCTTCGGCGACGTCGCCCAGGGCGTCGACGTCCGCGTCAGCACCGAGCAGTACGGCACCAGCGGTGTCCCGATCGAGGCCGTCGACCAGGTCGCCGCCCTCCCCGGCGTCGAGCGCACGTCCCCGTCGATCGGTGGCGGCATCATCGTCCTCGACTCCGAGGGTGCCGCGATCCAGACCGGAGGCGCACCCGCCGAGGGTTACGCCTACATCCCGCCCGACCGTCTCGTCGGCGAGCCGGAGACCTTCGTGGCAGGCGGACCGCCGGCGGAGACCGGGCAGATCGCGCTCAACGAGAGTGCGGCCGAACGCGGCGATCTCGCGATCGGCGACAGCACGACCGTGCTCACCATCTCGCAGGGCATGGTGCCGGTGACCGTCAGCGGCATCTACGAACTCGAGACCGACACCGGCGGCTACATCGGTGCGTTGTTCACCGAGGAACAGGCCTCCCAGCTGTTCACCGACGGCCGGCACGTCGGCTTCCTCGACGTCGCGGGCGACGGTTCGCTCTCGCCCGAGCAGCTGCGCGACGAGATCGCGGCGGCGCTGCCCGACCTGAAGGTACAGACCGGAGCCGAGGTCACCGAGGAGACCAAATCGCAGGTCGCCGAGGCCCTGAACTTCCTCAACTACTTCCTGCTCGCGTTCGGCGCGATCGCACTGCTCGTCGGCACGTTCATCATCTACAACACCTTCTCGATGATCGTCGCCCAGCGACTGCGCGAACTGGCCCTGCTCCGTGCGATCGGGGCGAGCCGCAAGCAGGTCGGCCGGTCGGTCACCCTCGAGGCCTTCGTCGTCGGTCTGATCGGCAGCATCATCGGTATCGCCGCGGGCGTCGCGCTCGCCTACGGTCTGCGCGCGGCACTGAACGCCGCGGATCTCGGACTGCCGTCGGGCCCGCTGCAGTTGTCCCCGCGCACCGTGATCGTCGCGCTGCTCGTCGGCGTGGTCGTGACGATGATCAGCGCGTACGCCCCGGCGCGGCGCGCCACCCACGTTCCGCCCGTCGCCGCGATGCGCGAGGAGTCCACGGCGACCGTCGAATCGCTGCGCATCCGCACGATCATCGGTGTGCTCTGCGCGATCGTCGGTGCGGCGCTCGTCGTGGTGGGCGCACAGCAGGTCGGTGGCGGCGCGGCTGCGACGGTCGGTATCGGTGCCTTCCTGCTGATCCTGTCGGTGCTGTTCGCGGCGCCGGCGTTGTCCCGGCCCGTCGTGAACGCGCTCGGTGCGGTCTTCGCCCGGCCCTTCGGGGCGATCGGCCGGCTCGCGCGCACCAACGCGACCCGCAATCCGCGTCGCACCGCCGCGACCGCCTTCGCCCTCACCCTGGGCCTGATGCTCGTCTCCGTCATCGGTGTGTTCGGGTCGTCGGCGAAGGCCAGTGTCGACGCCCTCGTCGACAACGGTGTCGAAGCGGACTTCATGCTCACCGGGCCGCAGATGTTCGGCGTCCCGGCCCCCGCCGCCGAGGCGGTCCGCGGGGTGGACGGCATCGAGGAGGTCGTGCCCGCCTACGGTGTCCAGGCCAAGATCGACGAGGACTTCGAATTCGGCACCGGAGCCGGCGGACCCCTCCAGGACGTTCTCGACCTGGACATGGTCGCGGGCGCCTTCGAGGTGACCGGGGACGAGATCCTCGTCTCGCAGACCTCGGCGGACGACCACGGCTGGGAGGTGGGCTCCACCGTTCCGCTCACCAGCCGCGACGGCGACACCGTCGACACCACGGTCGCCGGCATCTTCGCCGACAACCAGCTGATCGGTCCGTGGGTCGTCTCGCAGCAACTGTTCGAGCAGTTCACGCCGCCGAACAACCGGTCGGCGCTCGTGGTTCTCATGAACACCGTCGACGGTGCCGATCCGGAGACCGTGCGCGCGTCGATCGAAGAGGCGGTCAAGGACTACGTGATCGTGCAGGTCCTCGACCGTGAGCAGTTCAAGGGACAGCAGGCGCAGCAGATCGACATGCTCCTCGCGATCCTCTACGGCCTGCTCGCCCTCGCCGTGGTCATCGCCATCCTCGGCATCGTCAACACCCTGGCGCTGTCGGTGGTGGAAAGGCGGCGGGAGATCGGCATGCTCCGCGCGGTCGGTATGCAGCGCGCCCAGGTGCGTCGCACGATCTACCTCGAGTCGCTGCTCATCGCGGTGTTCGGTGCGGTCGTGGGTGTCGTGCTCGGTCTCGCGTTCGGCTGGGCGTTCGTGCGTACCCTCGCCGATCAGGGACTCGACATCATCTCGGTGCCGTGGTCGCAGGTCGTCGGCATGCTCGTGGCGTCCGGCATCATCGGTGTCCTCGCGGCGCTGTGGCCGGGCCAGCGTGCGGCGAAGACCCCGCCGCTCGAGGCGATCAGCGACATGTAGGCAGAAAGTACCTGTGGACACGAGTTGTCCACAGGCAGTGGAGTTGTCCACAGCGACCGGCCCGCGGAGCGATCCGCGGGCCGGTCGTCGTCGGTGCCCCTTATGCTTCCGCGGCAGGGGGTGGTGGTGTGCGGGTGGACGATCTGGCGGGGTGGGATCCGGAAGCGCTCGAGCGCACGGCGACCGAGCTCGCGGCATGCGCCGACGCCGTCGACGCCGTGGCCGGCGATGTCGTGCGGTCGGCGTCCTTCGGCGACGCCTGGAGCGGCGCGGCGCACGACGCAGCGACGTCCGCATTCTCCTCGTACGAGCGGGATCTCGCGGCACAGGCAGAGGAGTATCGGCGCGTGTCCGCGTGCGCGCGATTCGTGGTGCCGCGACTTCGGGCACTGCATGCCGAACTGCACGAGTTGCAGACCAGGGCTGCTGCACGAGGTTTCACACTCGAGACCGACGAACTGCTTGCAGCGTCGCTGCGATCGCTGCTCGTCCGCGCCGATGGACTCGACCGTGAGGCCGCCGCTCGGCTGGGATCCGAATCGGATTTTCCGGCACCGGTTCTCGGCGAACAGGATCTCCTCCACACCGCGATTCCGCGGTCCGAATCGACGACGCTGCCGACCCTGCCGGATCCTGCGGCCGGCCCCGTGCAGGTCGCGCAATGGTGGAACGGGCTCGACGAGGCGGCACGCACCGCGCTGGTCGCCGAACACCCCGAACGGATCGGCGCTCTCGACGGAATACCCGCCGCGGCTCGCGATGCCGCCAATCGTGCTCTGCTCGCCGACGAACGCCGCCGCCTCGAATCCGTCGCGACGCAACTGCGGGCCGAGCTCGACGCGATGTTCCTCGGTGGCACCGTGATCGACCGTCTCGGTATCACCGGACTGTTCACCGACGCCGACGCGGGACTCGAACAGACGGAGCGGAAGATCGAAGCCCTCGACGCGATCGACGCGACCCTCGCCCACGGCGACCGGCAACTGATCGCCCTCGACCTGTCCGGGCGCGAAGCGATGGCGGCCGTGGCCGTCGGGAACGTCGACACCGCCGACCACCTGGCCGTCTTCGTCCCCGGCGCCGGCTCGACCGTGCAGGGCAATCTCCAAGGCTACGACGCCCAGGTCGCGGCACTGCGCGATGCCGCTCGGCTCCACCTCACCGACCACACCGACGGCGATCCCTCCGTCGCTGCGGTCACCTGGCTGGACTACCAGGCGCCCCAGTGGGGATGGGGTCTCGCGTTCACCGAGCGCAGCCCGGTCTCCGACCTCGCCGCCCGGATCGCTGCGCCTCGTCTCGTCGACTTCCTCGACGGCGTCGCGGCCTCGCGCCCCGACGACCCGCATATCACCACGGTCGGGCATTCCTACGGGGCCGTCGTCTCCGGACTGGCGCTGAGGGAGACCGGCGCGGCCGACGCCGCGGTGTTCGTCGGAGCTCCGGGAATCGGGACCGGCGACGTGACCGACCTGCGGATCCCACCCGGCTCCGCCTATCTCGTCGAAGCCGAGTGCGACATCGTCGCCGACGTCGGAACCTTCGGTGGCGACCCGAGCTTCCTCGACGGCCTGACACATCTTCCGGCCGGTCCAGGCACCACCGCCGCCGGCACCCCGCTCGCGGGCATCACCGGCCACAGTTCGTATCTCATCCCCGGAACGTCGAGTTCCCACCACATCGCCGGTGTCGTCGCGGGCACCGCAGAACGGAGTACGCCGTGACCTCTGCGTGGAGTTCCCGGCTCGGGGCGTGCGTCGTCCTGCCGGCATCACTGCTCGCCGCGTGCACCACCACGGTGACACCGGTCGCGATGCCCGAACCGGTCGCCACGACCAGCGCGGGCGCGGTCGAGTTCTACACCGCCGTGCAGCGCGACGTCCTCACCGCGCTGTCCGCCGAGTTCCCCGGCGTCCGATTCGAACCGAAGTACGCGAGCACCACCGCGGGATGCATGCTGCCCGACGGCACCTCGGGCCTGACGGTGCACCTTCCGATCCACGGATCGGACCGGCCGGTACCGGTCGACGAACTCGACCGCGCCGCCAGGGTCTTCGAGGACACCGCCGCGCGGGCTGGCTTCCACGGTCGTCATGTGCTGCCCCCGGACACCGGTTTCGCCATCCGGATGTTCGCCGCCGACGGCTCGTACATCACCTTCGGCAGTTACGTCGCCGCCACCGTCGGACTCACCGTCGGTTGTTACCGGGAGTAGCCGCAGATGTCGGTTAGGCTCGTCCGAGCGACGGCCGCTCGGGCCGTCGTGATTCGTGCTTGCAGCCGTGGAGGGACGAACAGATGCGCCCGATGCTCGGCATCTCCGTCGACGACGGTGAAGTGTGCGCGGTCCTCGTCGACGCCGACGTGCCGAGTCTCGGTCCGTTCGACTCCCAGCGAGGCTTCGGCACACCCGGGGACACACCGGCCGAGGCCGCCGCCGCTGCCGCCTCCACCATGGCGGAACGCGCCGCCGCGGCGTCGCTGACACTGTCCGCGGCCGCGGTGGTGACCGGACCCGAGAACGACGACGACGCCGAACCGGTCACCGAGGCCGTACGAGCCGTGCTCGGCATCGACGTCGACACGGTCCTGCTCGACGAAGCGCGACTGGCCTTCCTCGCCGGCGCACCGGAACTCGCAGAACTGCCGATCCTGGCCCTGCACACCCGCACCTACGGCGTCGAATCCGCATCGATGGTCGACGTCCCCTCGCGCACGGTGCTGTCCACGGTCAGCCCCGACGGCGACGAGTTCGGTCCCTACACACAGTCCCTGCCCGAGGCGATGGACGAAGCGGTCGCCCGCGCCGGAACCTCGCCCGACGCCGTGGTCTTCCTCGATCTGCGTCCCGGTGATGCCCGTCCGGCACGAGAACTCGCCACCGTCCTCGGTGTTCCCTTCGTGACTCCGCACGGAGTGCCCTGGCACCGCGCGACCGGTGCCGCGCTCGTCGCATCTGCTCGTCGCACCCCGGCGGTCGTCGCCGCGCCCACGAACCGCCGTCGCGGCACCGTCCTGCTGGCCACGCTCGTCGCGCTCGTCGCCCTGCTGGGTGGGGGACTGGCCGTCGCGGTGAGCAGCGGCGTGCAGGCGGAGCGCTCCGCACCCGGACTGCAGACCGCCGTGGCGCCTCCGCCGTCGCCGGTGCCGTCGCCCGACCGCACACCCGTCGCCGATCCGTGCTCCCAGGCGCGACCGGCATCGTGGCCGGCCCACGCGTCCGATCCGGTCGATCCGGGGCCGACGCCGGAGACACCCACCGAGATCCCTTGTGGCAGCGAACCTCCCACCGCTCCGTGACCGACCGAACGTGACCGGGCGCGGCCCTCGGACGCGCAGTGTCGAAAGGCGCGGCCCTCAGGCGCGCAGTGCCCGACCGGCGCGCGTCAGCGCCTCCGCATCGGACGCGACGACGACATCCTCGAACCGTTCGCGGTAGTCGCCGAGATCGTCGCCGACGGACCCGACCACCGCGACCACCGGAACGTCGCCGCAGCGCGCGAGGATCACGGAGACGATCTTGCCCGCCCGCGACTGGCCGTCGAGCCGTCCCTCACCGACCACCACGAGATCGGCCGTGCGCACGGCGTCGTCGAATCCCACTGCGTCGAGCACGAAGTCGGCTCCCGACCGCAGTTCGGCGCCGAACCGCGACCACATGCCACCGGAGAAACCGCCGGCCGCTCCGGTGCCGTCGACCTCCCGCGGGTCGCGGGGGAGCGTCAGCGCTGTCTCCTCGAGGCGGCGCGTGAGCAGTGCGACGGCGGCCGCGTCGGCGCCCTTCTGCGGCCCGAAGATCCGTGCCGCATCGGTGTAGCGCGTCGTCACGTCGGACAGCACGGTCACGCGGGTGTCGCCGAGGCCACCCCGCTCGTCGATCGCGGCGATCGCGCCTGCACCGCCGTCGGTCGTCGCCGATCCACCGGCCGCGACGACGATGTGCCGTGCTCCGCGCCGGGCGGCTTCGGCCATGACCATGCCGGTGCCGTAGGTGTCGGCGGTGACGGCGTCGCGCGGACCGTCGTGCGGGGTGGTGATGCCGCTCGCCGTCGCGAGTTCGACGACCGCTGTGCCGTCCGGGGACATCCCCAGCAGCCCGCGGCACGGTGCACGCCACGGATTGACGGCCTCCACCTCGATCCGGGCCAGCCCGAGCGGCCCGGCGAGCGCGTCGAGAGTGCCCTCGCCGCCGTCCGCGACGGGCATCCGGATCGCGGTGTGCCCGGCGCTCTCCACCCCGGTGGCGATCGCGTCGGCGACCTCGACCGCGGTGTAGGTGCCCTTGAAGCTGTCGGGGGCGATCAGGATGCGGGTCACCGGAGCACCCAGTCGAAGGCCTCGGCCTCGGAGCGGGCACCCTGCCGGGCACGCGAGCGGTTCGGTTCGTCCAGTTCGGCGACGATGTCCTCGCCGAGACGGACCAGGGCGCCGAAGACTTCCGGATCCAGCCACGACGGTCGCGTCGCGAACAACAGGTCCTCGCTCGCGGTGTTGCCGCTCGCACCCGGCGCGAACGGGCAGCCGCCCAGGCCGGCGAGCGCGCCGTCGACGACGGTCGCCCCGGCGTCGATCGCGGCGAGGCTGTTGGCGACACCGAGGCCCCAGGTGTCGTGACCGTGGTAGACGATCCGCCGGTCGGGGGATTCGGCGGCCAGTCGCGCGACCAGCGACGACACCTGCCCGGGAACGGCCTGGCCCAGGGTGTCGGCGACGACGATGTCGGCGGCTCCGTCGGTGCGCGGGTCGCAGGCGATCTCCACGACCCGGTCGGGGTCGACCGGCCCGTCGAACGGGCACGTGAACGAGGTGGCCAGGCACAACTGGATGCTGCCGCCGGCGGCGTGGGCGCGTTCGATCGCCGCCGGCATCGCGGCGATGCTGTCCTCGGTGTCGCGGCCGATGTTGGCGCGGTTGTGGGCGTCGGAGACCGAGAAGCAGTACTGGAAGCGGCGGGCACCGGCCGCGATCGCCTTCTCGACGTGGCGCGGGGTGGCGACCCAGATCCAGCAGCGGTCGAGTTCCTCCTCGGTCAGCGCCGCGACGAGGTCGAGGGTGTTCGCCATCGGCGGCACGAGGTCGGCACGCGCCAGGGAGCCGATCTCGAGTTCGGGCACGCCCGCCGCGAGCAGCGCCCGGACGATCTCCACCTTGCGTTCGGTGGGGAGCAACTTGCCGGTCAGCTGCAGTCCGTCGCGCAGCGTCACGTCCCGCAGGATCACGTCCGCGCGTGCTCGGTCACTCGTCGGTCCCGCCACAGTTTCCGCCTCCCCGTCGTGTTCCTGCCGACCCCACCGTCTCGAACCGCACCAGTATGCCCCGGTCACCGTGCGGGCACGATCCGTCGACACACCGACGGACTTTCGCGAGGACTGTGACAGATGACACTATCCTCACCGTTCTGATCGTGAATTGCCGGAAGGTGCGGGGAAATGGCTTCGGTCCTGGGAAAAGTACTGCTCTGGATCGCTCTGCTGGGGGGACTGGCCGGGGCGATGATCGCCGTGTGGGCGCTCCACGTGAACGGGTTGGTGGCCTCGCTCATCGTCGCGTCGGTGACGGGACTCGTCCTGCTGCGGTTGCGTCCGGAGGCGCGCGACGACTCCGACTCCGACATTGCGCTCACCTGAGCGGTCGACATTGCGCTCACCTGAGCGGTCGACACTGCGCTCACCTGACGGGGAACAGGGTGTTCGGACTGTAGGGTGAGAACCGGCGCCCGGGTCGAGGGCGCCTCGCGTGGACGCGCTGCACAAGCGCGGCGTCGACGCCGGAGAGGGGGCCCGCGGCCTCCGCCGGGCGTGGAAGAGGAGCATCGGTCAGTGTCGCTGTGGTCTCGTGCCTTGTCGTCGGACGAACTCGACAGTCGTCGCTGGGTGGATCTGATGCCGTGGATCGACCGCTACGGATCGGCCCGCACCGCCGCCCTCGGGGCGCTCGTGTCGTCGCCCCGCTGGTGGGAGAACGAGTCGCCCGCCGAGACCTGCGAGCACACCGAGATCCCCGAACTGTGCGCCGAACTCGCCCACATCTACGTCACCGACCACCCGGAGTTGCGCTTCGCGGACGGTCTGCTGCGTGGGGACGAAGTGCCCGTGGCCGCACTCGATCTCGGTCCTGCCGCCGCGACCCTCGTCGCGCGCCTTCCGCACGCACCCACCACGGCCGAATTGTTCAGTCGCAGTCCCGCCGACCTGCTCGGGATCCGCGGCGCCGACCGCGACGCGGTGGAGGAGATCGTCTGCGCCGCGCTCGTCGCGACGGTGCTCCGCGAACCGGCCACCCTCGAAGCCGATCCGCGTGCCGCGCGGGTGCCCGCCGCGGCGCTGCTCCTCGATGATCTGGCGGCGCTGGCGCGGTGGAGTCGCGTGTGCGGCCGCGACGATGCTCCTCTCCTGCAGGCCGTGATCGACGACGGGGCGCCGGAGGAGATCCAGGACGCCGCGGCCCGGTTGCGGGCACTCACCGCCCGCGACCTGCCGGTGGCGGCGCCGGCCGATCCGATCGCCGAACTCACCGACTACCTGAAGGGCTTGCCCGACGCGGAACGCACGGCCCTGCGCCGCCGCGTCCACGACGGCGTCGACGACCCGGCCGCGCCGTCCACCTTCCCGTTCGGCACGGCGGTCGGCGACCTGCTCGCGGCGTTGCGCGTCGACGTGCGGCCGGTGGCGGCCTTCGACCGGATGGTGCGCACCCACCCGGTGCTGGGCCGGACAGTCCCGGGCTTCGACGTGCCCCTGTGGCGGGTGCTTCGCCGCCTCGACGACCGTTTCGAGGTCGCGGACGGGTGGATCGCGGTACCGGACCTGCCCGACGCAGAGAAGCAGACCCGGGGACTGCTCTCGGAGTTCGAATCGGCGAACGGTGTGGTCGAGCCCGCCGCCGTGAAGGCCGTGTGGTCGCTTCCCGACGACGAGTTCGAGGCGTGGACCCGGTACTGCGGCACGACGACCTTCGAGGGCCGTCTGCTGTCTCCGCCGGACGGGCTCGCCGGTCGCGCCGCCCAGGTCCTCGAGGTGCTCGGCGACCCGCTGACCGCCGACACGCTCGTCGCGCGCATGGGGGTCAACGCCGACGTCCACACCCTCCTCTCCGAACTCGCCGACGACGAGCGCTTCACGTCCGACGGTGAGCGCTGGGCGCTGGCCGAGTGGGACGTCGACGTGGTCACCGCCATCCGCAACCGCATCGCGCGGCTGGTCGATGCCCGTGGCGGGAGCGCCGATCGCGACATGGTGGTCGCCGCGCTCGTCGACCGGTTCGGTGTCTCCGAGGATTCCGCCCGGACGTTCACGGCCGGAGGAGATTTCGAGGTCGTCGACGGCCGTGTCCGGCGTCGTCACCGCGCGCACGTCCCGATCGCCGTGCCCGAGCGCACGCGCCGCCTCTACCGGCTGGGCGAGGCCTGGCGTCTGCGGATCCCCGCGACCCGCGACCACCTGCGGGGAGCCGAGTTCACGGTTCCGTCCGCCGTCGCGGCGATCGCCGGGTGTGCGCCGGGTGGGCACGTGGTGCTCCCGTCCCGTCTGGGTGGTCAGACACTGCGCTGGACGGGACCGGTGCCGCGTCTGTCCTCGATCCGCCGGTTCCTCGAGGACGTCGGGGTGGAGGAGGACAACGAGCTGCTGCTCGAGGTCCGCACCCACGGCCGGTTCGACGTCCTGCCGCTGCGCACCGTCGCCGACAACGCCGAACCGTTGCGCAAGGCGCTCTCGCTCATCGGCCATACCGAACCGGAGACCGTCCCGGAGGAGCGGATCGCGTCGGCCCTGGCATCCGCTCTCGGCCTCGAAGGGGAGTCGCGCCCGCGCCGGATCCTGTCGGCCTACCGGGCCCGTAGGGAGACCGAAGTGGTCGCCCTGCTCGAACAGGCCTGGGTGCGCGTCCCGAACTGACTCGGAGGACGTGATGCATCCGGTCCTCGGACGTAGCACGATTGGGGAATGGCCGACACGTCGAAACCCTCCGCTGCAGTCCCCACCGCCCCCGACGCGGTCCTCGAGGCATTGCGGGGAGCCGTCGCGTCGGTGGAGGCCGCCGTCGTGCGTCTCGAAGGTGACGATGCGGCGCCCGGAACCGTCGACCGCGTCCTCGACTTGGCCGGGGCAGAGCCGGCCGGCGACATCGTCGCGACCCACAATGCGCTGACCAGGGCGGCGTCGCTCGTCGACCACACGGGCGGGCTGCCCGACCGGGACTGGCAGGCGATCGCCGACCTGGGACCGGTCCTCGCCCGGACGGTGACGCGTCTGCGCGGGCACGTCTCGTCGTCGCTCGACGATCTCGGACTGGATGCGGCGGTGGGCGAGCACGTCGAACTGCTGCAGAAGGTCGCGGTGGAGGAGGCGCTGGGGGAGACGATGCAGTTGCTCGTGATCATCGAGGACTGCCTGTTCCTGTGGCACCGCGTGCACCTGGCGCGCACGCCCGACCCGGAACTGCGCGACGCGCTGGCCTCCGCGCGGCAGGTCCTGGCCGACCACTTCACGCAGGACGCCGAACTGTTGCGCCGCGCCCGGGCCGCGCTCGCCCGGTTCGCGGAGGGCACCCCGATCGAGGTCGTCCGCCGCCTGTCGTCGGGACGGACGACGAAGGTGCTCGCGGGTCTGCGTCAGGACTTCGACGACTTCCGGTGGGCGTGCCGCGCCGACGAGGCGGGCTGGCTCGAGGGCGAGGACCCGGTGATCGCCGAGGCCCTGGACTCGATGAGCAGCCCGCTCAAGGCGGTCGGGGGAGTCCTCGGCGATGTGTTCGAACGCGGCCGGGCGCGGGTGACGGAGACGTGGAGTCGTTCCGACGCTTCCGGATCCGACGCTTCCGAATCCGACGAAGCCCCGGCCACCGGATCCGACGACCGGCAGTAGCGGCCACCGCACCGCTGCGGGGAGATCGCCCGGTTTGAATACCTAGATCTGCTAGGGTCACCGTTATCCATAGAACTTCTAGGTATGAGGGCGACATGTTCATCGAGAAGGATCTGGTGGCCGCGTCCGCCACTCCGCTCGTGCTCGGCATCCTCGCCGAGGGCGAGTCGTACGGGTACGCGATCATCAAACGCGTCAACGAGTTGTCACAGGGCCGGATGCAGTGGACCGACGGGATGCTCTATCCCCTCCTGCACCGTCTCGAGCGGGCAGGACACGTCTCCGCCACCTGGCGTGTCGCCGACAACGGGCGACGCCGCAAGCACTACGCCATCACCGACGCGGGCCGCGAGGTCCTCGCCGAGCGCGCGGCGCAGTGGACGGTCGTCGCCGAGGCCCTGCACCAGGTGTGGCAATCGGCCCAGTTGCCTCCCGCTGCCGCACCGGGGTGGTCGTGATGACACTCGACGCGCACCTCGAGGATCGGATCGCCGGCTGGCGCAGCTACGTCGCCGATCACCGGGTCATCTCGTCCTCGGACATCGACGAGATGGAAGATCATCTCCGGGAACAGATCTCGGATCTCGTGTCGGTCGGATTGACCGCCGACGAAGCATTCCTCGTCGCGGTCGGCCGAATGGGTGGTCTCGACGAGGTCTCCCGAGAGTTCGCCCAGGAGCACTCCGACCGGCTGTGGAAGCAGCTCGTCCTCACCGGTGTCGGTCGCGGTGAGGAATCCGGAACTCCGCGGCGCCGTAAAGAACTCGCGGTCGTCCTCGCCTGTGCGCTCGGTGCCGGTCTCGCCGTCCGGGCCGGATTCGAATGGCTCCCCGAGACCGCGCTGCTGCGCAACGCCGCCGTGCTCGTGCTGCCCTTCCTCACGCTGTATTTCGCGTGGAAGCGGGAGATGAGCGTGAAGATCAGTGCGCTCCTTGCCCTTCCGTTCGTCCTCGCGGCGATCGTGCTCGATGTCTTCCCGTTCGAACCGGGCGGCGCCACCGAGATCATCGCGGCGATCCACGCCCCTGTGGCCCTGTGGTTCGTCGTCGGAGCCGCCTACGTCGCGGGGCAGTGGCGATCCCACCGTCGTCGCATGGACTTCGTGCGTTTCACGGGGGAGTGCGCCGTGTACCTGGCGCTGCTCGCGCTCGGCGGCGGCGTGCTCATGGGACTGACCGCGGGTGCCTTCAGTGCCCTGGGAATCGACATCGAACCGTTCTTCGAACAGTGGATCCTCCCGTTCGGGCCGGCCGGAGCGCTCGTCGTCGCGGCCTGGCTCGTCGAGGCGAAACAGCAGGTCGTGGAGAACATCGCTCCCGTTCTCACCCGGGTGTTCACACCCGTCACGATCCTCATGCTGGTCGCGCTGTTCGTCGCTGTGATCGCGTCCCACAGCGTCCTCGACGTCGATCGGGGCCTGCTGATCCTCATGGACCTGATCCTCGTGCTCGTCCTCGGGCTCCTGCTCTACTCGATCTCCGCCCGCGACCCGCACGCCGCACCGGACGTCTTCGATCTGCTGCAGGTCGTGCTGATCGCCGCCGCGCTCGCCGTCGACCTGCTGATGCTCACCGCGATGGCGACCCGCATCGCCGAGTTCGGTTTCACCGCGAACAAGGTCACCGCGCTCGGCCTGAACCTCGTCCTCCTGGTGAATCTGGTGTGGGCGGCGTGGCTCGGCATCTCGTTCCTGCGGGGCCGCACCGGCTTCGCGGCGGTCGAGCGGTGGCAGATGCGGTACCTGCCCGTCTACTGCGGTTGGGCGGCACTGGCGGTCGTCGCGATCCCGCCGCTGTTCCGGTTCATGTGAGCGCTCTCCACGCGGGACTACGGTAGGACCATGCCCAGGACGGACGCGGTGCCCACGTACACGATGAGGCAGCTCGCGGCGTTCGTCGCCGTCGCCGAGTGGGGCACCATCACCGCGGCCGCCGACGCGATGCACATGTCCCACTCGGCGCTCTCGTCCGCGATCACCGACCTGGAGAAGGCCCTCGCCGTCAAACTCCTCGTCCGGCAACGTGCCCGGGGCGTCAAGCTCACACCGACCGGTCACGCGGTGCTCGAGCGGGCGAAGATGCTGTTGCACCACGCGAGCGAACTCGAGAGCGATGCGCGGTCGGAGGCGGGCGACATCGTCGGTCCGGTGGCGGTGGGGTGTTACCTCTCCCTCGCGCCGACGTTGTTGCCCGCCCTCATCGCCGAGTTCACCCGCGC
>Ga0182738_1001481_pt1 | contig 29383 bp, 29 predicted proteins | sample eDN5th30CBELigMG_FD_128876 | JGI IMG/M metagenome (GOLD analysis project Ga0182738, IMG submission 128876) | Enriched Miracle-Growth compost microbial communities from Emeryville, California, USA - eDNA 5th pass 30_C BE-Lig MG (version 2)... ...
CCTTGTATGTCCGTAGGACTCAAAGGCGGCGGTGTTGAAGCCCGGGATTTCCGCTGAAATCGACCCTCGCGGCATCCCGGGCGGAAACACAGCCGCTTCTCCCGCGAGGGGAGAAGGGAGAACCCGGCTTCGTCCGCCGCATGGGCGAGCCGCGCCAAACACTATCGTCCGCGGCCACCTTCTTCCGCGAGAGGAGAAGGACGCTTGGCGACGGCCACTCTCTACGAGCTTTTCCGTCCCGCCGGTTGGGGCGTGGCGGGGCTCGACGGTTCGGAAAACGGCCCCTCGAAAAGGTAGCCGTAGGCGAGCATGGAGAGGCTGACGGCCAGAAGCAGCGCGATGAGGTTGACGAATTCAGCCTGGGGCTCGTGGAGTTTCAGGGCTGGCGGCAAACGAAGCGGGGCGGCCTCGACCTCGTCGACCAACCCCCCCAGGGCGACGCCGGCCCAGCCAACCAGCAGCGGAACCGAGCCCAGCGCCCGCGAGATCACGCGAAGGGAAACGTTCATGGGTCGCCTCGCTCGCCTTTGCTTCGGGGATGCTTCAAACTGGCTTAGCCCGCTTCGGAATCCGAGGTCGGCTCGGCTGGGCCGTCGCCCCGCTCAAGATCAAGATCCTCGTCGCGCTCGTCGGCCTCGGCGTGGTTGTTCAACGGCGTGGAGGGGAATCGAGGACGCGACTCGATCGCCCTCAGCCGCGGGTTGAGCCCGTGCAGCCGCTGGCGGGACACCGTCGGCCGCGCCGGGCGATGGGGTTCCTGTTCGCGATCGCTTTCGCGCTCGTTGTCAAGGTCGCCCTCGCGGTCCTGACCGGCGTCGGGCTCGCGATCCACTTCGCTTGCGCGGTCGACCTCGCGCTGCCGGCGCTGGGCTTCGATCGCGTGGATGAGCTGTTCCTGGGCCTCGGCGACATAGGCCGCCCAATCGGTGGAGAAATCCTGGCGGAACGCCTCGATGTAGCCGGGCTCGTATTGCCTGGAAAGCCATTTGAGCTGATGGAAGATTCGGTGCCCCAGGGCTTGAAGCTCCTCGGTCAGTTCGCCGTCGCGTTCGTGGCTGGCCTGAAGGTGTCGGAAGCGGCCGATCCATACCTTCAACCGCGCGTATTGTTCGAGCTTCGGCAGCGAGGCGTAGGCGTGGAAGCCGGCTTCGACCTCGTGTCCTAGAAGTTGCAATTGACCGCCGGGGAAGTGCCCCTCGGCGTCCCAGAGCAGGCGATCCTCCTCGGCGAACTGTTCGACCAGGCTCGGCTGAAGCCGCTCCAACTCGCGGCGAAGCGGGCGATACTGATCCACGGCCACCCGAAGCTCTCGCCTGGCGTCGTCGAGTTCGCGGCCGGCCTCCTCCAGATCGGCCTTGGCCTGATGGCGGGCCCGGTCGATCTCGGCTCGCGAGTTGGCGATCAGGTCCTCGGCGTCGGCGTCGGAGGAGAGCGACGACTTGAACTGGGCGAGCTTCCGCACCAGGTCTTTAAGCAACTGTTCGTCGGCCTCGGCCTTCTCCATCGCCCGAACGCTCGCCGGCCGAACCGCCCGCATTCGATCCAGCGCCCGCCTCGACCGCTCCTCCGCCGCGCGGAACTGCTCGGCCGCCTGCCGGGTCTCGGCCTCGATCTTCCGGGCCCTCGTCTTCGACTCCGCCTGACGAACCAGCTCGGCGAGCCGCTCCAGGGACGTGCTCATGGTCGATTCTCTTTCTCGGTTATCACTATATGTCTATTCTAAAATATAATCCCGCCCGCCGCGCCGACGGAACGATATCCGACGAAGCCGGCCCCGGCCGCGAACACCCGACCGCCGCCGACTCTCCTTAATCATACTAGGGAAATCCCCAAAGTTGAACCAACCCGACGCCCGCCGTTTTTCGAGGGATTCCCGCAGCCATCTTCTTTTGTAGCCGGGGTCTGTGACCCCGGGGGCCAGCCGCGGCAGACGGCGCGCGTCCCGGCCTCACAGAGGCCGGCTACAGCAACGCGCGCTCCCTATCCGCGTTTGGCCGTTCTCGTCGCGGTGGCCCCTTCGTTCGGCTCCCCAACGGCCCCCGTCCGCTGAACGGCCGCTTGGAGTTGTTCGGCGACCCACGCATTGAGGCTCTTGCCCGAGACGATCGCCGCGGCGTTGATCCGCTGGTGCAATTCCGGCGCGACGCGGGTCATGAACCGGCCCGAAAACGGCTTGTCCGGCTCCTCTCCCCGCTCTTCGCAGAACGCGAGATAATCGTCGACCGACTCGCGAAACGCCTTTTTCAACTCGGCGACGCTCTTACCCTGAAACGTGATCACGTCGCGCGTGCCCGCGACCTCTCCGTGAAAGATTTCCGCTTCGTCGTCGAACTCGACCCTACCGACGTACCCCTTGTATTTCATCACGGCGAGACTCCGGCCTCGTTTAGGCGACCTCGGTTGAGCGTGTAGGGGCGGCCCCCGTGGCCGTCTTTGTGGAACGGCGCGCCTTGCCGGGCCGATCGTCGGAGGACGGCCACGGGGGCCGCCCCTATACCAGGAGGGTTCCCAACAAAATCTTACGCGCGAAACCTCCCCCACTCCACGCCCAGCTTCCGCATTCGGGAGCGAAGCGTGTGGGGGTTGATGTCCAACAGGGCGGCGGCGCCGGCGGGGCCTTCGACGCGGCCGGAGCAGCGCGCGAGGGCCAGTTGGATGTGGTGGGCCATCGCTTCGTCGAGCGTCGGCAGCGACGCGGCGGCGGAGATGGGGGAGGGCGGGGGAGCGGTCGTCGGCGGGATTGACGTCGAGGACGAAGGGGAGGGGAGGCCAAGGGCCCGCTCGACGGCCAGACCATCGCCGCCTCCCAAAATCGCGGCGCGTTCGATCACGGCGGAAAGTTCGCGGACGTTGCCGGGCCAGTCGTACTGGACCAACAGGGCGATGTCGGCGGCGGAGGGGGTCAGCGGGAGCGTCCCCAACCGCTTCGCCGCCCGATTGGCGAAGTGAGCCGCCAGCGCCGGGATGTCGGCCAATCGATCGCGGAGGGGAGGCAAGTGGATCGGGAAGACCGCCAGGCGATACCAAAGATCCTGGCGAAACCGACCGTCGGCAACCATCGCCGGCAGGTCGCGATGGGTCGCCGCCACGATCCGAACATCCACGTGGCGAGGCTTCTCGCCCCCCACTCGCTCAAAACAGCCGTCCTGAAGGATCCGCAAGAGACGGACCTGGGCCGCCGGGGGCAGTTCGCCGCATTCGTCGAGGAACAAGGTGCCGCCGTCGGCCCGCTCAAACCACCCCTTGCGCTCGCCGACGGCCCCGGTGAAGCTTCCCTTCTCGTGGCCGAACAGCTCCGAATCGACCAACTCGGCGGGGATCGCCCCGCAGTTGACTCGGAGAAACGGACCCGATCCGCGGCGAGACCGAGTGTGAATCGCCCGCGCGACCACCTCTTTGCCCGAGCCCGTCTCCCCCAGAATCAATACCGGGGCGTCGGAGAGCCGCACCAGCTCGATCTGTTCCATCACCTCGCGCAGGCCCGTTTCGGCGCCGATGATCGAGCCGCTGATGTCGCTTCGCTCCAGCCTTGAAAGCAGCGAGCGGTTCTCGGCCTCAATCGCCTCGCGGAGGCGGACCAACTCCGAATGCCGGTGGTCGTTCTCCACCGCCACCGTCAGCGGATCAATGAGCGCCCGAATCAGGGCCTCGTGCCCGGCCTCAAACGTCCGGGGCGGACGAGTCGCCAGAACCAAGACCGCGGGCGCTCCCCGACCCGCGTTAAGGGGCGCCGCGGCGAGCAGGCCCCCAAAACCCGCCGGCGCGAGCCCCGGAAACCGCTTGCGAAAGGCCCCCTCCGCGGCCACGACCGGCGCGCCGGCCCCGCTCCACTCCAACAGCCGCCTCAGGTCCTCGGCCGAGATCGCCGTCCGCGCGCCTCCCTCGCCCAGACGCCTCGGCCCCCAGGTCTCCTCGACCCTGGTATCCAAAAAGCCCCCCTCCGCCTCGATCGACCGGATCGCCAAGTCGTCCAGCGGAAGCCGCGAGGCCAAAAGCGGCGCCAGCCGGCCCATCGACTCATCAAGCGCCGTGTGCCGCGAGACCTCGCGCCAAACCTCAAGCAAAAACGGGTCGAAGTTCGTCATGAGCGACACGATACCAGGAAATACCACGGGACGCCAGGACATATCACGGCCCACCCCCGGATATTTCACGGCCACTGGGATTGAATGATCGGATAGTCGATCAATATGATGGGGATTCGACTGGGAAACAGCTTGTGGAAGCCGCCGGCGCGGTTTTCGGGGAGACCAATCGGGTATTGGCGCGCGGCTTGCTTAAGAGGGGGTTCGTTCGCGGTTTTTCTATCCATAGGGCGATTTTCCGTTGACTGCATCGCTTGACCTCCGGCATGGGACTATGTGGCGCGGGCGGCCCGCCCGCGGATCGGCGGCGGATTGCGGGCGAACGCCGCGTCCGAAGCGGGCTGGCCCGCGGGCGGGCCGCCCGCGCCACGGGGGATCTCGGTTCTCGAAAAACCCGTCCCACGGTAAGCGGTACACTCGCTGAAAAAACGCTCTAATATCGCCGGGTCGATTGGACGACGCCGGCGCCAACCCAGCGCGAACGAGACGGGAACGAGTGGGCCAATGAACGGGACGATCGCGGGCGGAAGATTTCAAGGAATGGGGATGAAACGGCTCGGGACGAGCCGCGCCATGGTTGGGACGGCGGGCCGAGCCGGCGTCCTCGCGGTCGTCATGGGGTGTATGGGCTGTTCCGGCGACGAGGGCCCGACGGTTCCGGTCTTCCCGACGACCGGGAGCGTGGTCTTCGAGGGTCGGCCGGCGGCCGGGGCGTTCCTGACGTTCCATCCCAAGAGCCCCGGCGGCCAGACCCCGCCTCCCACGGCCACCGCGGGAACCGACGGCGCGTTTGCCCTCACGACGGAGACCAAGGACGACGGAGCGCCAGCCGGCGAGTACGCGGTCACGGTGCGATGGAGCCCCCCGATCAAGCAGGGCGGCGAGTTCGTCGCCGGCCCCGACCTGATCCCGAAGCGTTACGGCCGGGTCGAGACCACCCCCCTGCGGGCCACGATCCGCGAGGCGGCCAACACGCTTGAGCCGTTTCGGATCGTCAAGAAGTAGGGGGCGAGGGCCGGCCTGTTGTAGCCGGGGTCTGTGACCCCGGGACGCGGACCCTGGCGATCCGACGCCGGTCCCGGCCTCACAGAGGCCGGCTACAGAGAAGGCGCGCGGGCCTTGGCGATCCGACGCCGGTCCCGGCCTCACAGAGGCCGGCCACAAGAGACAGATAACACCTTAACGCATACACCGTTCAATACACATTCTCGAATAGCCGGCGCGAGGACGCGCCGCGCTGGAGGACTCGGAACATGCCTTACTCTCGTCGGTCGGGATTCACGTTGATTGAGTTGTTGGTGGTGATCGCGATCATCGCCGTGTTGATCGCGCTTTTGCTTCCGGCGGTTCAGGCGAGCCGCGAGGCGGCCCGGCGGGCCCAGTGCGTCAACAACATCAGGCAGCTTGGGATCGGTCTGCACAACTTTCACGACGTCAACAACCAGCTCCCCAATAGCGTCCGGCCCAGCGGTCTGACGACTCAGCCCCGCGTCGCGGGGCTTCTCAGCATGCTCAACTACATGGAGCAAACCCAGGTCTACAACGCGATCAACCTGGGACTAACCTGGGGCGAGCCGGCCAACTCCACGGCGGTCAAGACCCGGATCAGCACGTTTCTCTGCCCGACCACTCCGGCCGACGCCGGCCGGTTGGACGGGATCCCCGAAGTTCAGCCCTATTCGCCGACCTGGACCCCCACGGTCGCGGCCATCACCGACTACTCGCCCCTGGTGGGCATTGACGCCCGGCTCAGCGCCTACGGCCTCTTTCCGGCCGGGAGCGTTCCGCCCGAGACCTTGATCGTCAAGAACAAGAAGACCAGGCTGGCCGACGCCACCGACGGCCTCTCCAACACGGTCGCCTTCGTCGAGTCGGCCGGCCGCCCGTTCGTCTATCGCAAGGGGGGCAAGCAGATCGGCGCGGTTCCCGAGCATCGGGTCAACGCGGGAGGCTGGAGCCGCCCGGCCAGCGACGTAACGCTCAACGGCTCGACGGCCGACGGCTCGTCGTTCCCCGGTCGGACGGTCATCAACGCGGCCAACGGCGAGGACGTCTTCGGCCGGGGCTTCCCCGACCCCTACTACGTCACCGAGGGCACTGGGGCCATCTTCGCCTTCCACCCCGGCGGGGCCAACGTCCTGCTGGGCGACGGCTCGGTCCGGTTCGTCAAGGAGACCGTCTCGCTGAAGACCTTCGCCGCCCTGGCCACCCGCGCCGGGGGCGAGATCATCTCGGCCGAGGATTATTGATCGAGCCGCGAAAGGCTTATCCCGAAAACCCCGCCGGCCGCCGAACAATGTTTCGGCGCCGGCCTTCGCCGTTTTGCTTCACAATACGCTGATTTTGGGAGGGCGAGGCTCCCGCCGAGCCCCACGCCCAGCGTCGGCTCGGCGGGAGCCTCGCCCTCCCTTCAGCATCCAACGCCTCGAATCCAAGGTCCCCAGAAGGATTCCTCCCGCCATGTTTCAAGTTCGCCCCACCCAGCTCGCCCGGCTCGCCCTGCCCGCGCTTTTGGCGGCGGTCGCGGCGGGCTGTGGCGTTCAGGCCGCGCCCAACGCCGACGTCTTGAAGATCGGGGCGTACTCGGTCGTTCGCGAGGTCTTTCACGAGGCGCTCTTGCCCGCCTTCGCCAAGAAGTGGAAGGCCGAGACCGGCCGTGAACTTTACTTCGAGGAGTCCTACAGCGCCTCGGGCGCGCAGGCTCGTTCAATCGCCTCGGGCTTCGACGCCGACCTGGCCGTTTTGTCGCACTCCGGCGACATGAAGCTTCTGGTCGACGCGGGCAAGGTCGAGCCGGGTTGGGACGCGGGGCCGGATCGAGGCGTATTGACTCATAGTTTGGTCGTCATTGGCCATCGGCCGGGCAACCCCAAGTCCGTCCACGACTGGGCCGACCTGGCCAAGCCCGGCGTCGCGGTTCTTTACCCCGACCCCAAGACCTCCGGCGGCGCCCGCTGGAACGTCAACGCGATCTACGGCGCGGCGCTTCTGCGAGCCCGCGAGGCGAACCCCGAGAATCCCGACCTCGCCCCGGTTCGCGAGCTTCTGGCCGGCGTCCAGGGGAACGTGGTCAACATGGACCACTCGGGCCGTCGGAGCATGGCTAACTTCTCGGAGCAGCACACCGGCGACGTCGTCGTCACCTACGAGAACGAGCTAAGGCTCAGGGCCAAGGAAGGCGACCCGATCCCCTACGTCGTCCCCCCCGCGACCCTCTTGATCGAGAGCCCCGCGGCGATCGTCGAAAAGTCGGTCGCCCGCCACGGCAACCGCGCGGTGGTCGAGGCGTTCCTGAAATTTTTGCGATCGCCCGAAGGGCAAGCCATCTTTACCGAATATGGATTTCGACCGATAAACCCAACATCGGAATCAGAGTCGAAAACCGCCGACTGGCCCCGGCCCCAAACCGTCTTCACCGTGGCCGACCTGGGGGGGTGGGAAAAGGTTCGGAAGGAACTCTACGCGGCCGACGGCCTTTGGACGACCATCGCCGCGGAGCGGGTCCGGAACCGGGGGAAGTGACGCCAATGTCGTTTGGAAGCCTGATGGCGCAACGAAACAGCCGACCCTCGCAGGGCCTGACCATCCGCGCGATGGGCCTGTTTTACATCGGCGTCATGGTCGTTTTGCCGATGCTGGTGATGACTTACCAGGCCGCCCGGCCCGGCCCCCGGGCGTTCTGGGAGGCCGTGACCGACCCCTACGCGCTTCACGCCTTGAAGCTGACGTTCGTCACGGCCTTCATCATGGTCGCGGTCAACGTGGTGACGGGAACGGCCACCGCCTGGGTCCTCGTCCGATACGAGTTCCCCGGCCGAACCCTGGTCAACGCCCTGGTGGATCTGCCCTTCGCCGTGCCGACGGTCGTCACCGGCGTCATGCTGGTGGCCCTTTACGGGCCGTCGAGCGTCCTGGGGGCGATCATCGGCGAGGCCGGTTGGAAAGTCGTCTACGATCAGCCGGGAATCATTCTGGCGCTTTTATTCGTCACCTATCCCTTCGTGATCCGAAGCGTCCAGCCGGTCCTGCTCGAGCTGGACCGGGCCGAGGAGGAGGCCGCGGCGACCCTGGGGGCGGGCGCGTTTATGACTTTCTGGCGGGTGACGCTCCCCTCGCTTCGGCCCTCGATCCTCACCGGCGCGGCGCTCTCGTTCAGCCGGGCCCTGGGCGAATTCGGCAGTGTGGTGATGGTCGCCGGCAATCAGCCCCTTTTGACCAAGACCGCGCCGATCTACATCTTCGGCGAGGTGGAGAGCGGCAACCGTCACGGGGCTTTGGCCGTCTCGGCGGTCCTCCTGGCCTGCTCGCTCTTGATCCTGGTCGGGCTCAACGCCCTTCAGCGACGGGGAGGGACCCACGATGGCGAATGACCCGGAATGGACCATCAACCCAACGGCCGCCGAGCTTCCCCTCGCGGTCGAGGTCGAGCCGGACGGCTCCCCCTGGGGACGTCGACTCCTAATCGGCGCGGTGCTCTCCTGGTTCGCGATCCTGATCTTGGTCCCCGGCGCGGCCCTGGCGAAGCAGGCGCTGGGCGGGGGCGTCGCGGCGATGTTCGCCGCGCTCAATCAGCCCGAGGTTTATCGGGCGTTCGCGCTTTCGCTGGGGCTCGCCGCGGTCGCCACGGTCCTCAACACGATCTTCGGCGTGGCGCTGGCGTTGGTTCTGGTTCGGCAACGGTTCTGGGGCCGGGCGCTACTCGACGGCGTCGTCGACATGCCCTTCGCCATCTCGCCGATCATCGCCGGCTTGATGCTGGTGGTCCTCTACGGCCCCGACAGCATCATCGGGGGCTGGCTTGAGGAGCGCGGGATCCAGGTCGTTTACGCATTGCCAGGCATGGTCTTGGCGACGATGTTCGTCACCGTTCCGTTCGTCACCCGCGAGCTGGTTCCCGTTCTCCGCGAACTGGGCGAGGAGTACGAGCAGGCCGCCCACACTTTGGGCGCCGGCCGCTGGCGGACGTTCTGGAGCGTCACCTTGCCGTCGATCCGGTGGGGGGTCGCCTACGGCGTGACCTTGACCATCGCCCGCTGCCTCGGCGAGTTTGGCGCGGTGCTGGTTGTCTCGGGCAACATCATCGGCCGGACCCAAACGGCCACGCTCTACATCGCCGACGGCGTCGAGAGCTTCCACCCCGAGGGCGCCTACGCGGCGAGCCTCGTCCTGGCCGCCGTCTCGTTCTGTCTGCTCGTGGGAATGGACCTGATCCGGCGCCGGTTGGATCGGGGGAAGGGAGTCAAACCGTGACCACCTCGCTTCGACCGAGAACGCGGGCTATCCATCGGCATTTCGATCATTATAATGGGAATTGGCGGGGGTCCTGGCTTTCTCCCCCGGTTTCGCGAGGCGAGGAGACGGGCGTGGGCATCGAAGTGCGGGGCCTTTCCAAGAGCTACGGCTCGTTTCAGGCGGTCAAAAACGTCTCCTTCGAGGTGACCTCCGGCCAGCTCGTGGCGCTTTTGGGCCCCTCGGGCTCGGGCAAGAGCACGATCCTCCGGACCATCGCCGGCCTGGAGACGGCCGACTCGGGCAGCGTGCTGCTGACCGGCGAAGACGCCACCGCGCTTCCGGTCCAGCGCCGGGGGGTCGGGTTCGTCTTTCAGCACTACGCGCTCTTTCGTCACATGACGGTGCGCGACAACATCGCCTTCGGCCTGAAGATCCGCAAGGAGGCCCGGGCCGAGATCCGCCGCCGGGTCGACGAGCTTTTGGACCTGATCCAGCTCTCCGGCTACGCCGACCGCTACCCGACCCAGCTTTCCGGAGGCCAGCGCCAGCGCGTGGCCCTGGCCCGGGCGCTCGCGCCCCGCCCCAAGGTGTTGCTCTTGGACGAGCCTTTCGGCGCTCTCGACGCCAAGGTTCGCGACGAGCTTCGGATGTGGCTCCGCAAGCTGCACGACGAGGTTCACGTCACGAGCCTCTTCGTCACCCACGACCAGCGCGAGGCGTTCGAGGTCTCCGACCAGATCGTCGTCCTGGCCGACGGCCAGGTCCAGCAGATCGGCCCGCCGCAGGCCCTTTACGAACGCCCGGTCAACCCGTTCGTCGCCCGGTTTTTGGGAAGCATCAACGTCCTTCCCCTCAACTCGCTGAAGCCCGGGGCGAACGGTCGAGGGCCCGACTCCTGGTTCGAGACGCCCCCCACCGTCGAGGCCCAGGCGTATGTTCGCCCCCACGATCTCGACGTCTTCGCCGAACGCAACGGCAAACCCTACTGGCCGGCCCGCGTCGAGCGGATCACCCCGCTGGGCGGCCTCATGCGGCTCGACCTCCGCATCGGCGCCGAGCACGCCCTTCAGATCGAAGTCCCCCACGACCAATCCCAGGGCGTCGCCTTCGTCCCCGGCGACGAAGTCTACGTCACCCCCCGCCACCTGAACATCTACGACCGCGACCGCGCCACCTTCCAACCCATCGACGTCAACCGCGCCATCACCCAATCCTGGCAAGCCGGCGCGGGGATTTGATCCGCGCGGTGGCGATGGACGATGATACCGCTGGAAACTACAATAGCGCGCCAGTGGCATCAATCGAAGGGAGGGACCTGATGAACGCCGCGCCCGCCGCCAAGCAGTGGATCCAACTTCGCATGGCCGATCCGGGCCTGGCCGGGGTGACGGTCGATCCGGGGGACGGCGACCTCTTCTCGCTCACGAGGCAAGTCATCACCCGGCTGGGCCGCGTCGCCCACCAGTTCCAAGAATTTGAGACGCAACTCGCGGCCTTGAGACGAGAGCTGGAGAAGTGGACCGCCGCGCGCGCGGATGTCATCGCCGAGGCGTTCCTCGTCCTCAAGGGAGATTATTTTCAGTTCCTTGTGGTCATGAAGGGGAAGGCGTACGACGGGGCCTTGGAGGACGCCTTGACCGAGCTCGACATGGCCGTCGCCCAGAACCCCGGCTATGACCTGATTCGCTTGAGCGTACTGGCGATTCCAGCCTTCGGCGAAGACGTGATCCGATCGTTCCTCCCTCCTTACGTGGATTCGAAGGGCGCAAGCGACGATGCCGAACGAGAAGAGCCACCTATCGCTGGCCAACCATAATCAGGATCTCTCGATTGGCCTGTGAACGAAGCCGCCTGGGCGCGCCGGTTGCGTGCTTGGGCGAGAGGGCGGGCCGGTTGACGCTCGGCGCGCGCGATCGGGTTGTTTTCCCGAACCCCCGCCTCTGGTAGGCTGGAGGCGACAAGGACGGGCGCGGTCTCTGGGCTTCGATTCAGATCAGCGGTTGATATTATGAGCACGATCATCCAGTATCCTCATCTGAGCTTCGACGAGGACGGCGAGGCGCGGGTGGATCGCACGCGGTACAAGGTGATTCACCTCGCGGGCGAACACCACCATTACGGCTGGTCGGCCGAGGAAATTCTGCGTCAGCATCCCGACCTGCGGCCCGAGCAGGTCTACGCCGCCTTGACCTACTTTTACGACCATCACGAATCGATGGTCCAAGCGATGCGCGAGACGGATGACATCACGGAGCGCGAATCCGCGAAGCCGTCAATCACCCGCGCCGAGTTGTTGAAGCGGGTCGGGAGCTCTGGTGGCCGACCTACTGCAAACCGATCATGACGCGCGGAGACCAACCCCCATGCCAACGATGACGCGACCAAAGCCACCCGAACCGGAGACGGCCGGCGAGGCTCGGATTTTGGTTTCGGGCGTGTCTTGGGATTTCTACGCGGGGTTCGTCGGCGGGCTTCCCGAGTGGTCGAGAGTGCGCGCGGCCTACGACGGCGAGGACATGGAAATCATGGTCAAGGGACCTCTCCACGAAGATTTCCGGGGGCTTCTGGGTCGGTTCGTGGAGGAGGTCGCCGCCGAGTCGGGCGTTCGGTTCCTTGGTCTGGGAGAGACGACCTGGAAGCGACCCGACGTGGAGCGCGGGCTCGAATCGGACCAGTGCTTTTATTTTGACCCCGACAAGATCGCCGAGGCCGGCGCGGCGCTGAAGCGCTGGGAGAACGACGTTTCCGCATATCCGAATCCCGACCTGGCGATCGAGATCGACTTATCCCCCTCCCTGGTCGACCGCCCCGCCATCTACGCCGCCCTGGGCGTCCCGGAAGTTTGGCGATTCAACGGCCAAGTCCTTCGCGTCGAGTGCCTGACCGAAGCCGGCGCCTACGCCCCGGCCGACCGCAGCCGTTGGCTGAACGTCAACGCCTCCGAAATCCTCGCCTGGATCACCGCCGAAGACGCCCACGACCGCGCCACCTGGGCGCGCCGGTTGCGTGCTTGGGCGAGAGGGCGGGCCGGTTGAGTCGACGCTCGGCGCGCGATTGGGTAGTTTCCCCAGGACGCCGCGCCTGGTAGCCTCGTAGGGCGGGCATCACCCGTCGGGAGAAGCCTCCGGGCTCGCTCGTGGAGCGACCGTCACCGCGAACCTACTGGATGGCCCACCATGATCCAACAACCAACTCGCGCCGTCGTGTTCCTCGCTCTGTTCATGGTTCTCCCCGCGGCGAGGGGGCAGGAGGGGGGCGGGCCGATCACCTTGATTCCGGAGGATCGGGATCGGTGTTTGGCGGTCTTGCGCGAGGGGTTGAATTCGAAGGAGTTCTGGCCGTCGATGCACGCGGCCGAGGGGCTTGCGGCCGGCGGCCGAGGCGTCGAGGTTCGCGAGGCGCTCGCGGCCAGGCTTGAGGCCGAGGGCGATCCCCAGCGCCGTTGCGGCCTGGCCCGCGAGTTGATCCGGGCCGGGGATCTCTCGTACACCCGCGTTTTGCTCGACGTTCTGGCGAGCGAAGACAAGCGCGGACATGCTCATGCCTGCGAAAGCCTATTCAAGGTCAACCAGATCGGCGACGGCGAGTTGCTCCGCAAGGCGATGCTGATGACCGATGAGGGGCCGACGCTCAAAACGGTGATGGCCGCCGCCGCGCTCGCTCGTTGGGGAAACCCCGACGCCTTCTCCCATCTGCGGGCCTCGCTCAACCGAAACGACGAGGCAATCGCCCGAACCGCCGCCTGGGTCCTGGCCCGCGTCGGCGATTCCCGAGACCTCGCGGCGCTCCGCGCCGCCGCCCCGAAGTTCCAAACGCCCCTGACCCGGGCCTACTTCGACAACGCCCTCGCCGCGCTCGGCGACAAGGAAGGCCACGACGCCTTGCTCCGCAACCTCGACAACGGCGACCCCGCCATCCGAGGCCAAGCCGCCGAACTCGCCCCCGAAGCCGGCCTCACCAACCTGGAGGCCAAGAATTACCTGGTCCGAATGCTGCTCGACCCCGACCTCGACGTCCGCGTCCGAGCCGCCGCCGCCCTTCTGCAACTGGCGCAACCGAGACCCGAAGCCAATGCCGGCGCTGGCGCCGAAGCCGAGGGCTCGCTCGGGGACGGGGGCGAGTTCGCCGTCGACGTCTTCCCCGCCACCGAGGCCAACCCCCGCTACAGCGAAGGCTCGGTCATCGTCCTCCGCGACGGCCGCTTGCTCTACGCGACGACCGAATTTCTAGGCAGTTCGTCCGACTTCGCCAAGGCCCGAATCATCGCCGTGGAATCGAACGACGACGGAAGGACCTGGAGCCCCCCTCGCGTCCTTCAAGAGAACGTCGGCCAAACCAACGTCATGTCGGCCACGCTCCGGCGCCTCAACCCCGACGCGATGTTCGACGGCCCCATCGGCTTCTTCTACCTCGTCAAAAACTCGCCGACCGACCTTCATGTTTATCTGCGGATATCCAACGACGAAGCCGCGACCTTCGGCGACCCGATCCGGGTGACGAACGACCCGGGTTATCATGTCTTGAACAATGATCGCGTGACGGTCCTCTCAACCGGCCGGATCGTCGTTCCCGTCGCCACGTCGGCCAACGGCGAGAAGAACGACCATTACGTCTCCTGGTGCTATCTCTCCGACGACGGCGGCAAAACCTGGCGGCGAAGCAAAGGTGCCGTCGACTACGGCAAGCGGGGCGCGATGGAGCCCGAGGTCATCGAATTCAAAAACAACCGGCTCTTGATGCACATTCGAACCCAACTCGGCCACATCGCCGTCAGCGAGTCGACCGACGGCGGCGAGACCTGGACCGAGGCGAAACCGTGGGGCGTGGCCGCTCCCGAGGCCCCGTCAACCCTCCGCAAGATCCCATCGACGGGGGATTTGCTGCTGGTCTGGAACAACAAAGTTAATGAAGGCCAGAGCCACGCCGGTCAGCGCACCCCGCTGGTCGCCGCCGTCTCGGCCGACGAAGGCAAAACCTGGTCGGACCCGATCACCCTGGAGTCGGACCTTCAGAAAACCTACGCCTACACAAGCCTGATCTTCCACCACGGCCGCGCCCTCTTGACCTACTACGTCGCCCCCCTCACCTGGAACCCCCTCTCGTCCCGCTTCCGCTCGGTGCCGATCGGTCGGTTTTATGAGAAGTGAGTGGCGGGTGGACGGTGGATAGTCGATGAAGAGGCATGACCAAGCATCCTTCTCCCCCCGGGAGCGGGGGAACCCCACTTGTGGGGTCGGGCCGAAGGCCGGATGAGGGTCGTCGAATTTCGGCGGTGCCTTGGCGTTCTCGAACCCGCTCGCCAAGGCTCATCCGTACCCCCCCCCGACCCGCATCCGGCTGTTCCGGCCACCTTGTTAAATCGTGAGCATCCCTATATGAACACCTTCGCCGACCTGGGCTTTCCGTTCCCGATCTTCGAGGCCCCGACGGCCGAGGCGACCAATTACGTCGGGGTCGGCGATTGCCGGCTCTGCGAGGTCAAGGATCGTCCCCGCCTCGACCTGAAGGACGACGATCTGATTCGCTCGTGTCCGACCTGCGGCGCCATCAACGGCCTTCTCGCGGGTGGACGGCCGGTGGAGACGTCGTGTCGAGCCTGCGGCGCGCCGGTTCCGTTTCCCGAGCAATCCGGGGACGACTCGCCATTTCCCGTTTGCGTCGATTGCCTGCGGGGCGGAAAAATGGCGATCAGCAAGGAGACCGAGTTCGGGATCGTCGAGTGGGAGGGAGCGATTCAAGGGCTGACCCGTCACTTGCCCGAGCCGCCGGAATCCGACCAGTTCGAGGTCGTCCCGATCAAGGACTCTTTCGGCGTCCGCATCCCGAGCGAAAGCCTGTGGGAGCTGCTTCGCTCGCCCGGCTATCCCTCATGGCAGGGCGAGAACTGGCTGTTCCACTGCCGCCGGCCGATGGTTTACAAAGGAACCTGGGAGAGCATCGCCAAAACATTTCGCCGCCCCGACCGCCCCATCATCTTTAAGGGCCTTTTCGCCGACGACGCCCCTTATCAGGAATGGGACCCCGAGCAGTTCGAGCACGGCGCGCCCACCCTCTACCTCTTCCAATGCCGAGACTGCGGCCAATATCGCGCGCACCACGATTGCGATTGAACAAGCGTCGTCGGATTTGCCAAGCGCCGTTTTGTAGCCGGCCTCTGCGAGGCCGGACGCGCGCCTCGGCCCGCGGTGTACGCGCCGAGATCCATCGCCGGTCCCGACCTCACAGAGGCCGGCTACAAGAGATACCGACCGTTCCCGTCCGCCCTTCGATCAACCCGCCCCCCTCAGCCGCTTGACGACCGCCTCGCCCACGCCGGCGGCGCTGGCGGGGTTTTGGCCGGTGATGAGGCGGCCGTCTTCGACGACGTGAGACTTGAAGGGAACGCTCGACTTGGTGTAATGGGCGCCTCGCCGCTTCAGCTCGTCCTCCAGGCAAAACGGGACGGCCTCGTCGCGCTTCGCCAGTTTCTCCTCTCCCCAGGAGAAACCGGTCAGGTTCTTGCCACCGATGAGATATTGGCCGTCGCCGAGCTTCGCCTCCAGCAGCCCGGCCGGCCCGTGGCAGACGGCCGAGACGACCTTGCCGGCCTCCCAAAAGCTCGCGACCAACCTGGCCAGCGGCTCGCTCTTGGGAAAGTCAAAGCAAACGCCGTGACCGCCGGTCAAATAGATGGCGTCATAAGCCCCCGCGTCGGCGTCGGCCACCTTCATGACGTTCGACAGCCGATCCATGAAGCCCCGATCCTCGTAACGCTTGTGAACCGCCCCATCAACCCCGAGCGCGTGCCCCGCCTCCTGAATCATCAGGCTCTCCGGGTCGATCGGCACAAAACCGCCCGACGGGCTGGCGACATCCATCCCAAACCCGGCCTTCTCCGCGACATCCCAAAAGTGCGTCAGCTCGCTGAGCCAAAGCCCCGTCCGATACCCAACCTTCTCATACTCCCCCGCGCCCGTCACCACGATCAGCATGCGATTCGCCCCGACCATGCCTCGCCTCCCTGGATGAAATGGTTTCGCAACCCATTAATCCCAAGTCGGGCAAACCGTGGGCCGTTGGGTCGAGCCCACCCCAACGGAGAGAACGCGCGGGGATTACTCCGTCTCCTCTCCATGGAGGTCTCGAAGACGAATCTTGTTGGGCGTGATGACGACGAATTTTCCGATCGAGTGAGCTTCGACGCTCGCCCACGCCCGCTCCAGGCGGGCGAGCCGATCCGCCAAGGGCATGTCGCCCAACCGCAACAGGACGATCCCGTAGCTGGTCAGCCGGTCGCGAAAGGCGAGGTCGCCGAAGTCCTTGTCCATGGTCAGGAGGATGCGTCCTTCGGCCTCCGCGCGCCTGAGCCATTCGGAATCAGCCGCGCCGGGCTGGATCTCCGGAGCGTAAAGCACATCGTGGCCGAGATCGCGTAGCCAGGCCACGATCGCGCGGGCCACGTTCTCGTCGGCGAACAGTCTCATCGGCGTCGGCCCGTCAGACGTAGATGGTCTGATCCATCGCCACCACGGCGGCGGCGTAGAGCAAGGCCGCCCGGATGTGCTCGGGGCGGAGCGTTGGGTAGTTCTCCAGCAACTCCCGATCGGTCATCCCGGCGCCCATCTCGTTGAGGATGAGCTCAACCGTCAGCCGAGTTCCCTTGAAAACCGGCTTGCCCATCATCACGTCGCCGCGCTGCTCAATGTAGTCTCGCCACTGAATCGCCATCTCGATTGCCCCGGCTCGGCCTCCCTCGATCCCAATCAGGTCCACCAGTCGATTTTACGTCGCTCCCTCCCAGCTTGCTCGGCCTCCGGGCGAATTTCCGCCAGCGACGAGAAAAATCGCGAAATCCTTACTCTTCTTAAATGCCGGGGCGATTGGCGTCCCCGGAAAGGGAAGTAATGGATTTAGTTACAGAGACTTACGACAACATCGCCGACGCCGTCGGGTGGCCGGCGATCGATGGGATCCAGGTAGTCAACGAGGTCGGGACCAACAAACTCGGGCTAATCGCACAAGGATTCACACGGACAGTTTACGCCCGTGATAATTTTGGCCAGCAGTGGACGGTACATCATGATCCACGCACCGGGTTCTTCACGGGGGCGCATCGGTCGGGAGGCGCTCCACAACCGTCGAGAGACGTTGGAAGTGAGAGGAGGCGGCACCGGCGCCAACGCTCATTCCGCTGACGCCGCTTCCGCCGGCCCGGATTGCCGGGCGATTCGAGAACGATTCTCCGCGGGGGCTGGGAATTGGGGGCGGGGTTTCCTAGAATGGGGGACTCGCGCGACCTTAAGTATTGAAAACCCGCCTCGCGGCCCGAGCGGCCCTGGCTTAGTCCTTCCCCTATGATTCGCGCGGACGAAGGTGTCGAGGGTTTCAACCGGATGGACCGGATCCAGATCCTCTGTTTCGCCGGAACCTATGGCCTGGCGCTGGCGGCCGAGCTGGCGCGCGGGGTCGTTCAGAGCGACTGGCGGTGGCGGCTGACCTTGGGGCTGACGCTCCTCGGCTGGTGCGTCCAGACGGTTTATCTGGGCAACCTGCTGCAGGCCAATCCGTCGCATCTGCCGATCAATTCGGCGTTTGAGTCGGTCATGGCGCTGTCTTGGGTGGTGGCCGCGGTCGGCGTCTATCTGATGGTTCAGTGGCCTCGGAAGATCGCCGTGGGCGTGTTCGTGCTACCCCTGGTGCTGGGCCTGGTCGGGGCGAGTTGGTTCGTGCCCCGGACGCCCGATTGGGTCGAGGGGGGCGGGGCGTTCGCCTTTTGGGGGACCGTCCACGGCGTTTTCCTGCTTTTGGGCGCCGTTTGCGCTTGTCTGGCGTTCGCCGCCGGGCTGATGTACCTGGCCCAGATGCGTCGGCTTAAGTCGAAGGCTCCGGGCGATTTCGGGTTCGCGCTGCCGAGCCTGGAGCGGTCGGAGCGGTTCAACCGGGGGGCGATCATCGGCTCGTTCGCGCTCTTGACCGTTGGGCTTCTGGTGGGTGTCTTGCTCGGCGTGGCGGGGAAGAGGCCGGGCGCGAACCCGCCGTCGGCGATCCACTGGAACGATCCGAAAGTCTTAAGCGCGTTGGGGATGTGGCTGGTGTTCGCGGTTCTTTTGCACGCGAGGTTTCGGCCGTCGATGCGGGGACGGGCGGTGATGATGCTGACGATCGTCGCCTTCGCGTTTTTGGTCTTCACCTGGGTGGGGGTCGAAGCGCTCCGGCTTCCGACGGCTCACGGCGGCTCGGGCGTGGCGGGAGGGCCGCCATGAGGCTCCTGGCTCTGGGGGTCGATCATCGCTCCGCGCCGACGGCCGCGCGCGAGGCGCTCGCCTTTGGCGAGGGCCGGGTCGGCGAGGGGCTCGACGCCCTCGCTCGCGCCTTCCCCGGCAACGAGTTCGTGATCCTCTCAACCTGCAACCGGGTCGAGATTTACGCCGGAGGCCCCCCCGACGCGATCCCCGAGGCCGACGCCCTGACCGAGTTCCTGGCCGAGTTTCACGGCGTCTCGCCCGACCTCTTCGCCGGGCATCTGGTCAGCCACCACGACGCGGGGGCGGTAGGGCATTTGTTCCGGGTCGCGTCGAGCCTGGAAAGCCTCGTCTTGGGCGAGGGCCAGATCATGGGCCAGGTGCGCGAAGCCTACCGCGCGGCGGTGGCCCGCAAGACGGCCGGGCCGATCTTCCACTCGGTCTTTCAAACGGCGCTCCGGGTCGGCAAGCTGGTCCGGGAAAAGACGGGGATGGATCAGGGCAAGCTCTCGGTGGCCAGCGTGGCGGTCGACCTGGCTTGCGAGGTCTTCGACACCTTCGACGACAAGACCGTGCTGGTCATCGGCGCCGGGAAGATGGGGGACTTGACGCTTCAGCATCTAAAAGCGCTCAACCCCGGCCGGATCCTCATCACCAACCGCAACCCCGCGCGGGCCGAGGCCGCGGCCAAACGGTGGCGGGGCGAGGCGGTCTCGTTCGACCGGCTCGGCCAGGCGCTCGTCGACGCCGACCTCATCATCAGCACCACCGCAGCCGACGAGCCGATCGTCACGTTCGATCAATACGCCAGGGCCCAGCGAGCCCGCCGCAACCGGCTCTCCTTGATCCTCGACATCGCGATCCCTCGCGATTTCGACCCCAAGATCGGCGACCTCGACCAGGTGACGCTCTACAACGTCGACGACCTTCGGGCCCACGTCGAACAGAACCTCAAGCGTCGGCAAAAGGGAATCGACCCGGCCCTCCTCATCATCGAGCGCGAGACGGCCGCCTGCTACGCGACGATCCAGCATCAGGAGGCCGCGGGGAAGGTCCTCCAACAGCTCGGCAACCACGCCGACCGGATCCGCGAGCGCGAGCTGGAAAGCCTCTTCGCCAGCCTCTCGCAGCTCTCCGACTCCGACCGCGAGGCGATCGCCCGAATGGCCTCAAGGCTCCAGAACCAGTTCCTCCACCACCCCCGCGCCGCGGTTCGATCGGCCGTCGCCCAGGCCGACCCGGAACACCCCCATCCCTTGCTCAGCGCCGTGCGGCACCTGTTTGGCCTGGCCGACGGCCCGAATAAAAGCCCGGTCCAAAAGGCCACCTGACCAGCGCGAGAATTCGGGAAGTTTTCGCGCCCTCCGCCAAACCGTTTGGTTATCATCCATTCTTGTCGTTGGAAGTGGTCCGGTCCAAGTCCTTCGTCGGAAGAGGTGGATGATGAGCCTGGAGTGCCGCAATCTATCGCATCGGTGGTTTGAAGAGGTCTGGAACCAGAAGCGCATTGAAGTCGTCGACGAGATCGTGACCGACGACAGCGTCGGCCATTCCGAAGCGGCGGACGTGGCGACCATCCCCGCGTTCAAGCATTTCCACGGCGAGTTCCTGACCGCCTTTCCCGACATCAAAGTCCACATCGAAGACACGATTTCCGAAGGCGACAACGCGGTGGTCCGCTGGCGGGCCGAAGGGACCCACGCCGGCGATTGGCGGGGCGCGGCCCCCACCAACCGTCGGATCCAAATCCGGGGGATGACCTGGTTCCGCTACGAGAACGGCAAGCTCGCCGAAGCCTGGGATAGCTGGAGCCCCGCGGCCTTGATGCTCCAACTCCGCGAGGGGTGACGGCCCATTGAGGCGGCAAGCGAGACGCCATGCCCTTGTAGCCGGGGTCTGTGACCCCGGCGCGTGAGCCGATGACCATCGCCGATCCCGGCCTCACAGAGGCCGGCTACAAAAAACGCCGGCTTCCCCCCCGCCGATTTCCGGGAAATGTCGCCGGGCGAGTGGCCGAAATCGATTCAAGTGATACAGTTCTTTCAGTTCGCCAACCCAACCCAGCACCGCGCCGATTCATCCGTTGACGAGACATCCATGCCATCCGAAGCGCGACCGAGCCCGGGCGCCGAGCGCGAGCGCGGGGGTTCCCGCGGCGAGAGTCCGGTCCTGCAATTCGTGGGGTTCCGGCTCGACGGCGAGGACTACGCGATCGCCATCACCAAGATTCAGGAAATCATCCTGATGACGCCGATCACCCGGCTTCCGCAGGCACCCCCGTACATCGAGGGGCTGATCAACCTGCGCGGGTCGGTGATCCCGATCGTCAACCTCCGCAAGCGGTTCGGACTGCCCCCGCGCGAGTACGACGAGGAGACCCGAACCATCGTCGTCAACGTCCACGACAAGACGATCGGCTGCGTGGTCGACGCCGTCACGCGGGTCATGCGGATCAACCAAGACCAAATCCAGCCCCCGCCGCCGGGAGTCGGAGGCGAGACGAGCCGGTACCTCGCCGGCCTGGCCAGGCGCGACGACGGCCTTTTGATCCTTCTCGACATCGACAAGCTTTTCCAGGCCGAGGCGTCGTAAGTTATCGTGAGGGCGCCGACCGGACGTTCCCTCGATCGCCCTCCATCGCGCCATCATCCGAGAGTATCCACAAGGTCGACGACGCTCATGAAACCGGAATCGCGAAAGACCGAGATCGACGCCGACGGCCGCGGCGAGCTTCCGGCCGAGAAGCCCTCGCGGCGCCGGGCCGATTCGAAGACCAGGGCGAAGCGGTCGATGGCCCAGGCCCGGATGGTGGAGGAAGACGAGGCCCGGGAGCTTGAGGGGGCTCGATCCGACGTCCGCGCGCTAACGGCGACGATGTCGGCCCTGGCCAAGGCCGCCTCGGTCGACGACGCGGCGAGGGCCGTTCTCGACACGGTGCGATCCGAGTTCGGCTGGGCCTACGGGTCGTACTGGAAGCTCAACCCGGCGGATCGGACGCTGAGCTTCGCCGTCGACTCGGGCGAGCTGACCGACGAGTTCGCGCGGTTCTCCCGATCGACCCGGTTCCGCGAGGGGGAGGGGCTCATCGGCCGGGCCTGGCAATCGCGCGAACTGGTGATCGTCGACGGCATGACGGAGTTTCACGATTGCGACCGGGCGTCCCTGGCTTCTCGGTCGGGGGTCCGAACCGCGATCGCCATGCCCCTCGTGGTCGAGGGGAGGGTCGTCGGCACGATCGACTTCCTGGCGACGCAAACCCTGAAAATCGGCCCGGAGCGCCGCGACGCCCTTCAGGCCATCGGCCGGCTCGCCTCCGACAAAATCGCCATGCTCGAAAAACAGACGGATCTGACCCGCATCTGGCAAATGGTCGAGAACGCGCCCGTGTGCATGATGTACGCCGATCTCGACCTGAACATCCAGTATGTGAACTCCCACGCCCGCCGATCCCTGGAGAAGCTGCAGGCTTACCTCCCAATTCGGGTCGGCGACATGATTGGCAAGTCGATCGACCTCTTCCACAAAAACCCCGCGCATCAGCGGGGCCTGCTGGCCGACCCGCGCAACCTCCCCCGCAAGGCGATGATCAACGTGGGACCCGAGCTGCTGGAGCTCTCCGTCAGCGCGATGGTCGACCACGACGGCCGCTATCTCGGTCCGATGGCCACTCTGGAGGTTCTGACCGAGCGGATCGCGGCCCAGGTCCGCGAGGCCGAGCAACTGGCCAACGCCACGGCGATCAACCACCTGCTCGTGGCCCTGGCGCGGGCCGACACCGCCGCCGAGGCGGCCGAAGCGGCCCTTCGAACCGTTCGCGAGGCGTTCGGCTGGTCGTACGGTTCGTACTGGGAGATCGACCCCGACGACCGAGCCCTGCGCTGGAGCACCGACGCCGGGACGGCCAACGAGGAGTTCCGGCGCGTCTCCTCCGGGGCCCGCTTTCGCGAGGGGGAGGGGCTCAACGGTCAGGCCTGGCGGACGCGGGACCTGGTCTTCGTCCCCGACGTCGGCGAGATGGCCGACTGCTCGCGGGCGCCGGCGGCCAAGCGAAACGGCCTGAAGTCGGGCGTCTGCCTCCCCATCACCATCGACGGCCGGGTCGTCGGCACGATGGACTTCTTCACCCAGGATCGCATTCAACCCTCTCCCGAGCGGTTGGAGACGCTTCGGAGCATCGGCCGGCTGGTCTCCAGCGCCATGCAACGAGTCGATCGGCAGGCCGAGAACGACCGGCGCAAGCGCGATCTGGAATCGAAGGTCAACCAGCTTATGAAGGTCGCCCACGCCGCGGCCCAGGGAGACCTGACGGTCGCCGCCGAGGTCCGGGGCGACGACGACATGGGAAGGCTCGGCGGCGCCGTCGGCGACATGATCGGCGACCTGAAGAACGTCATCGGCCAGGTCGTCGAATCGGCCGGCCAGTTCGCCGAGGGCTCTCGCGTGGTGGCCGAAAGCGCCAATCACCTCAGCGATTCGGCCCAAAACCAGGCGGCCACCGTCGAGGAAATGTCGGCCTCAATCCAGCACATGGCCCGCGCCATCTCCGAGATTTACCAAACCGCCGGCGCGGCCACCAGCCTCGCCGAAAAGACCTCCCGTCTGGCCAAGGAGGGGGGCGAGTCGGTCGAGCAGGCGATCGAGGCGATGGTCCTGATCAAAAAATCGAGTGAACAAGTCAGCGACATCACCCAGGTCATCGGCGAGATCGCCAGCCAGACGAACCTGCTGGCCCTCAACGCGGCCATCGAGGCGGCCCGAGCCGGCGAGCACGGCCTGGGCTTCGCCGTCGTCGCCGACGAAGTCCGCAAACTCGCCGAACGCTCAAGCGCCGCGGCCAAGGAGATCACCACGCTCATCAAGGAGTCAACCCGCCGCGTGGCCGACGGCGCCAGCCTCTCCGAGAGGGCCGGCGAGTCCCTCTCGCGGATCGTCCAGGGGGTCCGAGAGACCGCCGACAGCATCACCAAGATCGCCGAAGCGACCCGCGAACAGTCCGACGCCGCCCGCGAGGTCGACAAGGCCATCCAAAACGTCTCCAGCCTCACCGAAACCAACGCCTCCAGCGCCGAGGAACTCTCCGCCAGCGCCGAGGAACTCGGCGCCCAGGCCGCGGCGCTCAAACAAGTGATTTCTGGATTTAAAGTTTGATGTGATGACGCTTTAATCTTTAGAGAGGCCAACGCCAAGCATCCTTCTCCCCTCGCGGGAGCGGGGGGAGAAGGATGATTGCGCCGCCTCAAATCTCGTGCCGAACACTATTGGCGCCTTCTCCCGCGAGGGGAGAAGGGAAAACCCGACGTCGTTCGCCGCTTTCATCACGACGCATGAACCTAATCGAATTAACCGAGGAAGAATTCGCGAGGTTCCGGGCCTTGATTTACGAGGTCTCCGGGATTCGGATCGCGGAGACGAAGCGGATCCTGGTCTCCAACCGGGTGCGGAGGCGGCTGCGCGCGACCGGGATCAAGACGTTCTCGGCTTATTACGACTTCCTGGTCTCGCCCGCGGGCGCGGGGGAGACGCCGCTGTTCCTCGACGTGATTTCGACCAACGAGACCCACTTCTTCCGGGATCCGAAGCAGTACGACTGGCTCGAAACCCAGTTCATCCCCGAGGCGGTTCGGCTGACCGCCGAGGGCCGTCGGCCTCGTTCGCTCCGGTTCTGGTCGGCCGCGTGCAGCACGGGGGAGGAGCCGTATTCGATCGCCCTGAAGCTCGCCGCGGCCAAGGCGAAGGCGAACACCCCGCCGGCCTGGCGGCCGCGCGTTCTGGGGACCGACCTTAGCGGCGCGGCGCTCGCCGCGGCGAAGGCCGGCGTCTACAACGATCGGTCGGTCCATCTCGTCGGCCCCGAGGATCGCCGGCGTTGCTTCGACGTAAGCGAATCTCTTCATGGCAACACCTGGACCCTCAAACCCGAGTTTCGCTCGCTGGTCTCCTTCAAAATCCAGAACCTGCTGAAGCCACTGGACGAGCCCCCCTTCGACTGCGTATTCCTTAAGAATGTGCTGATATACTTCGACGCGGAAAGCAAGCGAAGGGTTGTTGACAACGTGCTGGGCGCGCTCGCCAAGGGGGGGATGCTGGTCATCGGCCCCACCGAGGGCATCCACGGGATGCTCGGCTCGCTGGAAAAAATTCACCCCTGGCTCTATCGCAAACCCGGTTGAGGAAACTCGGCGATGTCGGATTTCAACCTGTCCGAACTCCTGCCGTTCTACCTCGACGAGACCGACGAGAACATCGCGGCGCTCAACGACGCCCTTCTGCGCCTGGAGTCCGACCCGGCCGACGCCCTCGCCCTGGCCGAAGCCTTCCGAATGTTCCACAGCATCAAGGGCGCCTCGGTCGTCATGGGGTTCGGCGCCGTCAACCACCTGACCCACCACCTGGAAAGCCTCTTCGAAGAGCTTCGCAACAAGAAGCGAACGCTCGACCGCCCGCTGCTCGACCTGACCTTCCGCTGCCTCGACGACCTCCGCGACTACCACCGCGAACTCCGGGCCGAGGGCCACGCCACCCGAGACCTCAAAAACTTGACCCTCGAAGTCAACGACATCCTCCACGCCTCGCCGCAATCGACCGAGCCAAAGGCGGAGGCGCAACCAAAGGCGGAGCCCAAACCCGAGCCAATCACGACCGCCGCCGAATCGCCCCTCGACGACGACGAGCCCCGGGTTTGGGTCACGGTCGAGTTCGAGCCGAACCTGCAACTGGTCGACATGAAGGCCCGGCTGGTCGCCACTCGGCTTTCGGGCAAAGGCCGAGTCATGGCAACCCGGCCGCCCCTGGAGCATCTGGAGGAGGTCGAATCCTTGGAGCGGTTCTCCGTCCAACTCGCGGGCGTCGAAGACCCCCAAGCCCTCCGGGCCCTGGCCGACGTCGACGGCGTGGCCCGCGTCGTCATCGAGGGCCCTCCGCCAGACGAGCGTTCCGGGCGAGCGGGGGGCGTCAGCCCCCTGTCTTTTCCAGACGCTCCCGCCCCCGGACAGGGGGCTGACGCCCCCCGCTCGCCTTCCGAGACTTCGGATCCAGAACCCGCCCCCACGCCCCCTTCCGGCGGATCGAAGCGGGCGAGGATCGTCGAGACCATTCGGGTGGACAGCGACCGGCTTGATAATCTGATGAATCTGACGGGCGAACTCATTATCAGCAAATCCCGGTTCGTTGATGTGGCCCGGGGGTTTGACGACGCGCTTCGGGGCTCCAACGCCAAGGCCTTGGCCGGTGAGACCGAAGAGCGGATCGACGCGCTCTTGCGGGGGCTCGACCAGATTACGGGCGCCAGCGCGACCGGCGCGGCGGTCGATCGCTGGGCCGCGCAGGCGCGCCGGCTCCGCGACAATTTCCGGGCGATCGGCGGCGAGCTCGACCGGCTTCGCCGGGGGCGCGACCAGCTCAAGCTTTTAACCGAGGCCATCCACGGTCTGGGGCGGGTGGCCGACGGTCTTCAAAAGGGCGTTCTCGAAACCCGGATGGTCCCCATCGGCCCCTTGTTCGAGCGGTTTCGGCGGGTCGTCCGCGACATCGGCCACTCGTCGGGCAAGGAGGTCGCCCTTCGGATCGCCGGCGAGAAGACCGAACTCGACAAGCGGATGATCGACGAGCTGAGCGACCCCCTGATCCACATGGTCCGCAACTCGGTCGACCACGGCCTGGAGCCCGCCGACGCCCGCGAGGCCGCCGGCAAGCCGCGGGCCGGCACGGTCAGCCTTTTGGCCGCCCAGCGCGGCAACAGCGTGGTCATCACCGTGAGCGACGACGGCCGAGGCATCGACCATGAGCGGATCCGCCGCAAGATCGTAGAGCGAGGCTACGTCTCCAAGGCCGAAGCCGCCCGGATGACCGACCGCGAGCTGCACCCCCAAATCTGGCGCCCCGGCTTCAGCACGGCGGAGACCGTCTCGGAAATCTCGGGACGAGGCGTCGGCATGGACATCGTCAAAAATCGGATCGAAAAACTCAACGGCGTCGTCGACGTCCGGTCCACGCCGGGGCGGGGGACCACCTTCACAATTCGCCTCCCGCTAACTCTTGCAATCATGTCCAGCCTTTTGGCCCGAATCTTCGACGAGGTCTACGCCCTGCCGCTGGATCACATCGACGAGATCGTCGAGATCCGCCCCCACCAAATCCGTTCGGTTCAAGGCCGCCCAACCATTGAGGTCCGCGAGCGGATCGTCGCCCTGGTCTCCCTCGGCGACCTCTTCCTCTGGGGAGGCGAGCCCCACCCCAACGCGGCCGATCCTTTGAAGCTTGACGGCGCCGAACCGCTCCGCGTCGTCGTCGTCCAAAATGGCGAGACGACCATGGGCCTGATCGTCGACGAGCTGATCGGCATGCGCGAGGTGGTCCTCAAATCGCTTGAGCGGAACTACCAAAGCGTCCCCGGCCTCTCCGGCGCCAGCATCCTCGGCGACGGTCGCGTTTCCTTGATCCTCGATGTCGACGCCCTGATCGACATGGCGGCCTCGCGCGAATCGGAGGCGAGCATGGCGTGAATCAATCCATATCATCATATGGGAGGGCGAGGCTCCCGCCGAGCCGGCGCATTGCGTGGGGCTCGGCGGGAGCCTCGCCCTCCCGGCCCCGTCCCACGCCCGGCGTCGACTTCCCATTTGACAGAATTCACCACCAAAACCGGAGCCCCTCACTCGCATGTCGACGCATTCATCCGATACCCGTCAGCGTTTTCTCCAGGCGATCTTCGAGCGCGGGGCCGAGGGCGCTTCGATGGCGCTTTCGCGGTGGTTGGGGACGGAGGTCCGGCTGACCGTAAGCGGGATCGAGCGGGTCGATCTGGCCGAGGCGTCCGAGGCGCTTGGTTCCCCCGACTCGCTGATCGCGGCCTGCGCAATGGGGCTTACCGGGCCCTTGGGCGGGATGATCCTCTTGGCGTTCGAGGACCGGGCGGGTCTGGCCCTGGCTGATTTGCTGCTAAACCAGCCGATCGGTACGGCCGCCGAGTGGGGGGAATTGGAGCAATCCGCGGCGCGGGAGACCACAAACATCGTCGGCTGCGCGTATCTCAACGCGCTGGCCGCTCATTTGCCGATGAAGCCATCCGACGAACTGACGCCCACGCCCCCGAGCTTCCTCCGCGAGTTCGCCGGCAGTCTGATTCAGTTCGCCCTGATGGAGCAGGCGATGGAGTTCGACCAGGTCTTGCTGGCCCGCGCGGCCTTCGACGCGGGGCGGGCCGACCTCGATTTGCGCTGGACGCTGCTTTTGATCCCCGATCGGCGATCGCTGCGAGACCTGACCGCGGGCCTCGCCGACGACCCCCAGGCCCCCTGAGCCGAATCGGAACGGAGACCGGCGAACATGGCGGGGAAAACCACCGCTTCGGAATCGGCGATCGTCTCGGTGGCCATCGGCCAATGGACCGTCGCCGAGGCGCCGTCCAGGCTTCGGACACTTCTGGGCTCGTGCGTGGGCGTGGTCGTTTACGACCGAGGCGGCCGAGTGGGGGGGCTCGCCCACATCGTTTTGCCCAATTCGAGGGGCGCGACCGACCACCCGGGCAAGTACGCCGACACGGCCATTCCCGCCCTGATCGCCGAGGTGGAGCGTCGGCTCGGCGGCGGCCCGGCCTGCAAGCTCGTCGCCAAGCTGGCTGGCGGCGCGAGCATGTTCCCCGGGGGGCCCCCCTCGCCCAACGTCACCCTGAACATCGGCCGACTCAACCACGAGGCCGTCGAGGCGATCCTGACCGCCCGCCGCATCCCGATCCTCGCCCGAGACCTTGGCGGCGGCGGCGGACGCAACTTGACCTTTGACCTGGCAACCGGCATCGTCTCGATTCGAACCCCCGGAGGCGGCGAACGTGAGATCTAAAGCTGGACGGCGAGCGGACGCGGATCGGGTGAACGAAGAATTCGGCGAGCGGTTCTCCCGGGAGGGCGAGGCTCCCGCCGAGCCCCACGCTCAGCGCCGGCTCGGCGGGAGCCTCGCCCTCCCGGAGCCGGCCCCTGGTGATTACAATGGCGGAGGCGAAGGCATGAATCGGCTTTTGGTGGTGGACGACGCCCTGTTCATGCGCAAGCTGATCGGCGGCGTGGCGGCCGAGGCCGGTTGGGAGGTTGTCGGCGAGGCGGCCGACGGCGCCCAGGGGGTCTCGCTCTATCGGGAGCTTCGGCCCGACCTGGTGACGATGGACCTGGTCATGCCCATCATGGGAGGGATCGAAGCCCTCCGGGCGATCCGGGCCCTCGACCCCGAGGCCCGCGTGATCGTCGTTACCGCCCTCGACCAAAAACAGGCGGTGGCCGACGCAATCCAGGGGGGCGCCCTCGACTTCATCGTCAAACCGTTCGACCGGGGCCGAATGATCGGCCTTCTGCAAAAGCTCGCCGGGCCGGCGGGCACTTGAGAACGGCGCCGTTCGGCGGCCTCAAAGATGATCTCCGGCATCGGATTTTCAACGCGGAGGACAGGCATTCTTGCCTGTCCGGAACCGAGCCTGGACAGGCAAGAATGCCTGTCCTCCGACATGATGGCTTGGCCGGCCGCGGAAAACCCGTCGTTCCCCGAACTCGCGAGGTTGATCTTGTCTCCAATCGAGTCCGAACCGTCGAGAGAGCGAAAGCGCGTCCGCGTGCTGGTCGTGGACGATTCGGCCTTGATGCGCCGGCTGCTCTCCGACATCCTGGGCTCGTCGCCGGAGATTGAGGTTGTGGGCTCGGCCCGCGACGGCCGCGAGGCGGTCTTTCAGGCGGCGAAGCTTAAGCCCGACGTGATCACCCTCGACGTGGAGATGCCCGAGGTCTCGGGCCTCGACGCCCTGCCGGCGATCCTGGCCGTTCACGAGGTCCCCGTCGTGATGGTCAGCGCCCTGACCCGCGA
>Ga0182738_1001483_pt1 | contig 29374 bp, 24 predicted proteins | sample eDN5th30CBELigMG_FD_128876 | JGI IMG/M metagenome (GOLD analysis project Ga0182738, IMG submission 128876) | Enriched Miracle-Growth compost microbial communities from Emeryville, California, USA - eDNA 5th pass 30_C BE-Lig MG (version 2)... ...
GGACACCAAGGAATTCCGACGCGCCGATATCGTTCAGCGCCTCCATCAGCGCCAGGCTGACGCCGACCGCCACCGCCGGGCGCGCCAATGGCAGGGCAACGGTGCGAAAGGCGCGGAAGCGGCCGGCGCCCAGCGTGCGCGAGGCTTCCAGCATCGAGGCCGACTGCATGACGAACAGCGCCCGAACCGGAAGATAGACATAGGGGTAGAGGATCAGGCCGAGCAGCAGGATCGCGCCGCCGAGCGACCGGATCTCGGGAAACGGCAGGCCGCGCGGGTCACTGATGCCGAGGAGATGACGAAGGCCCGTCTGCAGCGGACCGACCGGGTGCACCACGTCGAGATAGGCAAATGCCATGACATAGCTCGGCACCGAAAGCGGCAGCAGCAGCGCCCATTCGAAAAGCCGACGACCGGGAAAGCGATAGGCCGTTACCAGCCAGGCGGTTCCGATGCCGAGAATGGTGACCAGAACGCCGACGCCGAGAAGCAGGAGCGCTGTGGTGCGCGCGGCGACCGGCAGGACATTGGCGATCAGATGCGGCCATAGCTCGCCGGAGCCGCGCGAGGCGAAGAAGACAAGACCGCCGATCGGCGCGAGGGCCAGAAGGGCAACCAGAGCCGAGCCGATGACCCAGGCTCGATCCGAGCGAGCGGGCGCTGCCGGCATCGACGCCGCGGGGTGAACGGAATCGCTCATGCCCCGTGGCTTCCGGGGCATGAGGTGTTTGGTGTCGGGCCTGGGGGCCTAGGCATGCGGGGGATCAGCCGTCGAAGCCGACCACGTCGACCAACTCACTGGCCTGCTTGCGCTGCTTGGCGATATCCGTCAGCGGCAGCGGGTCGACCGTCAGCGTGCCGAGTTCGGCGATGATCGGGTCGAGCTCGACGCCGGCGCGGACGGGATATTCGAAATTCGCCTTGGCGTAGATTTCCTGCGCTTCCTGGGAAGCAAGGAATTCCAGCAGCTTGACGGCGTTCTCCTTGTTCGGGGCGTTCTTGGCGACGGCGGCGCCCGAGACGTTCACATGCGTGCCGGCCTTGTCCTTGAAAGTCGGCAGGATCACGCGGATCGCGTTGCCCCATTGGACCTGCTCCGGGCCGCCCTTGCCGGACCGCATCAGGCCGACATAGTAGGAATTGGCGACGCCGATGTCACAGAGATTGGCGAGGATGTCGCGCGCCACGTCGCGGTCGCCGCCGCCGGCCTTGCGGGCCAGATTGTCCTTGACGCCGGTCAGCCAGGTCTTGGTGGCCTCGGCGCCGTCCTTGGCGATGACGGCGGCAATCAGCGAGGTGTTGTAGGGATGCTGGCCCGAACGGATGCAGACCTTGCCCTTGAAGCGCGGATCGGCGAGATCCTCATAGGTCAGCGCCTCGTCCTTGATGCGATCCTTCGAGGCATAGATGACGCGGGCGCGCATCGACAGGCCGAACCACTGGCCGTTCGGGTCGCGCAGATTGGCGGGAATCGCCTCTTCCAGCACGGACGACTGGATCGGCTGGGTCAAACCGCGATCCGAAAGCTCGATCAGATTGCCGAAATCGACGACGGACAGCACGTCGGCCGGCGAATTGGCGCCTTCGGTGGCGACGCGCTCCGCCAGGCCTTCCTTGACGAAAATCACATTGGCCTTGATGCCCGTTTCCTTGGAGAACGTCTCCAGCAGCGGCTGGATCAGGCCCGGCTCGCGGGTCGTGTAGACATTCACTTCGCCGGCAGCCGAGGCAGCGAGCGTTGTGGTCGCCAGCAGCGCAGCGGCAGCGGCGCCCTGGATCAGGCGGGTCAGGCTAAGCATAGTGAACTCCGTTCATAGAGGGGGCGGAACCCTGGTCACCGTCGATGTTCGGCAACTTCTGCCGGCTCCATCCCATCATCGCGAATAGAGGTCAACCGGCAGTTTTACATTTATTCTATAGATTAGATCCATTCTAATATAGAATGAATCCAGATGTCGGGCGTTTCTCTTGGCGGGACAAGCAGACGCTCCAACGCCATATTCCAAACCCTTTCAGTCACGATTTCGTGAACTGTGTATTGGAAACTATACACGCGGCCCGGGCGCGTCGGCGGTCCAGTCGCCGGCCACGGCCTGAACCAGTGCCAGCGCCGCCACGGCAGCGGTGTCGGCCCGCAGGATGCGGGGGCCAAGCGGGATCGCGGTCACGAAGGGCAGCGCGTGCAGCGCCTGGCGCTCTTCCGGCGAAAAGCCGCCTTCCGGCCCGATCAGCACCGCGAACGGCCCCTTGGGCAGGCCCCGCAGGATCGAAATTGGATCGGCGCCCGTCTCGTCCTCGTCGCAGAAAATGATGTGGCGCTCCGGCTCATCCTTTGGCCAGCGGGCGAGCAAGGCAGCGAGTGGCTCCGGCGCGTCGATCTCGGGAATCGACAGCACGCCGCATTGCTCCGCTGCCTCGATGGCATTGGCGCGCAGCCGCTCATCGTTCAGTCGCGCCACCTGGGTCCGGCGGGTGATGACGGGGCGTATATGGCCGACACCCATCTCGACAGCCTTCTGCACCATATAGTCCAGCCGCGCCTGCTTGATCGGCGCGAACAGATACATGAGCCGGGAAGCCGGCGTCTGCTCGCGCGACAGCGCATCCGCCGTCAGCACCGCGCCCTTTCGGCCGGCCTCGGCAAGCGTCGCCTGCCATTCCCCGTCGCGGCCGTTGAAGATCAGCACAGGGTCGCCCTCGCGCATGCGAAGCACATTGACCAGGTAGTTGGTCTGGCCCTTGTCCATGACGATGCGGGCGCCCTCACCAAGCGGGGCATCGATGAACAGGCGTTGGGTGGTGAAATCATAGCGCGACATCCGCTTCGATTACGCAAAGCATGGCCGCACCGCAAGGTGGCGCGGCTGTCCGGCTTGACCGGCGCGGATGGCGGGGGCATTCAGGACCGACAGCCCCCACCGCCCTCGCGCGGAATCATGCAAGGCCGCGACCGACTTGACCGATCCCGTCCATAACGCCGGCGAATACTCCGTCTCCGAAATCTCGATGGCGCTGAAGCGCACCGTCGAGGAGGCCTTCGGCTTCGTGCGCGTGCGCGGCGAGATTTCCGGCTATCGCGGGCCGCATTCCTCCGGCCACGCCTATTTCGCGCTGAAGGATGACCGCTCGAAGATCGAGGCGGTCATCTGGAAGGGCAATTTCGGCAAGCTGCGCTTCCGTCCCGAAGAGGGCATGGAAGTGATCGCAACCGGCAAGCTGACCACCTTCCCGGGCTCGTCGAAATACCAGATCGTGATCGAGGCCCTGGAGCCGGCAGGCGTCGGCGCGCTGATGGCTCTGCTCGAAGAGCGCCGGCGCAAGCTGGCGGCCGAAGGATTGTTCGATTCGAACCGCAAGAAGCCGATCCCCTATCTGCCGCGCGTGATCGGCGTCGTCACCTCGCCGACCGGCGCCGTGATCCGCGACATCCTGCATCGCCTCTCCGACCGTTTCCCCGTCCGGGTCCTGGTCTGGCCGGTGCGCGTGCAGGGCGAAACCTCGGCCGCCGAAGTGGCTGCCGCGATCGCGGGCTTCAATGCACTTGCCGTTGACGGCGCCGTTCCACGCCCCGATCTGCTGATTGTCGCGCGCGGCGGCGGCAGCCTCGAAGATCTCTGGGGCTTCAACGAGGAAATCGTCGTGCGGGCCGTCGCGGCTTCGACGATACCTCTGATCTCGGCGGTCGGCCACGAGACCGATACGACCTTGATCGATTTCGCCTCCGACCTCCGGGCGCCGACGCCCACGGGTGCTGCCGAAATGGCCGTGCCGGTGCGCTCGGAGTTGGTCGGCACCGTCGGTGACCTCGGCCGCCGCCTCGATGGCGCGATGCTGCGGCTAGTCGAAAGCCGCCGCCGCGAATTGCGCGCTGCTATCCGCGCCCTGCCGCGCCTCGACGACCTGCTCGCCATTCCGCGCCGTTCTTTCGACGAGCTTGCCGCCCGCATCGGCCGTGCGCTTGGCGCCAATACGCTGGCGCATCGCGGCCGGCTGGAACGCACCGCCGGACGGCTTTCGCCTTCGTCCCTCGACCGCCTCACCCTGCGCGCCCATGACCGGGTGAAGGCGCTCGGCGAGCGGCAGGGCCGCGCGCTGGAGGTTCACGCCGAACGCAAGCGCGCGGGTTTCGCCCGCATCGCCGGCCGGCTGCGGATCGAGCCGATCGCGCAGCGTGTTGCCCGTGGCGGCGTGCAGATCGCTGAGATCGAACGCCGGGGCGATCGCGCCTTCCTCCGCATTGTCGAGAAGAACCGCGACCGGCTCGACCGCGCCTGGCGGCTAGCAGAGACACTGTCCTATCGCAGCGTGCTGGCGCGCGGCTTCGCGCTGGTGACGGATGCCCAGGATAGGCCGGTCCGCTCGACGACACAGGTTTCGAGCGGGGACGCGCTGACGATCGAATTCCAGGATGGAAAGATCGCTGCGATCGCGGCCGGCGGCGCTGCGGAACCACGCTCCAAGAAGGCCGCCAAGTCCAAGGCGCCGACACAGGAAAGCCTGTTTTAGGTCTCGCTCGAGCTATTCTATTCCACACTGGCCAAGATGAGGCGGCGCGATCATAGAGAGTCGCCTGCCCGTATCGCAAAGACGCCAAGACCCAGCCCCAAACTCGGCGTCATCCCGGGCGCAGACCCGGGATCCATTCAGCCGGGTTGCGAAGGTGCGAGACTCCCAACACTCGGGCTGAATGGATCCTCGCCTTCGCGAGGATGACGGCCGGAGCGTTGGGCCCTCACGCCAGCTCGGGCAAATCGCGGAACAGCGCCAGCGCTTCTGGGTTGGCCAGCGCTTCCTGGTTCTTCACCGGGCGGCCATGCACGATCTCGCGCACGGCGAGCTCGACGATCTTGCCGGATTTGGTGCGCGGGATATCGGCGACGGCGAGAATCTTCGCCGGTACATGGCGGGGCGAAGCGCCGATGCGGATCCTGTCGCGAATGGTCTTGCGTAACCCCTCGTCGAGCTCGGCGCCCTGGCGCAGCCGGACGAACAGCACAACGCGCACGTCATTGTCCCAGTCCTGGCCGATCGCCAGCGCCTCCAGCACTTCGGGAATCTGCTCGACCTGGTTGTAGATCTCGGCGGTTCCGATCCGCACGCCGCCCGGATTGAGCGTGGCGTCCGACCGGCCATGGATGATCAGTCCGCCATGCACCGTCCATTCGGCGAAATCGCCATGGCACCAGACATTGTCGAAGCGGTCGAAATAGGCGGCGTGATAGCGGCTGCCGTCCGGATCGTTCCAGAAACCGATCGGCATGGAGGGAAACGCCTTGCGGCAGACGAGTTCGCCCTTGCCGCTGGCGAGCGGCGTTCCGTCCTCGTCCCAGACATCGACGGCAAGGCCAAGGCCTGGTCCCTGGATCTCGCCCTTCCAGACCGGTTTTCCGGGAATACCGAGTACAAAACAGGAAACGATGTCGGTGCCGCCGGATATCGAGGCGAGGTGGATATCCCTCTTGATGCCCTCATAGACGAAGGAAAAGCTTTCCGGTGCCAGCGGCGAACCGGTTGAGGTCATCATCTGAAGTGTGCCGAGATCATGGGTCTCGATCGGTCTCAGACCCGACTTGTGCAGCGCATCGATGAACTTGGCCGAGGTGCCGAAGAAGGTCATCCGCTCGGCATCGGCGAAATCGAACAGGATGTTGCCGTCGGGATGGAATGGCGATCCGTCGTAAAGCAGCAGTGTCGCGCCGACGGCAAGGCCCGAGGCAAGCCAGTTCCACATCATCCAGCCACAAGTGGTGAAATAGAACAGCCGGTCGCCCTCGCCGACTCCGGAATGAAGGTGAATCTCCTTCATATGCTGCAGCAAGGTACCGCCGGCCGAATGGACGATGCATTTCGGCACGCCCGTCGTCCCCGACGAAAACATGATGTAGAGCGGATGGGCGAAGGGCATTGCCGCGAACCGAACTTCCCGCGCCCCGAACGGCGCCAGGAAATCCCCCAGCGCAACACCGTGCGCCAGTGTCGGGGCGATCGCCGCCGCCGTGCCGATATAGGGCACGATGACGGCCGCGCGGAGGCTGGGCAGGCTCGGCACGATTTCGGCGAGCTTGGCCGCGATGTCGATGGTCTTGCCGGCATAGTAATAGCCGTCGCAGGCGATGAAGACCGTCGGCTCGATCTGGCCGAAGCGGTCGAGCACGCCGCGCGTGCCGAAATCGGGCGAGCAGGACGACCAGACCGCGCCGATCGAGGCGGTCGCCAGCATGGCGGCGATGGTCTCCGGCATGTTGGGCATCATCGCGGCGACTCGGTCGCCCGCCGTGACCCCAGCATCGAGCAGCGCCTGCTGCAATCGCGAAACCAGCGCATGCAGTTCATCCCAGCTCAGGCGGCGCCTCACCCGATCCTCGCCCCAGAAGACCAACGCATCGGCATCGCCGGACCTCCGGAGCAGGTTCCGCGCGAAGTTCAGCGTGGCATCGGGAAAGAAATGCGCGCCCGGCATGCGATCGCCATCCACCAGCAGTCGCTCGCCCTTCTCGCCGACTACGCCGCAGAAATCCCAGACGAGATCCCAGAACGCGGCCCGGTCATCGATCGACCATTGGTGCAGGGCGTCGTGGTCCGGGAAAGGCAGGCCAGTCCATTCGGCAGCCGCGGCGCGAAAATGCGTCATCGGATGCCCGGCCAGACGCGCCGCCGACGGTGTCCACAAAGGAGATTCGGAAGAGGACGAAACAATCGGAGACGTCATGGTGGAACGACCCTTTCCGAGACGGTTGCAGTGCGGCAAAATTTCGCTGTCCTGCCATGGATATCCGCAGCCTGCCGCCAAGTCACGCGCGAAACCTTGCCGATTTTGGCTAGAAAGGCCTTGCGAAATCACGGAATTCTGCCTATCCGGGAGCCATTCGGTCGTGGCACCTTCCGAAACGTTAGGGGCAATCGTCACCGGGTGACATGAAAAAAATCCTATTCGCCCTCGCTACGATTCTGATCTTTTGCGGCGCCTTCGTCCTTCTGGCGCCCAAGCTGGTCACCATCGAAGCCGTTCGTAGATCCCTGACACGCGAAGTCGCAGGCTGGAGCGGGCGTGCGCTGACCTTTGACGGCACGCCGACCGTCGCGTTCACGCCTTACCCGACCGTCACCTTCTCCAAAGTGCGGATCAGTTCCGACAAGGATCCACAGCCGCTGGTCGAGATGGACTCGCTCTCGGCTGAGCTCAGCTTCCTGCCGCTGCTGATCGGCCGGGTTCGGCCGTCCCTGCTGGAACTCGACAATCCGGTGTTCCGCTTCGGGATCAATGAGAAGGGCCTGCCGAACTGGACGCTGCCGCGCGCGCTACGCGGCGATTCCGAACTCGGCCGCCTCGTCATCCGCTCCGGCACCCTGCACTATCTCGGCCGGGACCAGAGGGAATTGCTGCTGACGGGCGTCGACGCGCGGCTCGACTGGCCGGATCCGGCCGCCACCGCCAGCATCAAGGGCAGCGCCGTCTGGCAGGACGAGCCGTTCGATTTCAACGGCTCGATCGGCACGCCACTCGATCTGGTCAGCGGCCGGAAGACGGCCTTGCGCTTCGCCATCGCCTCGACGCCGCTGCGCGCCGCCTTCACCGGGACGGTCGCGAACCTGGCCGATCCGGAAGGCGAAGGCGACCTCACGGTCACCACGCCGTCGATCCGGCGACTCGCCGGCATTTTCGGCGTGCCAATGGGCGAAGGCTCGACGCTGGGCAGCGCCTCGATCGAATCCCCGACCACACTCGCCGCCCGCACCCTGACCTTCTCCAACGCGAAGATCAGCGTCGACGGCAATGAGAGCGAAGGCGCGCTGTCGATCAACTTCGCGCATGGTCGCCCCGCCGTGCAGGGAACGCTCGCCTTCGAGAGCCTTGATCTTTCCGCCTATGCGGAGGCGCTGGTCAGCATGGTCACGGCGGCGCGCACGACGCCCGACCTGCCCTTTCCGCTCGGCGCGCTCGACAGCAACGACCTCGACCTGCGCGTCTCGGCGGCCCAGGTGCTGCTCGGCAGCGCCCGGCTCGGGCGCACCGCGGCTTCGGCGACGATCCGCGACGAACGGCTGAACCTCTCGGTCGGCGAGGCGCTGCTCTATGGTGGCCGCCTGTCCGCCAGCCTGTCCGCCTCGCTGCAGGACGAGGCCGCCTCCGCCTCGCTGCAGGGACGCATAGACGGCCTGCCAGTGCGCGCCGCGCTCTCTGATCTGTTCGGCATCGGCCAGCTCGACGGAACCGGCTCGGGCACCGTCAATCTTTCGGCCCATGGCACCAATTGGAACGGGCTGATGGCGTCCCTTTCCGGCAGTGGCAAGGCAACGATCACCGACGGCACGTTCGAGGGCGTCAACATAGGCGCGCTATCGCAGGCCATTACCGCGGACGGGACGATGAGCGGCAACCTGCTCGGCGGCTCCACCAAATTCACCCAGGCGGACGGCACTTTCGCCATCAGCGCCGACCGGATCACCGCGCCGTCGATCCTGGTGACGGGTACCGGCTACACGATCACCCTGTCCGGCGAAGCGCCGTTGCAGGCGACGACGCTGAGCGCGCGCGGCGAACTGACGATCGACCGCGCCACCGGCGCGACGAGCACGCCGATCCGCGTTCCCTTCATCGTCGGCGGCAATTGGGAACGCCCGACGCTGGTCCCGGATTTCAGCGGCCTTTCCCGCCGCGGCGATGCGACGCCGGCGATGGGACCTGTCCGCCGCATGGCCAATACGCTGCTGCGCGCAATCCGCTGAAGGCCTCAGACCAGGCGCTGGATGGTCTTTCTCCGCCACACGAACCAATAGTAGCTCGCCTGCATCGACAGCATGGCGATATAGGCGATCGGATAGGCGGCCCAGACCCCGTTGATGCCGAAATGGCCGGACAGGCCGTAGGCCACGGGCAGCTCGACGCACAGGATCGCGACAATCGAGATCAGCGTCGGCACGAGCACTGTGCCGCTGGCCCGCATGATGCCAGCCAGCACGCTGGATATGCCGAAGACGACATATCCCCAGAGCACGATATGCAGCAGCGTCTGGGCCAGTTCGATGACAGGTTCGCTGGTGATGAAGAGTCCGATCAAGGGCCGCGAGAACAGATAGCAAAGCGCCACCAGCCCACCCGTGATCAACAGCGTCAACTGGATGCCGGTTCGGGTGATGATGCGCAGCGTCTCCGCACGGCCCGCCCCGATCGCCTGGGCACCGAGGATCGATACGGTGATGGCAATCGAGATCGCCGGAAACTGCACATAGTTGACCACCATGTTGACGGTGCCATAGGCCGCCGTCGCATCCGAGCCGAACGAGTTGACCAGCGCCAGGACGGCGATCTCCGCCAGCGAGACGAGGATCAGTTGCACGCCGGAAGGAATGCCGAGCCTCAGAACCGAGAGCAGCAGCTTGGGATCGATGCGCAGATGGCGGATCAGTACGGCATCCGGCGCCAACGGATGCTTGCGGCGGCGCATGTGGAAGAACAGCCAGACGAGCGCGATCAGGAAGGAGACGATCGAGGCATAGGCGCCGCTGGCGACACCCAGTTGCGGCAGCCCGAACCAGCCCCGGATCAGCGCTGGAGTCACCAGAAGGCCGGTGACCGTCGAGATCGCCAGCGCATAAAGCGGCGTTACGGTATCCCCGACGCCCCGCATCATCGAGGTCATCAGCAGGAAGACGAACAGCCCCGGCATGGCGATCAGCATGATGCGGGCATAGGCCGTTGCGCCCGGGAGGATGTCCGCCGGTGTGCCGACCAGTTCCAGGATCGGCGCCGTGAAGAGGCCGCCAAAGATCGCAACCACGGCGCCGAGCAGGATCGCCATGGTCAGCGTCGTGCCGGCGACGGCCTTCACCGTTTCCAGCCTCTGCGCGCCATAGGCCTGTCCGATCAGCACCGAGGCGCCGGCGCCCAGCCCGATGGTGAAGGAAATGAACAGGAACAGGATCGGGAAGAAGGCGGCGACCGAAGCGAGTGCGCTGACGCCCAGCATCTGGCCGAGATAGATGTTGTTCAGAGTACCCGACAGAGCCTGCAGAATATTGCTCAGAATCATCGGGCCGAGGAAGACGAGGAACGTCCTCCAGAGCGGCGGCAGGGACATCGACAGTCTCCGGATGCGGCTCAGGCGGCCTCGAAGGCGGGGCCGGCCAGCTTGGCGGCGTGTTCCCGTATGTCCGCGGGCCAGTTGTCGATCATCTGGCGAAACCGATCCTTGTCGCCGGCAAACAGCGCACGACCGGCTTCCTCATAGCCCGGCTGGTCGCCGGCCATGGCGGTCATGAAGCGCTGCGTCGCTTCCTGCGCGCGGCGGGCGCGATCGCGACCTTCATTCTCGCGCCGGGCTTCATCGACCAGCTTGCGCAGCGCCACCGAGGCGCCGCCCGGCTGGCTGCCCAGCCATGCCCAATGGCGGGGCAGCAGCGTCACTTCGCGGGCGACGACGCCGAGCTTCGGCCGGCCGGGTCCACGGGGTGCCGCAGTCGGCACGGCGACCGCCGGGGCGGGAGCGAGGTCCGGGGAAGACGTCGGCAAGCCCTCCCCCAGTCGCGCCAGCACCTCGCTGGCGGTGCCGCGAAAATCGACCTCGATCGATCGACTCGTCTCGTCATCGAAAAGCAGGACCGGCTCGCCACCCTCGTCCACGACCGCCTTACTCTTGAGAGCCACGTCCGGCAGCAGCCCTGTCGCGATGCGCCGAAGGCCCTGGAACGCCGTGCAGTAGATCTGTTGCGGAATGCTCATCACCACGCCTTTCAAAAAGCAGACGCGCTTTGTATCCGGGTAAAATAGACAGAGTCAATATTACCCGGGTATTTTATGCAGTCCGTCGATGTCAAACGCCCTGAATGGCGAGTCGTTCCGCACGCTGCCGTTCAACTTCCCGTCGCTTGGTGACGATCGAGGCGATGATGACGCCGGTTGCGACGATGGCGATCAGGATGGTGCAGATCGCATTGATCTCCGGCGTCACGCCAAGGCGGACCTGGCTGTAGATCTTCATCGGCAGGGTGGTGGCCCCCGGCCCGGTCGTGAAGCTCGAAATCACGAGATCGTCGAGCGACAGGGTGAAGGCCAGCATCCAGCCGGCGACGACGGCGGGCAGGATCAGCGGCAGGGTGATGGTGAAGAAGGTGCGGAAGGGCGGGCAGCCGAGATCGAGCGCCGCCTCCTCCAGGCTGCGGTCAAAGGTAACCAGCCGCGACTGCACGACCACCGCGACGAAACACATCGAAAAGGTGATGTGCGCCAATGTCAGCGTCCAGAAGCCGCGGGCAAAGCCGATGGCGACGAAGAGCAGCAGCATGGCGAGACCGGTTATCACCTCGGGCATCACCAGTGGCGCGTAGACCATGCCGGAGAACAGCGTGCCGCCTGGAAAGCGGCCGAAGCGCACCAAAGCGATCGCCGCGAGCGTGCCGAGCACGGTAGCGAGCGTCGCCGACAGCAGCGCGACGCGAATGGTCACCCAGGCGGCGTCGAGCAGGCCCTGGTTGGTCAGCAGCGACACATACCATTTGGTCGAGAATCCGCCCCAGACCGTCACCAGCTTGGAGGCGTTGAAGGAATAGATCACCAGCAGCACGATCGGCAGATAGAGGAAGGCGAAGCCGAGCGTGATCGAAGTGACGTTGAACCAGGACGCGCCGCGCCTCATCGGATCGCCCTCCGCGCTAGGGTTTCAGGCAGGCCCGACCGTGGCGTTCTCATCCGCATGAGCCTACTCCGACGCTTTTTTCTGGGCATTCTGGAACAGCATGATCGGGATCACCAGGATCGCGAGCAGCACGACAGCGACCGCCGAAGACACGGGCCAATCGCGGTTCGAGAAGAACTCGGCCCACAGTGTCTTTCCGATCATCAACGTGTCGGACCCTCCGAGCAGATCCGGAATGACGAACTCGCCCACCGCCGGGATGAAGACCAGAAAGCAGCCGGCAAGCACACCGGGCAACGACAGCGGGAAGGTGATCTTCCAGAACGCCTGGATCGGCGGGCAGCCGAGGTCGGCGGCGGCTTCCAGCAGAGTCTCGTCCAGCTTTTCCAGCGTGGCGTAGAGCGGCAGGATCATGAAGGGCAGGTAGGAATAGACGATGCCGATATAGACGGCGAGCGTCGATGGCATGATGTTGAGGGGTTCGCTGATGACGCCGACGCTCAGCAGAAGCTGGTTGAGCAGCCCTTCCGGCTTCAGGATGCCGATCCAGGCATAGACGCGGATCAGGAACGAGGTCCAGAACGGCAGGATCACCAGCATCAGCAGCGTCGTACGCCATTCCTTGCGGGCGCGCGCCATGCCATAGGCGATCGGATAGCCGATGATCAGGATGAGGAAGGTCGAGATGAGCGCGATCTTCAGACTGGAAAGATAAGACTCCCAGTAGAGCGCGTCTTCCGTCAGGAAGACGTAATTATCGAAGCTCAACTCCTTGAGTTGCTGCCAGAGCGCCCCGAGGCCGGCCGAGAAATCCAGCGCCGGCTCGTAGGGCGGCATCGCGATCGCCGTGGCCGACAGCGAGATCTTCACCACGATCAGGAATGGCGCCAGGAAGAGCAGGATAAGCCACAGATAGGGGATCGCGACCACCAGCCATCGCAGGCGCGAATGTCCGGAGGGGGAGTTGGTCAGCGCCATGATCTACCTCGTCAGCACGACGCCGCCGTCACCGGACCAGGTCAGCCAGACCTTGTCGTCCCAGGTGATCGGCCGCTCAACGAGTCGGGTGGTGTTGGTGATGGTCGCCTTGACGGTCGCGCCCGTGGCGAGCCGCACATGATAGATCGAGACGTCGCCGAGATAAGCGATGTCCCAGACCTCTCCGGTGACGGCATTGACGCTCGGATCGGCCGGGGGCGACAGGGAGATCGCGACCTTCTCCGGACGCACCGCGAACCAGGCGCGGTCGCCGAGCTTGGCGCCGCCATCCTGGATCACCTGAACCTTGGCGCCGGTGCCGTCGCAATCCAGCGTCGTCACGCCGCCCTCGGTCGAGCTGATATGCCCTTCGAGCAGGTTGATGTCGCCGATGAAGTCGGCGACATAGCGCGAATTCGGCTGTTCGTAGATTTCCGCCGGCGTGGCGATCTGAACGATCTTGCCCTGGTCCATCACGGCGATGCGGTCGGCGACCGTCATCGCCTCTTCCTGGTCATGCGTGACGATGACGAAGGTCATGCCGAGCTTGACCTGCAGGTCGATCAGTTCGAACTGGGTTTCCTCGCGCAGCTTCTTGTCCAGCGCGCCGAGCGGCTCGTCGAGCAGAAGCACCTTCGGTTTCTTGGCCAGCGAACGCGCGAGCGCGACGCGCTGCTTCTGGCCGCCGGAAAGCTGATGCGGCTTGCGCTTGGCGAATTTCTCCAGTTTCACCAGCGCCAGCATCTCGTCGACGCGGGTGGCAATGTCGGACTTCGGCATGCCGTCCTGCTTCAAGCCGAAAGCGATATTGTCCCAGACGTTCATGTGCGGGAACAGCGCGTAGGACTGGAACATCATGTTGGTCGGGCGGCGATAGGGCGGTACACCGACCAAATCCTGGCCGTCGAGCATGACGTGGCCGCTGGTCGGCTCTTCGAAACCAGCGATCATGCGCATCAGCGTGGTCTTGCCGCAGCCCGACGGCCCCAGCAGCGCGAAGAACTCGCGTTCGTAGATGTTCAGCGAGAGATCGTCGACCGCGGTAAAATCACCAAACGACTTGGTGACATTCTGGAACTGGATGAACGGCTTGGCCGCCGGATCATTCCAGGGCGCGAAGGCCCTGCGGATCGGCCCCAGAGATTTGCCCGTCGAGAGAGACTTACCAGCCATGCGGCCTCCACCCCGTGTTCCATGCCGTCAAGAAAAGGCCCGGTACAAGACCGGGCCTCTTTTGTCCACTCAGGTGCCGCTCTTGATCTTCGTCCAGAGCCGCGTCACGACGCGTTGAACTTTCGGATCGTTCGGCGTCGTGGTGTAGAGTTTCTTCATCACGTCGGCCGGCGGATAGATTGTCGGATCCTCCATGATCGCCTTGTCGACGAAGGCCTGAGAATCCTTGTTGCCATTGGCGTAGGCGACATAGTTCGTCGCCTTGGCAATGACTTCCGGCTGCTGGATGTAATTGATGAAGGCCAAGGCCGCCTCGGGGTTCGGGGCATCCTTCGGGATCGCCATCGAATCCATCCAGAGCAGGCCGCCCTCCTTCGGGATGGCGTAGCCGACTTCGACCTTGTTGTTAGCCTCGGTCGCGCGGGTGCGGGCCTGAATGACGTCGCCGGAATAGCCAAAGGCCAGGCAGATATCGCCGTTGGCCAGCGCCTGGATATATTCGGACGAGTGGAACTTGCGGATGTAGGGGCGGACCTTCTCGATCAGTTCGCCAGCCTTGGCGATCTCGGCCGGGTCCTTCGAATCGGCCGGCAGGCCCAGATAGTTGAGCGCGGCCGGGATCACGTCATCCGGCGAGTCCAGCATGTAGACGCCGCAATCCTTGAACTTCGAGACCACTTCCGGCTTGAAGAACATGTCCATCGAGTCGACCGGCGCATCCGGCATCGCCGCCTTGATCTTCTCGACATTGTAGCCGATGCCGGTGGTGCCCCACATATAGTTGACGGCCATCTTGTTGCCGGGATCATAGGTGGCCAGACGGGTCGTGATCTCGTCCCACATATGCGAGAGGTTCGGGATCTTCGACTTGTCGAGTTGCTGGAATACGCCAACATCGATAAGACGCTTCAGATTGCGGTCCGTCGGCACGACAATGTCGTAGCCCGAGCCACCGGCCAGCATCTTGGTTTCCAGGATTTCCATGGAATCATAGACGTCGTAGACGACCTTGATGCCGGTTTCCTTGGTGAAATCGTCAATGATCGACGTGTCGATATAGTCGGACCAGTTGAAGATATGAAGTTCCTTGTCGGCGGCCTTGGCGCCACTGATCGCTCCGACGGTCAGCATCGCGGTGAGGGCGACGCCGCTGAAGACATACTTGATCATGCAATTCCCCTAGATACAGCCGCGCCAGAGTGAACGAACCGGCCACAATCCTCTCCTAAGATTCAGAGGTTAGAAGGCTTTTTGGCCTACCTCAACCGTTTCCTGCGCCATTCGCAGAGACCGGAAGCCGCATGCCGAACCCGTCCAAGTTGACTTCGGTTCCGCCATGGCGACACTCCGGAGACAGTCGCCTGCAAGCCGAGGGGAAATCGTGGCAAAACGGAAGAAGGGCACCAAGGGCATCGAGGGCGATGTTCGCGGCGTCAAATCGTTGGACGAGGCCCGGGACTGGCTCAAGGCGCGCGGCATCGAGGATATCGAATGCGTCGTGCCCGACCAGGCAGGTGTGGCGCGCGGCAAGATGATGCCGGTGCAGAAGTTTCTTGCCGGACCGACCATGTCGATGCCCGGGTCGATCCTGACCCAGACCATCACGGGCGACTATCCCGACGACGACGACCGCTTCGAGAGCGACGCCGCCGACCAGGACGTGATGTTCGAGCCGGACCTTTCGACGCTTTGCGTCGTGCCATGGGAAGCCGACCCGACCGCCCAGGTGATCCATGACGGCTATCACCGCGACGGCCGCTCGGTCGAAACCGCGCCGCGCCAGGTGCTGCGCCGCATCGTCGAACTCTACGCGCATCAGGGCTGGCAGCCCGTAGTGGCGCCGGAGCTCGAATTCTACCTGGTCAAGCCGAACACCGATCCCGACTATCAGCTGGAGCCGCCGACCGGCCGCTCCGGTCGACCGGAAGCAGCCCGGCAATCCTATTCGATCGCCGCGATCAACGAATTCGACGACCTGTTCGACGACATCTACGACTTCTCCGAGCAGCAGGGTCTCGAGATCGACACGCTGATCCACGAGGAAGGCGCCGCGCAGATGGAGATCAATCTCCTGCATGGCGACCCGCTGGCGCTCGCCGACCAGGTGTTCCTGTTCAAGCGGACGATCCGCGAGGCGGCGCTTCGGCATGACATGTATGCCACCTTCATGGCCAAGCCGATGTCGCGCGAGCCGGGTTCGGCCATGCACATCCACCAGTCGGTGATCGACGTCGAGACCGGCAAGAACATCTTCTCCGACGCCGACGGCGACCCGACCTCGAAGTTCTTCGCCTTCATCGGCGGCTCGCAGAAATACCTGCCGGCCGTGCTCTGCATGCTGGCGCCCTATGTGAACTCCTATCGCCGGCTCGTGCGTTCATCCTCCGCGCCGGTCAACACGCAATGGGGCTACGACAACCGCACCGTCGGCCTGCGCGTCCCGAACTCCAATCCAGCGGGAAGGCGTCTCGAGAACCGGCTGCCCTCCTCCGACGCCAATCCCTATCTGGCGATCGCCGCGTCGCTCGCCTGCGGCTATCTCGGCCTGGTCGAAGGGCTGAAGGTCGGAGACCCCGTGTCCGGCTCCGCCAATTCGAATGAGATCGACCTGCCGCGCGGCCTGCTCGAAGCCGTCGCCCTGTTCGAGGAACAGGAAGAACTGGCCGAAATCTTCGGCGAGCGCTTCGTCGCCACCTACGGCGCGATCAAACGGGCGGAATACGAGACGTTCATGCAGGTGATCAGCCCATGGGAGCGGGAATTCCTGCTGCTGAACGTCTAGGGCTTGAGAGGACTTTTCCTTCACCTCTCCCTCAGGGAGAGGTCGGCTCGAACGGCCGGGTGAGGGTTCAGGGAATTCTCCGGGTGAAGCCGTACCCCTCACCCGCCGGCCTTCGGCCGTCGACCTCTCCCTCAGGGAGAGGTGAAGTAAGGACCGATGTATCCAGGCAAACGAAAGCTGCTTCGGCGCCACCGGCAATCTAGAAAGTCCCGCAACCGGACCTGCTCATGACGAAGCCATCCAACGCCACTGCAGACTACCGCGCCCGCGACGCGGCGCACCACATCCATGCCTTTTCCGACATGAAGAGCCTGAATGCCGAAGGCAGCCGAGTGATCGTCCGCGCGGAAGGCTCCTGGATCTGGGATTCGGAGGGCAACCGGATCCTTGATGGCATGTCCGGCCTCTGGTGCGTGAATATCGGTCACGGCCGCAAGGAGATCGCCGAGGCCGTGCAGCGGCAGATGGCGGATTTCTCGTTCTACAACACCTTCTTCAAGTCGACCCATCCGCCGGCGATCGCACTGGCCGAGAAGCTCGCCGCGATCACGCCGCCGCAGTTCAACCGCGTCTTCTTCGTCGGCTCCGGATCAGAGGCCAATGACACCGTCATCCGCATGGTCCGCCACTACTGGGCGAGCCTCGGCAAGCCGGACAAGACGGTGCTGATCGCACGCAAAAACGCCTATCACGGCTCGACCCTGGGCGGAGGCAGCCTCGGCGGCATGACCTCGATCCATAGCCAGGGCGGCCTGCCGATCCCCGGCATCCACCACATCGCCCAGCCCTACTGGTTCGGCGAGGGCGGTGAGATGAGCGAGGCCGAGTTCGGCATCCTTGCCGCGCGCGAGCTGGAAAAGGCGATCGACGAAATCGGCGAAGAGAACATCGCCGCCTTCGTCGCCGAGCCGATCCAGGGCGCCGGCGGCGTCATCATCCCGCCCGCCACCTACTGGCCGGAAGTGAAGCGCATCCTGGAGAAGCGCGACATCCTGCTGGTTGCCGACGAGGTCATCACCGGCTTCGGCCGCACCGGCAACTGGTTCGGCTCGCAGACCTTCGGCATCGAGCCGGATCTGATGTCGATCGCCAAGGGCATCTCGTCCGGCTATCTGCCGATCGGCGGCGTCATGGTCTCCGATAAGGTCGCCGACGTGCTGTACGACGCCGGCGAATTCCACCACGGCTTCACCTATTCGGCGCATCCGGTCACCGCGGCGGCGGCGCTGGAAAACCTCCGCATCATCGAGGAAGAGAAGCTGGTCGAACGCGTGCGCGACGATATCGGCCCCCATCTGCAACGAGGCTGGCGGGCGCTCGGCGATCATCCGCTGGTCGGCGAGGCGCGCATGACCGGCCTGATGGGCGCCATCGAGCTGGTGCCGAACAAGCCGTCGCGCGTTGGGAGATTTGCCGATACCGGCAGGGTCGGCACGATCGCCCGCGACATCTCCCTCGCCAACAACCTCGTCATGCGCGCGGTGCGCGACAGCCTGATCATCGCGCCGCCGCTGACGCTCTCCCATGACGAGGCCGACCAGTTGCTCGCCTCTGCCCGCAAGACGCTTGACGATACCCAGGCCGAGCTGAAGCGGCTTGGCCTGCTGTGAGGCGCGCATGAGCAAGCCGCATGCCCCCTCCTGGTACGCCGAAACCGCCGACCCGACGCTGGCCTTCCCGCCGCTCGATGGCGGCACCAGCGCCGATGTCGTCATCGTCGGGGGCGGCTATACCGGGCTGTCGGCGGCGCTGCATCTCGCCGAGGCCGGCATCGACACGGTCCTGATCGAGGCGGAGAAGGTGGGCTGGGGCGCTTCGGGCCGCAATGGCGGCCAGTTGCATACCGGCCAGCGGCGCGATCAGGAATGGCTGGAAAAGCGGCTCGGCAAACCGGCGGCGCTGGAGCTGTTCGGGCTGGCCGAGGAAGCCAAGTCCCTGGTCCACCGGCTGATCGACAAGCACGCGATCGATGCCGAATGGCGTCCCGGCCTGATCGAGGCGGTTCATAAGGAGCGCCTCGTCGCCGAGGAACGCCACTATGTCGACGTGCTGAACCGCGACTATGGCTATGCGCCGGCCGAATGGATCGACCGCGAGCAATTGGCGCCCATGATCGGGAGCACCAGCTATTTCGGTGGCCGCTACGACCGTACCGCCGGTCATCTGCACCCGCTCAAATTCGCGCAGGGGCTGGCGCGCGCCGCCGCCAAGGCGGGCGCGCGCATCCACGAAGGCACGGCGGCGACAAAGCTCGTCCACAGCGCGCAACCGGTGATCGAGACACCGCGTGGCCGCATCAAGGCCGGGATCATCGTGCTCGCCGGCAATGGCCTGCTCGACGGCATCGATCCGGAAGTCGAGACCCGCGCCATGCCGATCAAGAACTTCATCCTGACGACGGAACCGATCGGCGCCGGTGGGGCTGGCGGCCTCCTTCCCGGCGGCGAGGCCGTCTCCGATTCACGCTTCGTCGTCTATTACTGGCGCCCGACGCCGGACGGCCGCATCCTGTTTGGCGGCGGCGAAACCTATTCCCGCACCGACCCCGCCGATATCTTCGCCTTCGTGCGGCGACATCTGCTGAAGATCTATCCGCAGCTCGAGCGGACGCGGATCGATCATGCCTGGGGCGGCACGCTGGCCGTCACGGTGAACCGCCTGCCCTTCCTGCGCAAGGTGCGCAACGGGGTCTACGCAGCCTCGGGATATTCCGGCCAGGGCGTGGCGCTGGCGCCTTACGGCGGCAAGATCCTGGCCGAGGCCATCCTCGGCAATCCCGCCAAGCTCGACGCGTTCGCAGCCCTGCCCTGCCCGCGCTTTCCCGGCGGCAAGCTGCTGCGCTGGCCGGCGCTGGTCGCCGGTATGAGCTGGTTCGCCCTGCGCGACCGGATCTGACGTCACCGGGGCCGGGCCCAGGGCGAGCCGAGGCGCGCCCCAATGACAGCGATGTCATTTTCCTGGACAATCTGTCGCACCAGCAGTTGACGCGTGCGGCATTTCTGTCAGTCTCCCCCCGAGACCGCTGCCGCCGATGACGGGAATCAACCCGGAGGGGTCGCATGCGCGCCGCAAAATAGCGGCCGAACGGCAGCCAGAGCCGTGGTCAAGGGAACAAGAAAGTTCATTGGGAGGACGACCATGTTCAAGAAGCTGACGATACTCTTGTCCGGCGCAATGCTAGCGCTAGCAATCCCGGCCGCCGCCAGCGCCAAGACCTTCTACTGGGTCTCGCACGGCACGCCGGCCGATCCGGTCTGGACCTATTTCCTCGCCGGTGCGCAGCAATGGGCGAAGGATACGGGCAATACCGTCAACACCTCGTTCCACGGCAATGACGTGCCCTCGCAGCAGGAAGCCCTGCGCGCGGCCATCGCCGCCAAGGCGGACGGCATCGTCACGTCGAGCCCCGATCCGGGCAGCCTCGTCGAGATCGCCAAGGAAGCGAACGCCGCCAAGATCCCGATCATCAACTTCAACACGCCCGATCCCAAGGCTTCGTTCAACGCCTATGTCGGCGGCGACAACGTCGTCTTCGGCCGCCATTGGGCGCAGTATCTGGTCGACAAGGGCCATGTGAAGGCAGGCGATTTCGTCTGGATGCCGGTTGAAGTGCCCGGCGCCACCTATGGCGTGCAGGAAGAAGAAGGCATCGCTTCCGTCTTCAAGCCGCTCGGCATCACCTGGGAAGTCACGGATACCACGCTCGACCAGGGCGAGATCATCACCCGCATGTCGGACTACCTGACCACCAACCGCGCCAAGATCAAGGCGATCATCGGCATGGGCGATCTGGTCAATGGATCGATCAAGCGCGTGTTCGACCAGGTCGGCGTCAAGCCGGGCGAAATCCCGGTCGTCGGCTGGGGCAACTCGCTCGACACCACCCAGGAAGTGCTGCAGGGTTATGTGAACGCCGCCCAGTGGCAGGATCCGCAGGCAACCTCCTATGTCGCCCTCTCGCTCGCCAACATGGCAGCCAGCGGCATTCCTCCGGGCTTCAACGTCATCACCGGTGCCCTCTACGAAAAGGACACCGCGCAGCTCTACGACGACATCCTTTCGGGCAAGTAAGCTCCGGCATCGCGGGCATTCGCGGCGGTCCACCGTCGCGAATGCCTTTCATCATCCGCTGCATGACCTGCTACCGCCGCGACCTTGCGTCCGCGGCTCCCTAGCGCTTGCCATCTGACGCGACGCCTCCGCGGCATCGACGGTCTGAGCCTCAAGGAAATTCCCGATGCTGCGACGCCTGATTGCCAGGCCCGAATTCGGCCCCTTCATTCTTCTAGCCCTGGAACTCTTCGTCTTCTGGGCGATCAATCCCGAGTTCCTGTCGCCGCTCAACATCGGCAACACCCTCGCCTTTACCGTTGAACTGGGCCTCATCGCGCTCGCCATGACGCTGCTGATGACGTCGGGCGAATTCGACCTTTCGGTCGGATCGGTATTCGGCTTCACGCCGGTGCTGATGTGGACCTTCGTCAATGGCGGCATGGTGCCGATGGAGATAGGCTTCCTGATCGCCATCGTGGTCGCGGCGCTGATCGGCCTGGTCAATGGCTGGTTCGTCACCAAGTTGAAGATTCCGTCCTTTCTCGTCACGCTGGGCATGCTGCTCGTCGTGCGCGGAACGGCGCTGTTCATCACCAACGGCTTCCCGCAGCGCACCTGGAACGCGGGCGGGCATTGGCTGGCCGAGGTGCTGGTAGGCGATTTCTATGTCGGCCCCTTCCGGATCTACATGTCGCTGTTCTGGTTCATCGCCGCCGTGATCATCCTCGGTTATGTGCTGAACCGCACCCGTGTCGGCAACTGGATCCAGGCATCCGGCGGCAACCCCGGTGCTGCGCGAGCGCGCGGCGTCAAGGTTGACCGCACCAAGGTGGCGCTGTTCATTCTGTGTTCGACGCTGGCGGGCTTCGCCGGCATCATCTCCTCGGTGCGCACGTCCGCCGCCAATCCCAATAGTGGAATGGGCTACGAACTCGAAGTCATCGCCATGGTCGTCATCGGCGGCACAGCCTTGACCGGCGGTCGCGGCACCATCATCGGCACCGTGCTCGGCATCTTCATCCTGCGCGTCATGCGCAACGGCATCGTGCTGATCGGTGTGCCGGGCCTCGCCTACAACATCTTCATCGGCGCCATCATCCTGGGCATGATGGCCCTGCATTCGTGGCTTGAACGCCGCCACCACGCGGGGACATGAGATCATGAGCGAACCACTCATCCGCATGGACAATGTCAGCAAGTTCTATGGCCGCATCCAGGCCCTGGAAAATGTCAGCTTCACCGTCAGGGAAAGGGAGATCGTCGGGCTTCTCGGCGACAATGGCGCCGGCAAGTCGACGCTGATCAAGGTGCTTTCGGGCGCCGTGCCGCTGACCAGCGGTTCGATCTATGTGCGCGGCAAGAAGGTCGAGATGAAGTCGACGACCGACGCCATAGCCGCCGGCATCGAGACCATCTACCAGGACTCGGCGCTGGTGACGCAGCTTTCGATCGCCAGGAACCTGTTTCTCGGCCGCGAGCCCATCAAGGGGCCGGCCTTCCTGAACCGCATGGATACCGAGATGATGAACCAGGTCGCGCGCGACCTGCTGAGGCAGGTCGGCATCAGCAAGAACATCCCGCCCGAGACGCCGATCGGCTCGTTGTCGGGTGGCGAGCGGCAGGCGGTGGCGATCGCCCGCGCCATGCACTTCGACAGCGACCTGATCATCCTCGACGAGCCGACCAACAATCTGGGCGTCGCCGAGACCCAGGGCGTGCTGCGCTTCGTGCGCGGGGCGCGGGATTCAGGCCATTCCTGCATCTTCATCGCCCACAACATCCACCATGTCTTCCAGGTCGTCGACCGCATTGTCGTGATGCGGCGCGGCAAGGTGGTGGCGGATGACATCGACCCGAAGAAGACGACGGTCGAGGCGGTGGAACGGGTGATCACCGGCATGACCGACGAGGAACTGGCGCACGCGCTCGGGCCGAATACGCACTGAGGCCGGGCTCCCGCAAAGGTTTGAAGGGGCGGCATCAGGCCGCCCTTTCCTTTCAGAGCCTCAGGCCGGCGAGATCGTCGCACCCTCCCGATTGACAGCTTGCCACCCCGGTTTCCCGCCTCCGGAGGAAGCGTGCGCGGCGAGGTGAAGGACAACCCCTGCGCCTCCCCCGGCATCAGCCAATCTTCGCCAGCACCTCGGCTGCAAGCGAGCGGACGAAATCGCCCGCCGGCCTCGATCTCGCCAGACGCGCGGACTGGCCGGACCAGAGCGGCATGAAATCGCGCGAACCGAGCGGCTCCGTCTCGGCCCGGAGCGGCGCCAGCGCGCCGGCGGCAAGCGGAAAGGCGGGCGCGTCGGCAGAAAAGCGACCGAGTTCGCGCATCAGCCGATTGACCACGCCACGCGCAGGGCGGCCGGTAAAGACATTGGTGATCGCCGTCTCGTCCGCTTCGGCGGTTTCGAGCGCACGGCGATGCTGCGGCGAGATCCTGGCTTCCGGCGACAGCAGGAAGGCGGTGCCGATCTGCACCGCCGCGGCGCCGAGGGCCAGGGCGGCGACGACGCCGCGCGCATCGGCGATGCCGCCGGCGGCGATCACCGGAACGCGGACCGCGTCGACCACCTGCGGCACCAGGGAGACCGTGCCGATCTGGCCGGAAACATCTGCGGTCAGAAACATGCCGCGATGGCCACCGGCTTCGGCGCCCTGCGCGATGATGGCGTCGCAGCCCTCCGCCTCGAGATACCGCGCCTCGGCCATCGTCGTGGCGGACGAGATCACCTTGGCGCCCGCTGCCTTGACCCTGTTGAGCAGGCCTCTCTCCGGCAGGCCGAAATGGAAGCTCACAACTTCCGGCCGATAGGCCTCGACCACCTCACAGAAAATGTCGTCGAAGGGGGCGCGGCTGGATGGCGCCACCGCCATCGTGGGATCGAGGCCGAGTTCGCGATAATAGGGGGACAGTCTCGCTCGCCAGCCCGCCTCGCGCTCGGGGTCGTCCTCGGGCGGACGGTGACAGAAGAAGTTCAGATTGATCGGCTTGGCGGTCGCCGCGCGGATGCGATCCAGCGCCGCGCGCGACTGCTCTGGCGTGAGTGTCGCGCAGGCCAGCGCGCCGAGACCGCCCGCTTCCGCCACGGCGATCGCCAGTTCAGGCGTGCCAAAACCCGCCATCGGCGCCAGCAGCACCGGATACTCGATCCCGAACAGGTCCAGAATGCGGCGATCGGGCCAATCGGTCATCGGGCGACTCCTGTCATGCATGGGATTTTGACGATAACACCACGCGGGACCTCAACATAAACATGCTGGCAACCCCTCTGGAGCTCGCCGCGGCTCTGGCTTGCCTCCGCGCTTTCGGTAACATCCTCGCCAGGCAAAACGGGAGGACAGGTCCATGACACGGGTCATCGTGATCGGAGGCAGCGGCCATGTCGGTACCTATCTGGTGCCACGTCTGGTGGGCGCGGGGTTTGAAGTCGTCAACGTCGCGCGGGGCCAGCGCGAAGCCTACCAGCCGAACGCGGCCTGGTCGCAGGTCGAGACGGTGACACTCGATCGCGAGGCGGAGGACCGCGCCGGCACCTTCGGCGCCAAGATCAGCGATCTCCGTCCTGACATCGTCATCGACATGATCTGCTTCACCCTGCCGAGCGCCCAACTGCTGGTCGACGCCCTGCGCGGGCGGGTCGAGCATTTCCTGCATACCGGCACGATCTGGGTGCATGGACCGAGCGTCGCCGTGCCGACGCCGGAGACCGTCGCCCGCCGTCCCTTCGGCGAATACGGAACCCAGAAGGCCGCGATCGAAGCCTATCTGATGCACGAGGCGCAGCGAAACGCATTCCCCGCCACCATCGTGCATCCCGGCCACATTGTCGGCCCCGGCTGGGCGCCGCTCAATCCGGCCGGCCATTTCGACCCGGCAGTATTCTCGACGCTGGCGCAGGGCCAGGAACTGGTGCTGCCGAACTTCGGCCTGGAGACGGTGCACCACGTCCATGCCGACGACGTGGCGCAGATGTTCATGAAGGCGATCGGCAACTGGAGCATGGCGATCGGAGAGTCTTTCCATACGGTGTCGTCGCAGGCGGTGACGCTGCGCGGCTATGCCGAGGCGGTATCCTCTTGGTTCGGCCACGAGGCGAAGCTGTCCTACCTGCCCTGGGAGCAATGGAAGCAGGCGCACAGCGCCGAGATCGTCGAACAGACATACGACCACATCGCCCACAGCCCGAACTGCAGCATCGAAAAGGCGAAACGCCATCTCGACTACCAACCCCGCTACACCTCGTTCGAGGCGGTGCGCGAGGCCGTCGACTGGCTGATCGGCAAGGGCATCGTCAAGACCGGGTGAAAGATGCAGATTCCGGCGATCCGGTCTCCCGGACAGGGGCCGCTCGCCGACTGCAACCACCGGACGCCGCCGAAGCTGCGGGCCGGACCTAGCGTCGTGCCATCGGCAGCCGCCAGCATGCTGGGTTCTTTCGCTTTCGATGTTGATTTCCTTGGGGATTCAGGGCCGGTTTCGCAAGCCCGCCGATGAAATTTATAGTCCGGCACAAATTAAATCGATCGATTGACTTCTTCGCGTGGCTGCATGACGTTGCCGGCGGGGCGGAGTGAATCGGAGTCATGCGGGTATGAACGCGGAAGCTGTAGCCATGGAACGACCAGAGTTCGACGCGGAGCCGATCGCCGAGGTTGTGCTTGAAGCCGACATGGGCGCCGAGCTGTCACAGCTCCCGGCCTCGCGCCACTATCGGCGTGCGCGCCAGGATCGCGGCGCCGAAACACGCAAAAGTCTCCTGCTCGCCGCCCTCGACGTGTTTGGCCGCTATGGCTTCGAAGGCGCCGCCACCCGCGACATCGCCAAGCGCGCCGGAGCCAATCTCGCCGCCATCGTCTATCATTTCGGCAGCAAGGACGCCCTGCATCGCGCCGTCGCCGAATATGTCGTCGAGCAGATGCAGGCTCGGATCGGTGACAGCATCACCGCTGCGGCCGATGCGCTGAAAGGCAACATCGACCGCCCGACCGCGCGTCGCCTTTTGCAGCGTATCGTCGATGTCCACATCGATTCCATGCTGGGCGAAGCGGAGGCGGAGCTCTGGGGCCGCTTCATCATGCGCGAACAGATGGAACCATCCTCGACCTTTGACGTCATCTACGACTTCATGATGCAATGCCAGAGCACGACCACCAATCTGGTGGCGCTGCTACTGGATCTCGACCCGCGCTCGGAAGAGGCGACGTTGCGTTCCTTCGCGATCTCCGGCCAGTTCGTCATCTTCTGCGTCGGCCGTCCGATGGTGCTGAAAAAACTCGGGCGCGATACGCTGGCAACGAAGGACCGCGAGGAGATCCGACGTGTCGTTGCCGAGCATATCGATCTGCTGGTTGGAGAGGCGCTGGTCGGCGAGGGATGACATGCGGGCAGGCCACGCGCCCTGGATCGTCGCGCTGCTGCTTCTGGCCGGCTGCGGCGACGGCGGGCGAAACGCGCCGCTGCATGGATATGTCGATGCCGACTATGTGCTGGTCGGGGCCGAGGCTACAGGACGCCTGACGGCGCTTTCCGTCCGGCGCGGCGACCCCGTCCAGCCCGGCGGCGCGCTCTTCACCCTCGACGATCGCGACGAGACGGCCGCACTTTCCCAGGCCAAGGCCCAGTTCGCGCAAGCCAAGGCGAGCCTCGCCGATCTCCAGACCGGCAAGCGGCCGGAAGAGATCCGCGTGCTGGACGCGCAAGTCGCTGACGCCGAGGCGTCGCTGACGGTGGCGCAGAAGACCTACGATCGCAATCGCGACCTCTCGACCCGGGCCGTCGTCGCGGTCGCGACCCTCGACCAGTCCAAGGCCGATCTCGATTCCGCCCGGGCGCGGGTGGAGGCGGCGCGGGAAAACCGGGCGGTCGCCACCCTTCCCGCCCGGCCCGACCAGATCGCAGCCGCGGAACAGCAGGTGCAAGCGCTTTCCGCCGCCGTAACGGCTGCCGAGACGAAGCTCGCGCGACGATCCCAGCACGCCGGCGCAGCCGGCCGTGTCGAAGAGGTTTACTATCAGGTCGGCGAGCTGGTACCGGCTGGCCAGGCCGTCGTCTCGCTCCTGCCGGAAGGCGCGCGCAAAATCCTGTTCTACGTGCCGGAAGCCGCTCGCTCCTCCGTGCATCCCGGTCAGACTGTCCGCATTCTCTGCGATGGCTGCGCCCAGGGGCTGACCGCCACCGTCGCGAGCATCGCCACCGACGCCGAGTTCACACCGCCGGTGATCTATTCCAAGGAGAGCCGCGCCAAGCTGGTCTTCCGCGTCGAGGCGAGACCGGAGGGAGAGGCTGAACAGCTCGATCCTGGCCAGCCCGTCGACGTCCAGTTCGCGACGGCGGCGCAATAGCCATGGCGGCGGACAGGCCCGAAGAAATCATCATCGACATTCACGGCCTGACCAAGCGATTTGGCAACAAGACCGTGGTCGACGACGTGTCGCTCGACGTGCGGCGCGGCGAGATCGTCGGCTTTCTGGGGCCCAACGGCTCGGGCAAGACGACGACGATCCGGATGATCTGCGGCCTGCTGCGACCCGATGGCGGCAGCGGCACCTGCCTCGGGCTCGACATCCTGCGGGACGCCGATCGCATCAAGCGCCAGGTCGGCTACATGACGCAGCGCTTTTCCTATTACGAAGACCTGACGTTTCGCGAGAACCTCGATTTCGTGGCGCGGATCTATGCCCTGCCCGATCGATCCGCCATCGTGAAGAAGACGCTGGAACGGCTCGGCCTGTATGAGCGTCGCGACCAACTGGCCGGCTCGCTTTCCGGCGGCTGGAAACAGCGCCTCGCTCTGGCCGCCTCGGTCATGCACCAGCCCAAGTTGCTGCTGCTCGACGAGCCGACCGCCGGCGTCGACCCGCAGGCCCGCCGTGAGTTCTGGGACGAGATCCATGCGCTCGCGGAGGACGGGCTGACCGTCCTCGTCTCGACCCATTACATGGATGAAGCCGAGCGCTGCCACCGCATCATCTACATCGCCTATGGCAAGATCGTCGCACGCGGTACGGTAGCGGAGGTGATCGAGCGCTCTGGGCTCTCGACCATCGTTGTCCGCGGCCACGATGTCGGCGCGATCGCCAGGCTCGTGCGGCAAAAGCCGGGTGTCGAGCAGGTAGCGCCCTTCGGCAATGATCTGCACGTCGTCGGGCCCGATGCCGTCGCGCTGAAACAGGCGGTCGACGCCGCGCTGGCAGAGACCCATTCCGACGCCTTGGCCGAACCCGGCGAAACCAGCCTGGAGGACGTCTTCATCCGCCTGATGCAGGAAGCGCAGGCGCGCGACCACTCGGCGAATGGCACCGCCAAAGCCGAATCCCCATCATGAGCGCCGGCTTCTCGCTCTCCCGCATCCTCGCGTTGATGGTGAAGGAATTCATCCAGATGCGGCGCGACCGACTGACCTTCGCGATGATCATCGGCATTCCGATCATCCAGCTGGTGCTGTTCGGCTATGCCATCAACCTCGATCCGAAACGCCTGCCGACGCTGATGGTGGCGGCCGAGGGCGGCCCGGCGACCCGGACCATCGTCGCGGCGATGGAAGCGTCGGGCTATTTCTCGATCGCGCCAGGCCTCGCCAGCCCGGCCGAGGCGAACGAGGCGCTGATCGACGGCTCGGCCAGCTATGTGATCACCCTGCCGCCCGGCTTCGAACGCGACCTCGTGCGCGGCACCCGGCCGCAATTGCTGGTCGAAGCCGACGCCACGGATCCGGCGGCGACCTCGAACGCTCTGGGCGCCCTGCCCCAGATTCTCTCCAGCGCACTGAAGCGGGAACTGACCGGGCCGCTCGCGACGCAGGCGAGCCCGCCTATAGCGGTCGATCTCGTCATCCAGCGCCGCTACAATCCGGAAGGGATCACCGCCTACAACATCGTGCCCGGCCTGCTCGGCACCATCCTGACCATGACCACCATCCTGATGACGGCGCTGGCGCTGACGCGCGAGATCGAGCGCGGAACGATGGAAAACCTGATGGCGATGCCTGCGACGCCGCTGGAGATCATGATCGGCAAGATCGTGCCCTATATCGGCTTCGGGCTGGTGCAGGTCGCGGTCATCCTGGTGTGTGCGCAGATCCTGTTCCATGTACCGATGATGGGCTCGTTCGCGGTACTGCTCGGCGTTACCTTCCTGTTCATCGGCTGCAACGTGACCCTGGGCTACACCTTCTCGACGATCGCCCGAAATCAGATGCAGGCGATGCAGATGACCTTCTTCTGGTTCCTGCCGTCGATCCTGCTGTCGGGCTTCATGTTCCCGTTCCGGGGCATGCCGGATTGGGCGCAGGTGATTGGCAGCGCGCTGCCGATCACGCATTACATCCGCTCGGTGCGCGGCATCATGCTGAAGGGCAGCGGCCCCGCCGATCTCGTCAACGAGATATGGCCCCTCGGCGCCTTCTGGCTGGCAGTCGGCACGCTGGCCTTGTTCCGCTATCGCAGAACGCTGGACTGATGGGCGAAACAGAAACCAATCAAGCCCCTCACCCAACCCTCTCCCGCAAGCGGGCGAGGGCTTTTCAGCCGGCAATCTTCATTGATGCGGCCCGGCGCTAGGCAAGAATTCGATGACGGGCGCAGGCGAGCTCCCTCGCCCGCTCGCGGGAGAGGGTTTGGGTGAGGGTCTGTTCTAGAGCGTTTCTGCGTTTGATTGAATCCTGGGATTCCGGTTGGCGTGGATTTGTGATTCAAGATGCTGGCTGGGCGGAGGCCAGCATGGATGGTCCGACCTCTTTCGAATGATCTGCGCGAA
>Ga0182738_1001484_pt1 | contig 29367 bp, 10 predicted proteins | sample eDN5th30CBELigMG_FD_128876 | JGI IMG/M metagenome (GOLD analysis project Ga0182738, IMG submission 128876) | Enriched Miracle-Growth compost microbial communities from Emeryville, California, USA - eDNA 5th pass 30_C BE-Lig MG (version 2)... ...
AGAAGAGATTAATACATTACTGGCTAAGGGATCTTCTTTCTGGTGCGAAAAACATGTTGAAAATCGCAAAGCTTGAGAACAAGAATATGATGGAAGCCCGATCAGTGTTTCCTTTATCAAATGCCAAACGAAAAGAAAGCCTCTTTCTTTAAACAGCACAAGAAGGAAGAAAAACAAAAAAACAAGACAAATAAAAATTTTTATAAGATACACGAGAAAGTTATATCCTGAAAGGATTGATATAAAGTCCAAAGGAAGTCATCTTTCTCAGATCTTTTCTTGCATATGAAGGATTGAGACGTTTTTATCATCTCTAATTCTATTAAGAATTGTCATTCATCACAATAAAAAATTTCCTTTCACAAAAAATTGGGACTTGAAAAAATCAACGTCATCAAATTTTGTTCACATATAGCGAGGAGTTTAAGTGATCTCTTTCATTCAAAAAATGCTCAACATTTGTCAGGTTAGAGCACAATGACATGATGGAAACGGTCTCAATGTTTTCTTTGCCAAATGTCATCTGCGAAAAAAATCTCTCTCCTTGGACAACGCAAAGAAAGAACCAAAACTAGATGTGTCCAAAAGAGAGGCAAAAAAGCCCATTCGAACAGGGTTCGGAATTGTCCGGGTTCATCCAGAGTGTCTAGATTTTGAGAAATATTTCTGGATTTTGTCCGTCTTTCCGGACTTTCCAGATTCCTCAATTTTTTCCCCTGAAAGATCTTGAAAAAGACTTTTTCCCCTTAAATTTTTGGTATTTTTTATCAGAAAAACTTTTTTTCATTTAAAAAAAATGAGCAAATTTTCCAGAAAAAGGAAAATAAAAAAAAATATTTTGTTGAGATTTCTTAAAGACAAAACCTCCCATTTGGAGATTCGATCACAATCAATCAGAAAAACCTCTTTATTCTTGAAAAAATATCGAGAAAAAAATACTTGGAGGGTTTTTCTGTACTTTTGAGCCCGTAAATTCCAGATTTCGCCATTGACCTGTCCTGATTTTGACTGTCTTCAAATTCCGAATCCTGCAGCTATTTATAAATTAAAGGGAAGTAATCTTTCATATTTTATTGTTGCATTTATATAGATGATTCTAATGCTTTAATCATCCTAAATTCGATCCATAATTGTCATCTATTCGATTGCAGCGAGCGGGTCTAATGGTTCATATATGCTAAAAACTTCCTCTTTTCTCCTAATCAAAGGAACTTAGACTTGAAAAGACTAACTTGGAGATTCTCAGAACCTCATAAAAATCTGAGAAAGTCTTTTAAGTTCCAAGAGCAGACCCTGATAAATTTTTCTTTTCCAAAAATCTCAAACTCTTTTTTCGAAAAAATGACAATAAATCTTTTTTCTTTATAAATTCATATTTTCAGCAGCCAAGTATGAGCTTCTCTTATAAAACTGATATCAGAATTATAATGTAGGAAATACCTTAAATATTTCATATAGATTAGTCAGTTTCCATAATAGAAACTTTCATTCTCATCTCTCTTTCTCTTTATTTAAATAAAGATAACATCAAGAAAGCCACCGTTCAAGAAATTTCTCCAATCTTGAGCTTGGAAACTACCTCCTCCATTAATAGCAACGCCATTAGCAAAATAAGTTGGGGTACCAGTCACGCCTCTATAACATGCGTATTTCCAGCTAACTCGAGCTTCGGAATCATATTGATTTCCATATTCTAATCCATCAGCAAATATCTTAGCATAAGCAGGTAAAGCTTGGTCAATAATATGAACCAAATCGACTTGAACATCTTCAGGAGTCAAATGAAGAGTATTTGGAGTATAAAACTGCTCCTGATTAGCAAAAACAAGATTGAAATAGCTGAAAACATCGCCAGCTTGAGCAAGATTATCAGCAATAACTCTTGCACCTTGAGCCATTGTAAAAGCATTGACATGATAAGGAAGAGGGAAAAGATGAATAGTGAATCTCAAAGTCTGATTTTTGGCGATATTGTACTCATTTCTAAGAATTGGCTCAAGAATGCCCCAGTTATCTCTGCTATCAGGGCACAAAAGATCATAGTAAGCTTCAATATGGAGAGTTGGAGTATTGGAGCCGAGAGCAAAGCCGTCAGGTCTGGAGGGGATGGGGATGTCTTGGCTGGCGAAGACGGAAAGAGAGAGGAGACAAAGGAGGGTAAGTTTGAGCATAAGAGGTAATATAATAATTATTATTGGAAATGGAGAGTTTGGGATAAGTATAAAAGTCTAGAAGGGATGCTAATAAATAAGTAAGAGAGGGGAATTAAAATTTTATTGGAAAGAGTTTAGGAAGAAATAAAATATTATTTAGGAGATATATATTTATTTCTATTATTGAGAATGTTGGGATGTTACTAAATCAAAAATATTCTTTCTAGGCGAATAAGTAGGCAAAATGGGTTGCAAATTTTTTTAGTCAGAAGCAGTGATTTTCCTAAGTCTAAAGGTCCCTTAAGTTTAGCCAAATCTTGTCTAAAGCTCAAATTTTGATGAAATTTTGACTAAAACTTTTTGACACTTTTAGACAAAATTTCAGAAAAAAAAAAGGAAAAAAAAAGTGAAAAAAAAAATCTGGAAATTTTTTCATAATTTTTCCAAATATTTTTTTTCAAACAAAATCTTTAGAGATCTCCTTTATCTTTTAAAAATTGAAAACAAGCATCTTGCGGTTGAAAATCAATTTTTATTCAAGTTACGGAAATCATTAGTTGTGTTCCAATGGTGATACCTTCCATCTGGCCTCTACAATTTGATTTCTTTCCCAGTCAGTAATATCATCAGAAGACCTTGAAGCCTCCCCAACTTATTCCTGAAATCAGCCTTGATTCTTCGTGGAGCTGAATCCTCTCTAAATTTCTGCATTCGCTGTGGGAAGAGTGGCATAAATTTCAATCAATTTCATTGTAGCCTCAAATCCATGTTTAAAAAAATTCTTCTGTCAAGAGAGAATGAGTGATATCACCTTCCTTTTTTTATATGAAACTCTCCAAATTTGAAAATTGTAAATTCTTCCATTCTATAATAACAATAAGTTCATTACCTTTTGAAATAGAATGCTAAGAAAAAACCTTTTTGAAAAATTAAATTCTGACGAAAAGTCTAAAACCTTAGGAAAACCACAGGTTCCCTATAATTTAGATCTGCTTCATTTCAAAGAGAGCAAGAACCTCGAGATAAACACTAAAATTTTACTTCAAAAAAAAATTTCTGGAATCAATTTCAACATCTCTCATAAAGTAGATTAGGATATAATAATAGTCGTCATCAATAAACACAAAACACAAACACGATAGTTTTATAAAGGATATTTCAATATATATAGTTAATATATATTTATGCCATAATAGTACATACATAAACAAAAGTTTTTAAATGTAAAAATTTAAATAAAACACTTCCTTCATTTCTTTCACCACTGTGTCACTTCTCTTACGCAATATAAAATCCTTCTTTTCCTTCAGTAATAACAAACTTGAGCTTTGCTTCCAATGACTCTTTTGATCGATAATTTGGCAACTCTAATTCACTGAAACTATTTTAACAACATAAGAATTCTCTTCACTAAATCTCAAGTCTTACCAAGTATGGGCCACGGGAAGGAACTCCGGCGAAGTACCGGTCTTAATAATCGTAATCTTGAACTCTTTAATGCCTCTATAAGGAATAGAAGCAGACCCGGTAATAAACATGAGAAGGCTGACTCTTTCCTGTTGTGTAAAGTCTTCTAATATCTCCCAGAACCATTGAATAAGAGGATCTTGGCTTGAGCAATTTCTGTATTGGATGCTTTGTTTCAGGTCTTCAAGGCCGATTTCTGTTTGACCGCAAATCAAAATTTCAAGTTCATAAGGCAAGAAATTTGCAATCAGATATCGAGGAACAATTTGGAAAAGACCATCTCTGAAAGCTTCAACTTGACTATTGATTTCGGAATTTAGTTTGGCTTTCATTAAAAGATCAATGTATCTGTCCTTATTGCTGTCATTCAGGAGGGTATCCGCGCCATTTTCGGTCAGTTCTATCGTATTTCTGATATCCAAAATCGGGAATTCGTAAGTGAAGGGTAACTCCAAGTCTTCAGTAATTGGGTTATCTTGAATGAATTTTAATGATTTGGCAAGATCGGGTTCAATCTCTTCAAGGTCTTCCCATTTTTGTTCTTGACCTATTTAGATATATGTGAGAATGCCTGAAAAATTATAGTCCAATTACCTAAGATTAGTTTGGTGAAGGCTTTAGCAAAGGAAATTCCTGTAGCAACATTCTCTTTAATGCTCTGTAAATAGATTAATTAAAACACCCCTCAGAATCCTCAAAATTTACCAGTCCTATTATAATACCAGTGATCTTGAAAGCGATGAGATGAACAGGGACAATCACAGAATAGGGGCTTGGATAGATACATTGGAGGTTATGAGAGGTTTTGAAGAGACCAACTCGAGGGTCAAAGAATTGGTCTTTGACTAATGTGAACCATTCCTTTTTAAGACCACCTTGATCAATTCCTGCTTCACCAGAGAAAATGACTTGAAGATGCGTGTAGGATTTGCTGAGTTTGTGAGAGTTCTTGGAGATAGCCAACAATGAATCATACACAGCAAATTCTCTGCGGATTTGAACTAATAATAAACTTTGAGCTTTTTCAATAAGATTCTTTTTTACTTGGAATTGTTGAAGAAGCATGATGAACTTTCCCTTGACTGAAATATTTTCTATTGAAAAATAAGATAAAAACCCTTCAAAGAGATACCTCAGAATTTTCTCTTTGATTTCAAAGTCGAGGAGGGTCTTCAGTGAGCTGACACTGAGATTTTCAAGCAGAGGTTTATCTCTTGAGAGCATATCAGAATTAAAATCAAAGACCAGATTGATCAGACTCTTCAGTTTTGATGTCCTTTCAGCAAGAGTAACAAGATCTTCTTGATCTCTAAAGATATGAATCAGGCAATAAACGTATGGTTCAGCAATTGAGGACAGCACTTGGAAGGATCTAAAGTCATTTTCTATTAGGTCCTTTAGACTGCCAAGGAGATTGCAGAGCATTTCTAAAAGAGTTGAGGCGCCCTTCATTGTTTCGAGGTTTATGGCATTTTTGCCTTGATTTGAACAGTGATTGAAGTATTTGAGAATTCCACTGAATCTTTGAAGTTCTGGGCAATAGAAAAGGCCAATAGAGTTATGAAGAGAGCCAAGACAACGCTGAAGTTTATTGTGAGCACAATTTATTGGGTTAGTCTCATCCTCAAGCAGCATGATCTGGTTCTCAGATAATTGTTGTGAAATTCCAGATTCCCATTTTTCTGTCAGAGTCTTTGCTAAAATTGGCATTTTTTCCTTCACAAATTCTTCTTCAAGTTGTAAAATTTGCTCGCTTGTTGTTGGGATTAGACTCAGATACTTCAAAACTTTGCCGAGTCTTCGACGGAATAACGCAGATTTCCAAGTGAGTTCCGCTCGGATAAATCTTCTGAATTGAGCAAGTTCAGCCTCGTCAAGGGTTGGTCTAATGTTCATTTTATAGGCAACTTTGGTGAGATGAGCACAGAAATTAACAAGTTTTTCACGTAAAAGGCCATCTTTACGATAATGTTCTGGCGGGCAGCAAGTGAAAATTCTGCTATATAAACTGGCATTGATGATATCACGGAAACTTTCAAGCGAAACTTCAGGCTTCAAGACACCTGGAAGGAGGTAATTGTATTGGCTGAGGGTTTCTGGAGTGTTGATGAAGAAACTGTCAGGATTGGAACGAGAATAGTATTGAAGGAATTTCATGGTATTGATGATAAAGACTGAGAAGGATTGGTGCTCAAAAGGAGGAAGATTGAGCTGCTCAGGCTTACAATTGACAGCAAAAGTGAGGACATGGATGACCTTAGCTTGATTGATTGGATTGATCATGAGGAACTCAAGGTGTCTGAAATAATGGCAAACATCAGGATATGCAGGATAACTGATATCGAAGCAATTCTCATTGGCGAAAAAGGTGAGAATATCAACGAAACTTTCATCAGGGATGGCGATGATGACCTGAGCAAAATCGTCAAAAATCTCACTGGTTGATTTCTTGGGGAATTTGTCCCGATAAAAGCTTGTTAAAAGCTCTTCCTCATTCTCCTTTTGCTCTTCATGTCTGATGCATTCCACTTCTTCAACATCAGAATTACTGCAAAATGACATTGTTTCAAAATCTCCGTGCTCAGCCAATAGCTCAAGCTTCAAAATATCATCAATTATTGTGGCTTTTGGCTCGGCCTTTTCTTCTTCCAAAAGGTCCAACTCATATTTCATATCATCGTCTTCATCACTCAACAAGTCTTTAGACTTTTCCTCTTCCATCCTATGACTATCACCAGAGCTTCTTGCACAGCTGCTTTGTTCGTGAAAGGCATCTGAAGAAGAATTGCGCTTGCTAAAAGCCGCAGAGGAATGATGGTGGTGAGGTTCTTCTTCATCATCAGAGAAATAGTCACCTCTTTCATGCTTTTCTGGACTGGTTGACTCTTTTTTAATCTCATCATGCTCATCTTCATAATCGTGTCTTGGGTCTTCGAAAACTGAAGGACTAGATTCTCCAATGCTAAGACCCCAAGAAAGGTTTCCGCTGTCATCTTGGATAAGCTGAATTCTTTTCTGCATTTCATCATGGAACACTTGTTGAATTTCAAGTGCTTTGTTTCCAAGCTCTTCAGATAAAGCTTCCATGCAGAAATGCGGCACGATGTAGAATGAAGCGACAAGTTCTTCTTCAGAAAGCTCGTTGAGAGTAGTCTCGAAAGCTTTTGCTTCTGATTTCAAAATTTCTTTGAATTTCTCAACATTTTCTTTTTCGTGGAGCTTTAACTGATCCATTATATGTTGCTCGATACGGATAGTGTTTCTTCCCTTCAGATTCAAGCCGTCAATTGTAATGATCTTAATGACCTTTTCAATGAAGCTCTTGGGATAATCAGAAATTGACAATTTTGCTCTTTCCTGAAACGTTTTCTCTGTCACAACCTTATGATCGTCTTTGTAAAACACAATGTGGTCTTCTTTCTGATCCAACTTAGCACTCTTCATGCTTCGCTCCATGCTCTTTTTGAATAAGTTAGAAAGCGATCTCATTCCGTCTTGTGCTGATGTATTCAATTTCTTGGGCGATTCTTCAATCATCTCTTTGTGGGGATCTTCGCAAAGGTTCATGTTTTGCAATTCCCAATCCCAGGCAATGTGAATATAGATCAAAAGTTTTCTCTTGAGATAAGAATGGACCTTTTCACTACAACGGATTCCTTCTAAAAGTGTCCTGAACATTTTGATACTCTCAGTTTTTTCTGAAAAACTGTCGATTTCTTCAATCATTTTGAGTAACCATTCATTGTCTTCAAAGATTTTCCTGGCTCTTAAGCTCAATAATTTCTTCTTTTCTATCAATGTGCTCCAATCCAATCTTGACCACCATCTGCTTTGACGAAGCTTGGGTCCAATAATCTCAAGTTTTTCATGAGCAAGGTCTCCAAACTCCTCTTCATTTTTTCTATGGAACATATTCTCAGCACTCTCCTTGGGAATCAAACTCAGTTTATTATTCTCTTCGTGAACTGGATTAGCTCTTGAAGTGAAGGAAATCTCATTCTTCTGGAACTTCTTGCGAGAATTCTTTGCTATAAAAGTAAAGAATTTCATCAATTTCGTTGTGCTTTGAGTCTGCTTTCCAGATATATAAAGATATTTCTTGGACTTTAAATTGCCCACTCTGGAGTTATAACCTCGAATTAACGCGGTTTCAATCAATTTCTGAAGGCTTCTCAAAAGACAAGACATGAGGATCTCACTGCTTGTATGAGGTTTCTTTCCGACTTTCCTTATATATTTAACCAATAAGGCAAGATATCCTTGCATAAGTTGGGTTTGAAGATCAAGGTATCTCGGAGAGCTGTAACTGAAAAGAAGATCAAGAGACTGAGTGATATAAACGGTCCATTTCCATATAACTTCTGGATTCTTAAAGAAAACCTCTTCACTCAAAGCTAAATCTTGGCTTGTGGCTTTCAAAATTTCATTCAAGAAAAGCTGAACAATCACTTCATGAAGAAGCTCCACCTTGCCATGAGGCTCAAATTGGATAGCAAGATATTGTCCACGGTTTGTTGTGATGGCTTCTTGGACAATACAGAACCCAGGGAACATGCAGAAATTGGTTCTGACGCTAAACTCAAGGAAATTCATTTCTTCTTGGTCTGTTTTGAGGATCTGGCCCAAGCCGAATTTCTTTATTTGGACAGGATATGAAAGGATATAAATAGAAAGCTCCGAGAATTTCTTCAAGAGAAGCGAAATAAGGAAATAGGGCCTCAAAAGCTTGCTTTGGTAAACTTTCCCTTGGACGACTTGGCAAATTGATTCAGCGTAATATGTCAAGTACATTTCAAAAAGACGGTCCAATAACAGTCTCATTAATGGATTAAGACCATGCATAAGATAATGATGTGTGGGTAATTCGACTATTTCTCCATTGGGCTTTGTAACATGGACTCGTGAGTCATTTTCTTGTGGGTCCTCAAGCTCTATCTCGATTTCATCGGTATGATGATGATGTTGGATATCAATTCGTTTTTCAAGACGGGAGATCACGTCACTATTAATCAAATTCTGACAAGCTTTAATACGATAATTCCCATGAATTCTGCGGAAACTTGCTTGTTTAAGTCCCTTCAATAAAATTTCCAATTGAGTCTCAAATGGGAACCCATTCATAGCGTAAAGACTGACAAAAGAGCCAAGAAACTCAAGACTAGTCTCATCTTCAGCATTTTCGAGTAAAGACTTGAGAATATCAGGGTCTTCAACAACTCTTCTGAGACAACTTTGTTCGCCGTACCACCATAACGAGATCATAAAGATACAGATTTCATGGACAAGATCGCTGCTAGCTTCTGAGATTTGTGAGCGAATAGAGAGTTGGCTCAAAAGGGATAATTGTCTGATGGCAAGGTTGAAGTATTGTTGGAGTTTTCCTGAAGTTTCTTCATCCAGCAAAGCTGTATTATGTTCCTCTTTCCAAGGAGCTAAACTGACCTCCAGGCTTTTGAATAGTTTCACAGACAAATTACAGTAAGATGCCATAAATGGAGTGAAGAATGAGTTAGTTTTCATGGTCTCGATCGTGGTAGAAGGAAAAGACTCAATGAAGTCTTTCACCAAAGCTTGTAATTCTAATATGATTTCTTCTTCATCTTTGGTCGTGTGAGTGATTAAAGTCATTTGGGAAGGATTCTCAATCACATATTCCAACACTTTAAAGCACATAAATAAATCATCCTGGTTAGGTTCTCCAGGAGACATCTCTTCTTGCTGAGATTGACGTACACATGAGATGCGCTTTTGGACTTTTTCAAAGACAGAAAGAAGGAGTTCATGAGTCCAACGGTTGATTTCTTGAAGGTCTTGTTCATCATAGAGATTGAGACATTTTCTTCTTGAAAGAAAAGTGCTAAGGAAGCTATGGGAATAAATTCCTTTCTTGATCATTTCTCTCGTTGAATTGTACATTTCTTGGAAGAATTCAGGTTCTTTAAGGTCAGAATCTCGCCTTGTCGCAGATGGTTCTTGACTCGTAGCCTTATGTAACGGTTTATAATCGATCATTTTGTAAGCAACACCGAGGAAACTTTTAAAGAGATTTTCAAGAGCTTTGGAATCAGGGTAGCATTTCTCATAGAAATAAGGTCCAGCTTCAAAGAGTTTGAGCAAGAACTCCAAAAATTGTCTTTCGTTCAGTCTGAAATGGCTTTCATTATTAGCACCACCACTTTCTGCTGATGAGTCTTTATCAGACAAAGACTTCATATTAAGGTTGATCAGAGAGATGAATTTCGAGATGATTTTATCAAGAGCAGGGATACACTTCACTGTGCCGCCAATAATGTCTTTGTATTGCACCATCACATCATAAATCCAAGACAACGTGGGGGTCAGCAATTTATTTTGAATGACAAAGGCCTCAAAGAAAGCATGACCCTCAATGAAAATATTCAGTACAACTCCGAAAGCGCACAATTGGTGATACAACACACTCAAACCACGTTCAGGTTGATAGGCCAACAACTTTTCAGTGTTCAAATTTGAGATCAAAAAACCTTCGAGGACTTTATTGGCATTTTCAGGCTGTGTCATAATCAACAGAGGAGTAATATTTTTCAAAATCAGCTTTGTATAAAGATTATTCTGTCCAGATAAATCAACGGTCGTCAATAAACCTTGCGGTGATGATTGTTCTCCTCCGGGGGTCTGCAAGTTATAAAGGAGGATGAGATCAAGGTTAATATTCAAAAGTTTCTCGTAGTTTTGAGCCAGAGTATGCAGAGTATCCTTTGAGACTGAAAGATTGACAAGGTATTTTTCAAGGAAATGATTGGTTAAATGGAGGATAAAGACTGAGAACACAGCTTCTTGGCCAAGGCATTCGAATAATTCAACATGTTGGGTTGACAAGCTCAGCCAGAAGTTTTCACGGATTTCTAACAAGCTTTTCAAGCAGGAAATGGCGCGTGCATTGTCTTTGGTTCCAGCAATTTTTTTCAGGGTTTCGCCGAGGCTGTGGCAGCCATGAAGGAAACGAGCGAAAATCATGTTTGTAGTGGTGATAAGGAAGGCAGAGGAGTTGATAGCGTAGATATCTTTCATGATAGAGAAGATAGCATTGAGATTGGCAGATGACACCATTTGTAAAAGAGGATTCATGATGATAGAATTAGCGATTTGACTAAGGTTTTGAAGCTCCGCTTCTTGTTTTCTGTAAGCGAAATAGTTGACGAGGTTGCCGAAATATGGAAGCATTTGATGGAAGATTTTGGTATATCGGAGCATTCTGCTATAAAGCCTTGCAATAATCGATTCATTGATAAGATTTTGGTCATAGAGCCGTGGTTTGTTAAAGTCAAAAGTGATGAATCCAGTATTGAGATGATTGATAGCCTCACTGAGTTTCTGTAGAAGACCGATAATACATTGGATCGCCACATTCATTCCCTGAGGATCATTGGTGTAGTTGCTAAAGTCCACAGTGGTGAAAATTGGATGGAACATAAAGGTAAGGCAGCTTGTTGATCTTTGTCTATTGTAATTTTCAAGGTCTGACATGATTTCAAAGAAGGTCTTGTGAAGTGTAGCGGGGATAATTCTGTAAGCTTGATGGATAAGTCTGTTGCTGAAAAGAATTTGGAAAATCACACAGGCGAGATCACAGAACTTGTATTTAGTCGTATGATTGACCATCAGAGTATCGAGTTTCTTCATTGTTTCGATCAGTTCGAGACTGCTTTGATATCCTTCAAGATGCCTACATTGGCTGGCCACGATAATATTGATCGTTTCTTCAACGCAAGAAGTGAACAAAGTCTGTGTAATTTTATCTTTGGGAAGGGTTTCGAGTTTTGTATAAAGGAAATCGAGCAATTTTGAGTCTGAAATAGCGTCTTGGAGCTTTTGGATATAAGTAGGATTGTATTGTTCAGAAGTCTTTAATACCACTGTGCTGTTCTTATTGAGGAATTTCAAGAAACAGACATGCTTCTTTACTAAAGCTTTGGGGTTTGAAGATTTTCTGACTCTATCAAGGAATTCTGGCTCAAGAGAAATTGTGATAAAGCTTTCGAGTTTCTTGAAACAAAGCAAGAGGAACTCAAAGAAATGGTCTTCAAATCTGTCCTTCATTGACCAAACCCACCATAAACAGATATCGAGTTCTCTGCAGGTCATATATTGAGAGCCAACCAAATCAATCGAACTGTCCGCCATTTCATTTTTAAAGTAATCGTCAAGGACTTTTTCAATAAGGCGGTATCCAGCCCAAATTCCGCTTATTTCGAAAATGGAGTGTTCACCTTTAGCTTTGAGTTCTTCGCCAACTCCAAAGAGAATTTGAAGGAGATTTTCAAAGATATTATGAGGATAATATTCGTCATTTGCGTACTTGTCATGCATGGTAAAGATCTTGATTTCTTCAGGATCATCAAAAGTTCTTCTCATGCTCTTTTGCAACATCAAACTCATCTCCAATAATGTCAACATTTCTGGATTATTTAAATCTTCTTTCTCGTCCTTAAAGAACAATCCTTTCTTTTCTTGAGGTTCACTACTGAGATCGAAGATTGGCATCATTGGTTCGGCAGTGTAAAAGGGACCAACGTCATTCATAGAGGCTTCAGGATTGATTTTCATATCGGTTTTGACAAGGAAAAGACGGTTCACGATGGAGTTGTATCGAGTTTTATTCTTCTCAGGAGGAAGATGGGTGACGAGATTGAGAGCGAAGCTGACAGAAGACAACAGGATATCGAGGTTTTTCATCAGTTTGCCTTGTTCTTTGGAACACTTACATGCGATTATTCTCTTAAAATAATCTCCGATAACATCAATGATAAAATGGCCAGGGAGCGGTTGAAATTCATTAAGGAGCTCATACACAAGAAATCCAAGCTGTTTCTGGTTCTTGTTAAAAACTTTATAACTCAAATAAAAATTTCCTAAAGACATTAAGTTCACAATAAAATTCTCATCAATTACCAAAGAAGCTTTGGATGGCGGTTAATATTACAATAAATTCTTCAAGTTTGTTTGAAATTATATAATGAACAATGACAATTTCGGCGATAAAGGTGCAGTATTGGTGGCTGCCAGGTTTGACTGGGAGGTTATGCAAGGCGATCAAGTCATCTGCGATAAATTTCGGAATGATAGTCTGCTCAGTGTGGAGGGTTTTTTCTCTGAAGTAATCCATTATTATTCTGCTGTTGCTAAAGATTTCCAACACTTGGTCCACAAGGTCTTCTTGCAGACTTTTCTTGCCTTTGAACTTTTCTTCTCTGATGTATTTCATCATGGGTGACGACATTTCCTGATTTTTTCTGGCCATTCTTTGTTCAGGCTGACTGTTATTCCAGTAGTACATTAATGCGGCATCATAACCATAAGCTTCGAAAAGTTTCATGAAAGGGACCGTATAATAGATGATCAACGAGTGCTGTTCCACATCATCAAGGTGTATATCCATTCTTCTGAAGTGTAGAGACGCATTCATGTACAAAGTGACCATATGGTCGAAAGAATAGGCATAATCCAATATATGAAGAAAAATTGGCGTGATTTTGACAATCTTCATATCCTTACAGATCCTCAGGACGTCCGTTTCGCACACAAGACAGCGTAGAAGGCGTTTGATGTAGAGTTGGTAGTCTGGATTGGGGCTATTGCGAGCATTGTTGAGATATTGGAGGTTACGGGCGACAATGTTGGAGACCTTGTTCAATATTGGGTAATAACGAATCCTTTGTGCTGGTGAGACCCCATATATCGACTTTTTGGTGAGAGCTTTGTGATTGGTTTCAAAAAAGACATCATCTTGATCAGGAGTATCAGCAAGGTTAATGATAGTATTGAGAGAAATGACCTAGAAAAAGAGGTAAACTATAGGGTAAAAGAGGACGAGAGTACACTTAAGGCTTCAGTTTGTAGGTAATCTTGGGCAGTAGAGAAAGGGATACTCATAGTTATTTAATTCAAAGAGAAAGGAAGTGAATAGGTATATCTCTTTAATTTGTATGAGCAAATTAATTTTGTTAAAGAGAAAATGTTTTTCAGTAAACTCCTTCGTAAAGAGTGGATTTTTCTTTTTGTCTTTTGAGTTAATTATTTTAGGCTAATCAATCACTAATTTTAGTTGATAAAATCTTATTTTAGAAAAGATGATCACGCTTATTATCGCCAATTATCTTATAACAAATACCGGTTTTCTTGTCTAAAACGTATTCGCTACATGCCCTTCCTACATAATTTTTTTCCAGTGATGATTTCATATTTTCTCATAACCAAACATTAGAAATCAACCTCGCTAGGAATCACAGTTTCCTATTCCTTTTCTAGATTTATATAAAGAAAAATATAAGGTGTTTCAGGGATTCTTCAAGCGAGATTTGAATTGAGAGATTTATGATCAGAGAAAACTGGAATCAAAGGAATCTCCATTAAAGGGTGATAATCGAGAATAGAAGGGATCAGAGTTCTCTAAAAGAAAAGAAATAGGCAAGATATTGTTTTCCAGCAGACAGAGAAGGAGTTTTTTCGAAGGTCTCACAATAGAAAGTTCGATTTTTAAAAGAATATGTTAGATTGATTCGAAAAAAAACAACAACCAGAAAACTTAAGGATTTTAATCAGTGCGCAAGAATTGTTACATCATTAATTTTGATGTTTGGCTATTGGTAATTTTTTTAAACCTGTGTTTAATATTAAATTAAAAAAATAAAGTCTGGTGGTCAAGCCTTGTTTCGAAACTCATCATAAACTCTTTGGTCTTTGCCCATTTACGATGAAAAGACACCTTTAGGAAGTTGAGAATGTGGAAGGTTTTCAAAAATATTGAGGATTTGCAAGGAAAATAGAGGGAAATGATCAAGTCAAGCTGTTAAGAGAACAACTTCCAAATAAAGAAGTCCTTCTGGAAGAAATTTATTTTATGCTGAACTAAAATTTAATTTATCATCTGACTTTTTTAAAAAATGAGGTTCTTTGCAGAAATCTCTGAGATCTTAGCAAGAGGGTTTTTCTCTTGAAAAACTCGAGATTTTCGACTCTCGTAGTGCAAAATTACTGATGATCGATTTAAACTTCTTGTTGATTTTCAACTCTAAAACTTTTTCAAATAGAGGCGGCATTATTTGCTAAGAATAATAACCACTAAAATTATTTGGCTGATAAATTTTTTTCCAAAGAAGCTGATAATTAGATCCTGAGAAGAGTGATTCCACGTTAACCGTCACAACACCATCCCTAATTTTCTCTGTTTTTAATTGTTTCAAATTGCATATAAGCCAAACACCTTCAGCTTCTCAGTAATACATGACTAAAAGTTTCAGTTTCTCTTGAAAATTTTTCACTTTGAATTCATGAAATAAGAAAGAAACTCACCTCTTATACTCCCATGTTAATGTGTTTCACAAAGAAACTTGTGATTTCTACAGTAATTCTCAGCCTCTGAGACAAGCACTGCTCTTTCTTTTGGAGTTGAGCTTGAAGTAGAGAAGGACCACAGAAGAAAAAAAATCCAAGAGATTTTGAATTTGAAAGAGAAAAGATTTTCTTTCTTTAATTTGAATTCAACAAAAATTCAAAAAGATTTTCAATTCTGAATCGGCTTGATTTTCCTCCATATATGAAGAAAAGTTGTAGAGAGCCTAGTGAAAGGTTCAGAGATATTTTTGATCATTAAATGCGACGTTTATTAAAATTAATCAGAGCGTGTAATTCTCGCAAGGGCTTGATTAATAAGCCATACAATCCACCATGAAAATTAATGGCTTGAAAAAGGCTTGAAGTCTTCTACAAGGGCAAGTTGAATCATTTTGAAGATATTCAGAGAAGAGAAAGTCCTAATAGTTCTTGAGGTGTATTTTTCTCTCCAATATCATCATACTTGTAAAGAGCATAGAAAATGTGCCAACGTTCGAAAAAGTTTTTTGACCAAGTTTTTGTTTGAATTTCAAAAACTTGGAGATTTTTGTATCAAGGCCTTGTTGGACTCTTTCCTGATCTTTCTGAGAATTCCACTTTTCAGGGTTTTAGCTTGATCCTTCTCATGTTCGATAAAGGAAAAAAATTAAAGGACTAAAGAGAAGCTTCTTGTTTTCTTTTTGGAAAAAGAGAAATTTTTGTGGGTCAGAGAGCGACAGATTCGCTCTTCTGGAAGGAAAAAGGATGCTGAGAGCTTATTTGAATTCCAGCATTCGAGATTTTTGAAGCAATATTTGGAGGCAAATTATCTTGTCGTTGAAATTAATTTCAGAGCTCGTCGATGAATGGCAAGAAAAGGCAGTCTTCGAAAAACCAGCCTTGAAGATCTGAATTCAGAATTTTGAACAAGAAAACAATGATTTTGCGACAATACAGGACAAGAAAATCAAACAAAATCTCACATTTAAGAGAAAATTTTAATTGATAGAAATTTCTAAAAGCAGCTTAGAAAAAATTTTCTTTCTTTCAATTTTTTTTAATTTTGCCAGAAACTAATTTGTTCAGAAAAAATCATTGCTGAGCCTGATTTGCCATTTCCTTATTCAATGCGAGTCTTTGTAATCTTAACTTCCACTTTTCTTCCCTCCTTCCAACGAATACGCCAAAAAACTTTTCAATATTGAGTCCTTTTGAAGTTGAAACCAATGTTGATTATGTCTGAATAGCTTGAGATTTTTAAAGCCAGATTATCTGCAAGGATGATTACTCTGCCTATTTTTGAGTCTAAAGTACAGAACTTTGGAGTTTATTTTGTCAACAGTGATCTTTCTAGAAGAAATTAAATTACTCATCTCGAAATAAAATTTTGTGACGAGAAGCCTATTCAGACGAGCTTTGAAGACAATTTTTCGGAATAAAGAGAGAATAAAAGGTTAATGTTTTGCATATCATGTGAGATCTAGCAGCAAGAGGCATCTATATAGTCTAAATGAGGATTTTAGACCAATGTCAACAAAAAATATTTTTAATTTTTATAGATGTGCGCCTAAATTTCCCACACAATGTCTTGAGTGACAATATTGAATTTTTAGATCTCTGAGCTAACTAGTTTTTCAAGGTGATTCCTGTTGTAAAAATTTGGGTTTTTCTATAAGAGATGACAATTTTTAGAATATCATTTTCTTTCTTGCAGAATTTTTTCGAAAAAATTTTTTGACGAAAATTCTGATTTTTCCTCTTCATAAAAATTTTCTATGTTCTCTAAAAAAATTCCCTCTGTCGAAAAATCAAGACCTGACACTTCAAGACTCCAAGTTAACCAAGCTTTGAATTTTTGTTGTTAGTTTGATTTTGAATTTTCATTTTCAGATTGTGAATATAAAAATAGGTTTCAGATTAAGAATGAAGAAATTTTGAGCTTTTGTTCTCAAAAGAGCCCTAAAAAGATTCCTCCCAAGTCTTTCTACCTCCACAAGTCTTCAAAGCAAGATAAATCCTCCCAAAACAGCAAAACAAAGAGATTTTTAGCAAAATATAAATCTCTGAAATGAAAAAATTATTGGGTTCTTCTGATTGGCTATCTTATTTTTAGCTTGTAACGATGGGGTTTCAATAATACACACTATTCGTCATATCATCACTCCTTCCCATACTTCACTCTCCTCCCTCAATCTCTCTCATAAACACGAGGTCTTCTTCAATATCTCCAACAAAAAACCCAGTCCCAAAGGGAACTTGAAACTACTGGATGTGAAAAAGCATGTCTCCCAGAAAGGGGTTCTTCTGTCTGTTGCTGCTGGTTATTACTCCCCTGAAATCGGTCGGAAGGGCCTGGACAAGGTTAGGAAGGCACTTTAGGCTATTATGAGACCAAAAAGAGGAAGATTTAGGAGAGGAAAAATTAAAATTAATTTGAAAAATGACAACAAGGATGACAACAAAGAGAAATGTTGGGGATAAATTTAGCTTTATTAATACTTTCACTTCTTAAAATCTCAAAGGGAAAAAAGATTTTTCATTTTTTTGAATAACAAAAGCAAAAATCAAAGCATTAAAAAAATCAAAAAGAGAAAATTATCCTCAATAAAAAAGAATACGAAATTATCTAAAACCAAACTTCATAATGAGTATACCGTATTTGTATGCTAAAGACCATCTTCAGTCCGAAGTTATTAGCGTATTCCCTTCACAATTTCCCTTCCAAGTCTTATTTCCCACTAGGTACGTGCAGCTGATGCAATTATCGATCTTCCCGAAACTGATGATAATGATGAGGCCTTTTTTAGTATCGTGCAAGCTTTCCTTACAAAGAAGTACGTAGAGGGCATATCAAGATCTCAGCGTGTGAAGCACTTTACAATTTTCAACAAACTTGCTCAAATAATTTCTACCACTTCTGACAAAATCTCTCATTACTATTCCAACAATCTTCCTGTCCCTGATATCTATCACCAAAAACTCCTTCGTGCTCTTTTATGCGAAGGCGATATCCTTAAAATGTGCAAAGATCTTAAGCTCATAAAAATCACTCCTACGTTCCTTCAAGTCTTGGAATTAGTCAGTGATTTTGATCATCTTGCTAATCTCTACGCGAACGCCTCGCTCAATTTCCGAAGAATGGATCTTCACGTTGACGATGTCGGGCCTCACACTGCCATCCTTTTTCATGCTTTCCCATTTATGAAGCTCTTTGAAGCTTATAATTATGATGCTGCCTGGATGTATAATTGGGAAAAAGGGGTTCCATATATTGAACAAAAAGTGGCAACAAGTGTTTATAATGTTGATATTCAAAAAGCGGCTTCTGCTTCTGATAAACCTTCCCCAAAGAAAATTGTGCCTCCTTTGTCGATAAATCATAACGATGGAACTGATGGGAATAGTAATGTCAGTCTAAGAGAGGATTTAGAAGAGAAGGCTCTTCAACTATTCACATATGGAAAGCAAGTCTTGGAGTTCTTGCAAACAAGGAGATTTGAAGGACCTATCGTCCCAAAATATGTCGCAAGCGATCTCGTCAAGAAATATGAGCTTGAAATTGAAGCTGGAAGTCATCAGTATTTCATTCTGATTGCTGAAATCACCATCTGTCAATATATTCTCAAGAATAATATCGAAGAATTGATCATTATCCTCACCGTTATTCAAAGTTTCTTCGGTATTTTTCAAAAAGAAACTCCCTCCCTCTCTAACATTTCTTCTATAGGCAACTTTTATTTGAGTAATAAGGTATTTAACAAGAATCAGAAACAACTAGGTTTCCTGGTGTATGAACTGCGCAGTGATTTCCAGGCATTACCATCACCATTTATTATTGACATGGTTCGAGATTATTTTGAACGAATCCAAGACGCTCAAACCCAACCAGAAAAAATCCAACTCATGAAATATCTCGACAGTCTCCTTGCCGCTATCAGTTTTGCCTTGAATCTCGTTACACATCTCTCTCAAGAAAAAAGCAAAATTCGGTATAATTTCATCCTTCAAAAACTCTTCCTTCTCAAAACTCACGATAAAACCGAGTCGAACAACAATAACGGAGCTATCGTTGAAATCGAAACTCCAAAGCCACCACAAGCAAAAGACTCCTCATACAGTGTAGGAAAGCGATTTAATTTCCTGAGAACAGAGGTGGGAGAACTCCAAGGCTATGAAGAATTGAAAGAATATGAGAAGGTGGGGACACCGAGAAGCCAGAAATCATCAGGAAGAGGAGTGGAAATAGAATCAGATCAAGCAGATAAATTGAATAAGCCAGAGTTTTTGAAGCTGTTAGAGCTGAGTTTGATGCTATTGGGGACGCTGAAGAGAACCCTAGATGATCCAACAGAAATCCAGACGTTTACAATGAACGATAAATATGGCAATTGGGAGTTCTTCCCACATAATATCTTCGAGAACTTACTGCAGATTTTAGTAGGAGTTGGTGAGGAATTAAAAGCAAGAGGAGAAAGCGCCATATTTGAATTTAATGGAATTCTCGCAGGATGCCGATTAATCCAACGCGCTATCGACCAATATATCTATCAAGCTTTGCAGAAGTTCGACCTGTTTGAGAGCTATATCACAAGCAGAGAGCTAGAAATTTGTATGTGGTGGATCTGGTGTATGAGAGAACAACCACAAAATCAATTCTACTCCTTCCTCGCACTTTGCTTTCAAAAACTCGAAGAGACCATCAAGATCGTCATTGAAGACGATTTCTTGGACCGCATTCGAGCTTCTCAAAATCCTCAAGCTTTTGTGGATAAGCTGAATTCCTTGCTAAGATTCTTGAACAGAAACAGTATATTCGTCTTCAAAACTGCAGAACAATACAACCCAGAACAAATCTCAAGGTTCCGTGAGCTCGTTCTAAACTCCACTTTGATCGAGTATTTGCTTGAAAAGTCAAGCACTTGGTCAAATGACTGGATTTCACAGGCTGTGAGGGATCAGTGTGTGGGAGAATTGCTGAGTATATTGTTTAATAGTCGTGCGAATACTACAGTAAACATCTGCTCCCCAAGGTTCTACGACATATTGGAGAAATCCGGAAACCTGATCCTACATAGTGTATCCAGATATCACTTGTTTGAGCTCAGCTCAACGTTATTGCAAATACTCGAAAACGAGAACTTACTCTATCAAGTTAAGGACTATATTCCGGGATTTCTTCAGAAAATCTTCTTGGAAGTTCTTCCAGATATTTCTATCCATGACACGCAACTCCATGCCTCAGTGCTAAATTTCGCCCTTCCTCCAATTTTTGCTGCAGTTGACATCACAAAACAAGCTGATTTCCCTGAAAACGTCCAAATCTCAATCGAATGCATTATTGGTTTATTACGCAGCCTCGAACAATTTATCAATAATCTCCAACAAGATTTCCTAGCATACGATTTTAGCAAAGGTCTTTGGGATCAAAGACCACGTAATGAAGCCAAATTAGCTCGCCTCAGTGCATATATGATCCGATTTGCAAAGGTTTTCCAACACGTCTTGCCACACTTCAGATCCTGTGTCCACCTAGAAACCCTCCGTGGTCAAGAACAAGAGCTTCAGAACATCATCCTCCTTGTAAACAGCATCATTATGAACCCACTTGTCCAGATGCTCCCTCCACAGATCTACAATTATATTTTCTCGATAATGAAGGAGATATATTCTTTGAATTCTTCTGAGTTATTGATTCTCACAACAAACCTTGTCTTTGCGAATTTTATCAAGGCCTCCAAGGATCTTGGCGAGACATTCATCACACACTGGAGACATAAAAATCCTCTTGCTAACCAAACCAGCGAATATCTGCGAAAACTCCTTGAGAATTATGATAGATTCTGGAACAATTTCTATGATCAACAAGTGGAATGTTTCGAAGTTCTTGGCCAAAAAACTGTCTTTGCTTTATTCACTCTCAATATGGTCCACCAATATCTTGAAAAGTACCTCGTCAATCTCTCAGTCTCTGCTGAAACTCTCATGGCTCTTGGCGGTGTCTATCAAGAACTCCTCAATACCTGCTTAGATCTTAGCTTAACGCATAGACTAGAAGCTAATAATGCTGAGGAGGAAGGCGTGGACCCAAGTCTCGCGTTTACTTTATTGGGACAAGATAACTTATATTTGAAATTAGTGCTGAGAAATATTACACCTTTATTGCTGATGACGCAGACAGAACTGATAAGCGCATGCATTGAGCAGTTTTTAATCACGAATCTGAGTGTAAATATGCTGTTAACGGAGAAGATAGAAGACCAAGATTGGCATTTAATCTACAAGCAAATATGCTCCTTTGATATGATTTTGAACATTTTGTTAGAAGGAAACTCCTTCTTTGATATCTTTATCATCCAAGATAAATTACTCAAGCCTTTATTATCCTGGATCACAGGAATTATCTTGAATTACAAGAAGATTATCGGTGAGAAAATCTTCAAGATTCCTGCCTTGGACAAAAGCATTGGAGCATTCATGAGACTGGCAAACTCTAGCGTCAGATCTTTACACCAGAAACACCCAGTCAACCACGGGCCACCTCAACCAAATAAAAAGGCTTCCAGAATAAATGAAAGCCAATATATCAAGTTCATCCATGATCTATTCCAAGGAGATTTCTCCTTCTATGAGGAATGTTATCCTGATTCTGAGGCCTTGGATGCGATCTCAAGAGGAATTCTCGGAGTCGCATTGAGAATGTTGGACTACAAGCAGTTACACAACTCAGGGGACCAGCATGAAGACGAGGAGCTTGATAAATTGAGGCAAGTCGAGTCAGATTTAAAGGAGCCACATTTCTATGAGGAAGTTTATCTTGCACTCAAGACGATTATAAGAAGAGGCTTAGGGTCAAATTGTTTTATAAATGTTCTGCTTAGGGATAAGGAATGTTTAGACGTCTTTGAAGGAACAGATTCGAAGGAGATAAATGGATGGATCGCAATAATGTTCCAGAATACATTTAATGACATCATAAAGCAGGAAGAAACATGGTCAATATTGAGTCAAAGAGATTTATTCCGCTGTCTTAAAGTGTTGGAATATACCATGGAGAAGCCCGCAAAAGTGCTCAGTCTGGTCCTCGAGGCCTCAGAAGGGAAGGATGTGAACTTTTTAGATGATCCACAAGAAGTTGTGAAGGAGTTTTTGGAGTCGTTTAGCTTGGAAGAGATGAAGAAAATTGAAGGGAAAGCATATTTTGGAGCTTTTATGGCGAATTATTGTTTGTTGTTAGGAAATTTATACAAGAATGTGGAAGTGAGTTTACTAGCAGGAAAGGAAGAAGATAGCGAAGGAATAATCAACGAAGAAACCCAAGAGAAATTAACCGAATATTTCAAATTAGCAATCAAACAACTAAAAGTCCAAAGCCAATTTGCTCAGAACTCCACATGGAAGCCTGCAAAGGCCGCAGCTTTACAAGAGATTTACCGATTTATTATCTCACTCTGGTGGTATGGACAGCGAGAGTGCCTCGAGAAGGTGGTGAATGACCCGGAAATCATTGGACTTTTGATAGAAAATGCGGATGACGAGGCGAGCTTTAACATCCTCAAGTCATTTCTATGTATCTATGGGCTGAATGGATTTACATTGGAGACGCAATTAGAGTTTTTATTCAAGGGGTTGAGGCAAGCTGGAGTGAGAAGAATGAAAGGAAATTATCGAATAAAGGTTTGTCAACATATTATTGATAACCAAAACATTGAAAATCTCGAACAAAAACTCCAACTTGATGAAAACGACTCAGATATTATCAAAAAAGAAAATGACGCCAAGATCACAGTCATCGATTCCAACGGGCAAATCAAGCTTGTGCCCACACATCACATGATTTTCAACGGATTTAACCCAGTAACCAAGAAACTAGTCAACGGATTCCTCCATACATATTTATCTTGGTTCCCAATAGAAGCTTCCAAGGTCAAAGAAGGCAGAGCTTGTGACGGAAAAGTCTTGAGAATCTACTACCTCATCGCGTTCTTCATGAGAATGTTCCCAGAATTATCCTTCTACATGCTTTCTTATCCAGTAAATCTGAAAGAATATGGCTTAGAGAGCTTTGTACAAGGAACAAAAGAGAAGGTGACCTTCCTTCATTTTATTATCCGATCGAATTTCTATTTGTTCCCTGGAATCTGTCTCGTACAAATTGGTGCTTGTTCGAATCGTGGACAATACATTGCGGTTCAGTTCGAAAAACAAACTAAATTTAGACTGTTACACGAGACGATTATCCAGCTTTACTTGAATGAAATCCTAAAAGTGACCCAAGAAGATTTAGTCCAGCATGATCAGACATTGTTCAAGAGCCCACAAATCATCTGGAAATGGGCGATCTACATCACACAGGCGCTCGATTTATTGTTCAGTTACAGTTCTCCAAGATATATGGATCTCCAGACACAGCTTATAGAAGGATATTTGGTGTTATTGTTGAGATATATAACAAAGGTTGGAAGGAATCCACATACAAGCAGCGAGATTTTGATGTCTTGTTTACTGAGAAGCTTGCAAAGACTAATTGAAACAGACTTGATAAGAGGATATAACTCCAGAGTCGGAAAATTAAAGGCAAAGACCTATCTCTACATCTATGGAAAGCAGTCAAAGACACCGAGATTGATGCATTTCTTGACGTTTATTGCAAAGAAATCAAAGAAAAATGTCAGTATTACCAAGAGATTAAAACCAAAGAAATCGAAAACAAACCCTGAGGAGTCTCAGCAGATCTTGGATACAATGGAGAAAATCTTGGAAAAAGAGAAATTAAACCATGAAGAAAGCCCGGATTTCGCTGAAAAAGACCTTCAAATTATTGGTTCTAAGCTTCGTCAAAGTATACAAGAATCTCTTTTCTTTTTATTAATCCTTAATTCTTAGGTAAGTGGTGGTCACATATGGTGAAGAGCTCATCATCAGGGCACAGAAAGCCATCAGATCCAAGAGTGGAATATTTCGGAGATACAGAAACCCTTCATAACCAAATCATTGAAGAAATCAATAGTTTCAGTGAAAAGAATCTCGAAGTGAATGAATTCAGAAGGCTAATTGAGACAGCAAAGATGAATGAGAAGGTCCATTATTATTGGTTGAAACAATTTGTTGGCTCAATCCGAGTTGGAATGGGAGCAGGCGGTGATTTCTTTGCTGTGAATGAGGAATCAATGGAGAAAGACACTCCTACAAAGAATCAAAATGGAGAAGACAAGTGCGTACAGGCAGGATTCAGCAGGCTATTGAGAAAGATTTTAAACATAAACCAACCGAAACACCCTCACAATGATCATGTAGAAGACCAGTACATCTCGTATTTCAAGGAAGAAGAGGCGAAGCCAAAGAAGGATGAAAAGAAAAAGAAGAAGGGAATAAGAGGATTTTCAAAGGGATTTTTGAGAAGAGTGTTAAGATTGGTGACAAATAATGAAGCAATGTTGAAGAAGAAGTTGACAGAATTACGAGAAGAAGACATAATGAAATTCATCCAAGACATGGATTGGAAATCTGTCGATAGTTTTAACCAGATATTCACCAAACAAAGCAGCAAATTAGACTCTTCTTTGAATGCGCTTTCTGAAGAAGAAAAAGCAGCTTTATTATATTTGCTTCCAGAGACCGAATTATCAGGAGAATTTAAAGAAAAGGCCAAGGAGATCAAGGCAGCTTTACTGGAGGCGATCAATAAAGGCCTGAATATTGAAGAAGAAGAAGCCCCAGAATCTTCTCTCTGGATGAGATCTCATAGTCATGTCTTATTTGGAAGAGACTATCGGCCAAGTGACGTGAATTCTGATTACGAAAGCGACCAAGAAGAAGAGGAGGAAAGCATAAAAGAAAAGGCTAAGACAAAGAAAGAGAAAAGAGAAGGCGAATACGAAGATGAGGAAGAAGAAGGGGAATCTCTGAAGTCAATGGAAGAAGAGAAAGACGACACAACAACAAGCAATATCTGGAATTTAGTCAAAGAAAAAGCCAATCAAAAGACGATGGATTTTACTCGGATTTCAGAAGAGGAAGAGGAGGAAGAAGAAGAGGAGGAGGCCAAAGAAGAGGATAAAATTGAGGAAGAAGAGGAGGAAGCAGAGGAGTCAGATCCAGAAACGGAAAAGACAGAGGAGCCAGAAGATCACGATGATGTCGAATTCGAGTTCTTTGGAGGAAATACAACAAGACCAGTCGTTACCATTTTAGAGGATATCATGAAATTAGAAGGAATAGAAGGAGAAGACAAATGGGACTCCATGTCCCTCTGCAGTAATTCTGATGTTGATGAAGCGGAATTTACCAAATATGAAGAACAAAAAGCTAAACAAGAGGAAGTTTTGGAAGGATTTTATGAGAAGAACTTGTTGCCATGCTTAGGCAGACATACTTTTGATGACTTTTATAATGTGGTGATTCCCATTCCTGACAAAAGTCTCATGGATATTTTGGCGTTCTTTGTGAATGAAAGCTGTTTCGATATGAGTTATCCCTCAATTCCTGACGTCAGACAATTCTTCCATCAATTGGAATTCCTCATGATAAACCCAAGGAATCAAGCCAAACTCATCCATGTATTGACAATGGTGATCAATTGCAAGCCCCAATACCTGACAATCCCAAATCTGGAACCTCATAATTTCTCGATTTTCCTCCTGAATATCTTGAAATTCCTTCAATTCTACGTCAGGAAAAATCCAGAAAGCTTCTTTGAATATAAACCCGAAGACCTCTACCAATATAATTCCGTGTTCAAACAATTCTTGAAGCCAGATATTGACTTTGATACTATCTTTGAGGTTCCTCTTCGTTCTTCATTACCAAGCAGAATCCTCCTTTCTTGTCCTAAAGAGTTCTACCGTAAAGATGGTCTGCTCAAAGAAAAAACTGTCAATTTCTTCGCATGTCTCGCCAAAAAGGCCCACAAAAACAACAAGCCTCTTGAGTTGGGTGAAGCAGATGTCCAACAAATCGGCTATCTAATCCGAACAGATCACTGCTGGATGTCTGCGCCATTTAGAAGACGACTGGGAAAACTCATGAGATATATCAGTAAAATCCCAAGCACAAGAGAAATTGTCTTTTCAATTGAAAGAGAATTCGTCAAAGAGAAACTACCATTACTAGCACAAACCTTAACTCAAAAATGGCAAACAGGACTATATTTAGTTCTCACAGAACCCGAAGTACTCGACAACGAGCAAGCACAAACTGTCCAAGGCAAGCTGATTAAATGCCTAGGACCTTTACATGACGCTTTGAGTGTATTTTACTGTCGAGAATTGGAGAGATTATGTGGAATATTAAAGTACTTGAATCATTCAACGACGACTTCGAAGTCTGGGCCGATTGGAGGAGAGTCTGCATTGGTGAAAATGGATAAAATGGAAGGAGCAAATACATTGTTAGCCATGGTTTGTAAGCTGCTGATTCATTTCAAAGGACTTCTCAAAAAGGACGCTCAGTATTTTTCAGTGTTGTCGTCAATTGTGGAGCCTTATGTGTATTGTTTGATCCATATCTTTAGAGATCAGGAGGATATTTTGCAGTTGGTTGAAAAGACATCGAAATTGAAGGATCTTATCAATATGGTGTTTGATTTTAATCCAAGAAAGACCTGTAAAGATCGTGCTTTGTTGGTGAATATGAGCCTAAGTTCACTGAAGAGTCTCTTGGAATTTGAAGTCAAAGAAAAAATCATGAGGTAAAAAACAAGCAAATTATCCTCAATTAATCATCTCCATAGAACATATTTCATACAAGGAAGAATGAATAGAGCAGCTTCTCAAGTCTTACGTAAACATTTTCTTTATAAGATTTTACCTGACAATTCCACATAGTACAAGTCCAAAGGGAGAAAATCTTGTTGGATTCGCTTAAAGGAATCGAGCAAAATCTAACCAAACTCTGCAAATCATACAGCCGTCTCAAGATAATGTTCACAGGCGAGCCAGGAATCGACGAAGGAGGTCTTAAAAAGGAGTGGATTCTCTTGCTTAGTGACCATCTATTCGATCCTCGAGCTGGCCTTTTCAAAACTTCCCATAATTTACGATGCTTGTATCCAAGCCCTCAATCTTTCTTGATTCCTCATTCTATGCTGCTATTCAAACTGGCTGGTAATGTTATCGGCTTGGTAAGAGAGTTTTTGAGAAGAATATGTGAATAATTTTTGAATAGAGCATTAAAGAAAATATTCCAACAGGAATCTCTTTTGCAAATAATTTCATCAAATTTATCCTCGGTAATTCTTCAATAACTGTCCAAATCCCCCTAACTTTATCAAGATCTTGAAGCGAACTTGGAAGATTTAGAGGAGATCGAGCCTGAGCTAGCCAAATCTCTCAGATATATTAGACAGAATCCTATTGATGAGGGATTAGGATTATCCTTTACGTATGAATTGGACATCTTGAATGTGAAGAAAACGATAGAATTGATTGAAAACGGCAATGATGTTTCTCTCACAGATGAGAATAAGAAAGATTACGTCAACTTATTCCTCAAAGCGAAGCTCTTTAAAGAGATTGAAGCTCAAGCAAATGCATTTAAAGAAGGATTATTCCAGATCGTTCCTAAATATCTTGTGAAACACTTTTTGCCTTATGAATTGGAGTTATTGATTTGTGGGCAAACAGAAATCGCTCTTGAAGATTTGAAACAAAGTGTTCAATACAGAAATTGCTCGAATTACGATCCGCTGATTCAGTGGTTCTGGGAGATATTAGAAGATTTTACACAACAAGAAAGGGTTTCTTTGTTAATGTTCCTCACGGGATCCGCTTCGATCCCTTATAGAGGAATAAAAGAATTTAAGATTACGATTATCAAGACAAATACGTCACCAGATCACCTTCCAGTTTCACATACTTGGTAAGAAATTGTTGTAAAGAGAGGAGTTTGTTAATATTTTGAATAGTTTTAGCGAATTGGAGTTGCCAAATTATCAATCAAAGGAAGTATTGGAAACCAAATTAAAGTTTGTGATCACAGAAGGAAGAGAAGGATTCCATTTAGCATAAAGATTTTTGAAGAAGAATTTGAATATTATATAGTAGTTTATATTATTATAGACATATACATATACTTTTGATAATACATACATGTTTTACTTAATTTTGATATCAGGAAATTAAAGAATAGGAATTGTTATGCATGAATGCAATGAATAATTAAAAATAAAGAGTTTTTGAAGCTAATGAAAGTTTTTAGAAGAATTCAGAAGAGATGACGATGACGATTTTTTCTCTTCATCATGAACAAGAGAAAAATTTTGTATGAAAAATTTCTTGTTAGCTGCTTTCATGCAAATTTTCTAGGGAAAATACAAAGTCTTCAAAACTAAACTTTTGTAATCAGGAAAGTTTGGGATTTTTTTAATAAAAATTTTTCATTGATTTCAAAGAACCTCTAAAAATCGATTTTCCCATTTTTCCATGGAAAAATTTTCAGGGTTTTATTGGATTATTGCAATGTTAAGAATTTGGGATTTTGAAAATTCGTACCATTTTCCGGATGAATCCGGAGCCCATATTAAAATTCCCCATAAGTGATGTGAAACTTTTTTTTGCTCTTTGACACACCTCTTTCCATAATTTTCAAGTTTTCAGAGGAAATATCCCTCAAATTGATGTCACATTTCGAGACAGAATGTCCATTGAATGCTTTATTTTTTTTAACAGGTTGTCTTTGAATTGAAGAAATTTCATTCAGGAGACTCAATCGAATTTTTTTTGAGATTTTTTGGGAAAAAAATTTTTCGATTTTTATATTAGAGCAAGAGAGAAAATTATAGGAAAAGTTTTTCTTTCAAAATCATAATGTCAAATTCTGAACCTTGAATCATTGATCTCTTGAAATTTTTTATTTCATTAATTTTCAATATCAGTATCAAAACTCCTGATAAATGTTTTTTTTCGAGAGAAACTAAATCATTTTTGTTAAAGTTTCATAGTCTTGATCAATTACCAGATCAAATGATAAATATTATTACTTATAAATATAGTTTTAATTATGAAGTTTTATCGAAAACCTTTTCCAGCTTTTCTTTCACTTCTTTTAATAATTTCTCCAGTTTAACAGCAGTAAAAGACCAGAGTAGCAAGAGGTCCATTTCTATGGCAGCAGGTTTTATTACGAGGGCAGCAGCCGTTTCCACAGGTAGTCCAGCAACCAGTCGTCCACATTTCATCATCATGAGCCTCCAATCCTTCGACATTTCCAAGGAAAGAGGAAGAAGCATGAGCGTTGATCATGATCAAAGCCAAAAGAACACAGAAAAATGCGAGCTTCATATTCACTTTTTGAAGAGTTTTGAGAGGTTTTTCAATAATTGATTATAAAAAGATGAGTTTGGCTCGGCTTTTAAGTTGAGGGTTTTGCTAATATTTAAAACCATTCATATACAGAAGAT
>Ga0182738_1001485_pt1 | contig 29364 bp, 24 predicted proteins | sample eDN5th30CBELigMG_FD_128876 | JGI IMG/M metagenome (GOLD analysis project Ga0182738, IMG submission 128876) | Enriched Miracle-Growth compost microbial communities from Emeryville, California, USA - eDNA 5th pass 30_C BE-Lig MG (version 2)... ...
AAAAAAAATTCAGGACATTTATTTATTCAAAACTTTTGTACTGAATTCACAATGGAAAAAGGAATCTGAAAACTTACTGGCCATCTTCATCTTGATCATCTATACATCGTAAATACAATTCGTCCAAATTAAAACAAATACCAAGAAGTTCATCGAGCATAAAAGCTTCGAAGCCATTTGAAAGGGAAAGTCTGTTTGAGATAGTCAATATGGCAGCCATATTCTCGTTAATTATATTTTTTTGCATATTTCTGTTGATTTCAAGTTTTAATATGCCAACTTTGCTCTGAAATCTTACTTTGTCATCTTTTCAAAGTTTTTAAAAGGAGCTTTTGTGGAAAAGGATTGGGATTGACTCTTGGTAAAATTCTTGAAAGTTGATCTATTGTCAATCTTGAGTATTGGCTCACCACAAAAAGGCTTACTTGCCGAAAGTCTGAAATCCACGCTTAAAAAATGAACCAAACATCTTTTTGAACCAAATTAATTTTATTTTTGATTTTTTAAAAAAATGTGTTGTTTTGGATATCAAAGTAAAATCTTTTTATTTTCAGATTTATTCATGTATAGACAAAAATCTTTTGTTGTATATATAAAACAAGTAAAATTCTCTCAGTTAATGTAAGGGGTTTGGAATATTCATTCTTCTGCAGATATCGTAAATGGCTTGATTCAAGTTTTCATTCTTTTTACCCAACAAATGCTCATGATCAGCAATCATTGTTCCAAGTTCTTCTCTTGTCTTACTAATGGATCCTTCTAATATAGCAAACTATTTTTTAAAATATTAGTTACTCCTTCAATGTCCAAATACTTTTACCTTTTTATATAAAACTTTATTATCATTATTTATTCCTGTTATTGCTTTTTCAAAATCGACAATAATTTGAGTTGAACTTTCTTTATGGATTTTTGCCAATTCTTGCACATTTTCTTGGAATTCATGTTGCACCTGATTCATTAGATCTTCAAGTTCAGAGAATCTCTTTTGGGATGTGAGTTGATCAGCATGGGCTCTTTCTTGAGTTTTCACACTGATTTCTTCAACTCTTCTTGTTAATTCAGTCTGGGTCTTGGCTGAGTTTGAAAGGTCACCTTTCAAAGTATCTCTGAGAGTAGCAATTTGATTTCTTGAATCTCCAAGCTTATTAGCAAGTTCATGAGTTGTATGCTTGAGTTCATCTTCAACTTCTCTAATCTTGTGGAACAAATCCTTGATTCCGCTTGAGCCTTCATTTCCTTGTTTCCTCAATTCGTTAAGAGCGTTATTCACATTTGCATTTTCTTGAGTCAATTGTTCAATCTTGGCAGTGTTATTTCTAATGGCGTTATTGAGTTTTTCAAATTGGGCTCTGTAATCTTCTTTGTTGTTCTCTGCTGCAACATGAATGTCTTGGACATTTTCCTTTTGTCTTCTTTCAAGGATGATTATTCTGTCTCTCAAATCTTGTTCAACGTTACCCATTTGTGCCTTTTGCTCTTGCTTTTCATGCTGTAGTCTGTTCACTTGAGCACCAAGCTCTTCAAGCTTTCGGTAAATTGCAGCATTCCCTTCTTGATAATCTCTTGAAACTTCAGATTTAATTGAATCCAATTCTTCCATTATCACATCTGCTAAAGTATTAAATGCATTCTTTAAAGCTCTAATCTGGGTTGTCACCAATGCATAGTTCTAGGTAATATTTTTTCAAACTTGAGGGTCAAAAATCAATTACCTTGGAGCTAATTTTTTCAAGAGTATCTTGGTTTTGAACTTCAGTTTCAACATTGGTTCGGAGTTCCTTGAGACTGTTTAGAGGTCAAAATTCGAAATGAAATAATACATTGACGGTTTCAGTCAAACGAACAATTCTTTCTCTCATGTTCACATTCGGCTTTATTGAAGATATAGTTAGAGATGATTCAACATCAAAATATTACCAAGGTCTTTTTGTTAGATGAATAAGTAGGAGATGAGTAACCGGGAGAAGAGTATCCTTTCTTCATGAAATTGGAATTCTTGAAAATTGAATTTAATAAAATATTAACAGATATTTTCTGTTACATTCATCTTGATATACTACTTTTTTGTTGAGAAAATTTTTTTTTTGTTGCTTAAATAATTTTTTGAGCCTCATTCAATTCTCTTCGCTTTCCTCTTGCACCTAATCCTGCTTAATCAAATGAGGAAACTCATCATTCCCCTCACAGGGATAAAAAATATATTTTCCGGGGAGACAGTAATCAAATAAAGTTATTTAAATTAACCTCTTTGGCAGCAACATTATATGAATTTTGTTCGGTGTATTCCGCTGTTACTGTTCCTTTTAAGTGGAGCGTTCATCTTTATTTTGGGGCTGATCCTTGCTTCAGAAAGAGTAAAGTTTCTCATTTTATTATTGAGATTTAACCACATTACATCAGGATGGAAATATATCGTATCTTCAAGGAATTCACTCTTTAGAAAAAAACTCTTTTAAAATCTCACAATCTTCTCAGCAAAAAGAACAAACTATCACTCAAACTGTCCTTGTCAAAAGTCCTATCAAAGGTCCCACTCCCACTCCGCCAAAAAAAGATGATACACAAAAGGGGGCCGTTACCGCAAAAGATTCGGCAAAATTACTTCAAGACTTTACCAAAAAACTTGATGCTAGTTACTTGTGGGGAACTTATAAACCTCATCTATTGCATGCAATCACTCAGAGATTACCAAAACCATTAACATTTGGAATGATTTATTTAGCGACTGAAGAGAATACGCGATCAGCATTCAGCTATAGAGATGTCAAGAATTCAGGCTGGCTCGCAGACTCCGTGTATCATGATGGAAAACAATTTTCAGAGTCCTCCTTTGAAAATAAGCGAGCTTCTTTCAAATTAAAGAATTATTTCTATAAGGAGAAATCCACCAATGAAAGACAGAGATGGCACTCAGTTACAACCAAGGACAAGAGTGGAATTGGGAACCTCAACAATAAAGCTTCTTTAATCTTTTATTTCAGTATTGAGGACTTTGACGGCCTGGAAGATTCAAGGTATCTCCAATACGATGCTGCTCAGGGAGTTATCAAAGTGATGCGACCTCAAGGTCAAGACCCTCTTGCTTATTACAAAATCGTTGTCTTTGATAGGGAAAATGAGCCCACCGACTTTTCAAAGGTCGAAAAGTTTGTCTATATTGATAACACAACTCCTAAAAGGGACACTTGGGGAGTAAAATCAATCCTTGAAAGCAAGCTGAATCTTCACACCGAGCTGAAATTCAAGACTCTACCTGATAACTCAGAACTTAGACATCAGTCCACTACAACAAACCTCATTGCTATTCAACTCATTTTTGACCAGTATGGAACATCCACTGTCCATGTTGCCTACGATGATTCCCCTGGCGCAGATTTTACAGAGATAGAAAACCATCATCGAGCTCAAACAATCACAAAGTATTCCGCCTCTCTCTTCTTGCCTGAATTTACAAATATCTTCAAAAGAGAAAAAGGAGTCAAACCTTCGGAGGAAACTTGCGGAATCTCTGCCTTCTCCAATCTTCTCAGTGGAATTGGTTATTACTATGGAAAAATCACCATTAAAGGACAAGAAGGCCAAACTCAGCCAAACCTACCTCTCTACTCTGGATCGCCAAGTAAAACCGAATTCCCACGAGGTTTCCTCTGGGATGAAGGCTTCCACAGTTTGATCTATTGCCAGTGGAATGCTGAAATATGCATTGATGTCCTCAGACACTGGCTCAATACCCAATTGGACAACGGTTGGATCCCCAGAGAACAACTGAGAGGCGCTGAATGCATCAACAATGGGAATCCAGATTACATTGCCCAAATTCGCGATGAAGCAAACCCTCCAACCCTTATATTCATGGTCTTGGCTCTCATGGAATACAAAGAAAGGGATGAGTTGCCTAAAGGAGCTTCTGAATTATTGGAGCAACTTTATCCAAAATTGAAAAGATGGTTTGACTGGTTTTATACTACCCAGGCTTCGGAGAAGGACCAAGATCTATTTGCATGGAGGTCAAATCACGCCAATGAAGGTCTTGTTTTGGGATCTGGCTTGGATGATTACCCAAGAGGAATCGATAATAATTCCAAGAAGCCCTTAGCTCACTTGGACTTGCAAGTTTGGATGACTTTTATGGCTGAAAATATGGTCAAAATCGCAGAGTTTATCGGGGAAAAAGAAGACATGAAGGAACTTCAAAAAAGAACCTGGGGTATAAAAGCCAACCTCGATAAGTTCTTGGATTCATCTGATAATATCTACAAAGATCTTGTCTCAACCCGGGATGGTCAAAAGGAATTTGCCAATCATTTTGGATATGTCAATTTATTCCCACTCTTCTTTGGATATATCAAAAAAGACTCTCCAGAGTTGGATACTCTCTTGGATCATATGCATAGCACCGTCAAAATCTGGTCAGAATATGGTCTCCTGTCATTAGCAAGAGATGATAATAAGTATATGAGGACGAGAGACGTCTACTGGGGTGGGCCAATTTGGATTCCTCTCAATTATCTCGCTCTCAGAGGCCTCAAATTATATTATTATGATAATGAGAAAGCAAGAAAAATTTACGACAAACTCAGAGAAAATGTTATCCGAAATGTCTGTCATGTCAAAGAGGAGACAGGCTTCTTTTATGAACAGTTCAACCAGGATAACGGAAGAGGACAAAAAAATTATCCATTCACTGGCTGGACTGCTGCTGTCTTACCTATCATTTATGAAAAATATTGAGATAAAAAAAATACTTTATGATTCCATCCATATTCACTTAAAATTCCTTCATTAAATAGAGTGGAAAGATATCAATTAATCACCTTAAAATTGGATAATATTTTTCTTTTTCATGGAAAAAACACTTGACTTATCACACTTTCAAGTTGAAAGAGTTCTCAACAAGAGTGACAATTCTAAAACAATCAGCCTTCTTGGTATCTTCTTCACTTATTATTAGACTTCACGGAACTGTAAACAAAGGGAAATTGAAAGAAGACTCTGATGATTTCGGCATTCTTATTCTCCAAAAGAAAACATTTTATAGTGAAGAACAAGACCTCAAAGGCCTTTCTACCTCTTTCAAATCTATCAACCAATACTTTGAAGTCTCTTGGAATTCTTGAATCCATTACTCATCTCATTATTTTTCCTCATAGAATGACATTTATACCAGACATACTATTTTGACTGATGGAAGAATGACAGAAGTACAAAACAAATCACCTTGATTGGCTTTAACCAACTCCTTCCTCTAGGTTGATGGTTATTTGATTTATCCAGCAACAGAAAAGCTCATCAAGAAATATAGCAAAAAGGAAGAAGCTGTCTTACATGAAACAGCAGAATTTTACAAAAAGGTTTGTTGATATCTTTGAGAAATTACCGATTTCGGAATAGCATACTTATCCCACTTTGGTCAAGGATTCTGCAAGTCAACATCAATGGGTGTATAATGTATTGAACAAAGAAAAAGAAAGTGAGAATATTGTGTTTGACGATCCTGATCCTGAAACTGGCTTCATCTTGCTTCCTGACATCTCCTTTACCAAACCAGGTTTTTGAAAAACTTTTTTTTTATTTTTCTTATTTCCCAAAGATAACCTTGAAGAACTTCATCTTTTGGCGATTGTTTACAGAAAGGATATTCAATCATTAAGAGATCTGAATGCTTCTCATATTCCTTTGTTATCAAACATCTACAATAAATCTGTAACTCACATTCTCTCTCTTTATTCAATATTAACCCCTCATAGAGGAAATGTATCAAAGAGAAATATGGATTGGATCCTAATAAATTGAAAATGTACGTGCATTATCAGCCAACATACTATCACTTCCACGTTCATTTTTGCCATAGTGACATTGAATCAATGAGCTTACAATTCACTAAAGCTCACAACTTTGCTCAAATCATCCAAAATATCCAATTCAAATCTGATTATTATCAACAAGCTAGCCTGGAATATATTATCGATAAAAGTCATAAACTCTATCAAGCTTATCTTTCTGAATACCCTGATGGCCCTAATATCTTTGCTTAATAAATTGTATCATTCACATTGATATGTAATGTTCAAACTTTGTGGAAATTTTTAAAAACCTTTTCTCATACCAGAATTTATCTAATTATTATTTATTCTCAGATTTTTTTTCAATTTAGAAAACAGGATGCAGATAAACAAGTTTCTGAAAGATGGACATCTCCCAGAGGGAACCCAACTGTGGGAGGAAAGTCAGACTATCGAATACAAAAAATATCAATACCCTTTTACACTCGAGAGATTGAATCAGATTTATGCCCTTTACAGTGCTTGGCTTAATACGACAGGAGGAGCATTATTCCTTGGAGTTATAGATAAATCTTGTTCGGTTGAAGGGATAGATTTGAAGAAAACTGAATTGGCCATAAGCAAAGAACTCCTTTCAATCGAAAGGGCAAATATTACTCCTACACCTCCAACAGACTGCTTTAGATTGACCTTTATCCCTGTCAAATCAACTGTGAGTAAGGAAAGGTATGTCATTCGAATCGAAATTAAGCATGGAGACAAAATGACATACTATGGCAGAGATACTGGCTATTTCAACTACATCAGGATGAATCAATGGAATGAAAAAGAGAATAAATTTGAAAAAGTTAAGCTCAAGATCAATCATGTTCAGAGATTAGACGAAGACATGAACAATTTGAATAACCAGCCAAAGTTTGAATTTGACAATTCCTACGAGTTTCCAAATATCTCTATAGAAAAGCCATCGGAGGAAGTCCTCAAAAAAACTCAAGAAATTCAAAGGAAAAATATGGCTGCAAAACTCAAAAGTGCTTTGGGAAAGAGAACAACTCAAGGCACTTTTGGATACCTAGACAATTTACTTGGATCCGTTGAAAATCCAAATATTTATCATATTCAAAATGTTTGGTCTGGATTAAAAGGAATTGAAGAATTACAAGATTCAGTCATTCGCAAACTTGAAAAAATCATCTCTACTTCTCAAGTTGAAGAAGTTAAAGAAGACCCTCAGAAGCCAACTCCCACCTCTGAGCAGAACCAAGCACCAAAGGTCACTGAGAGTATCTCTTCATTATCAAAAGTAGAAGTTGAAGAAACAAAAATATCAAAAGCACCTGAAAATTCCTTGACTTGGGAAAAAATTGAAAAGCTAGTTGTGGGTACCACTCCTAATAACATCCCATCACAACAAAGTACACCAGCGGTTGCGGAGATAAAAAATGATACTGCAGCTCCAATCCTCGAAGCATCTTCAAAGTTACCTCCTCAAAAGAAAAATAACAAGAAGCATTTCAAAAAAGAATATTCACAGATAGTCAAAGTCATCGAAGAAACAAAAAGCAATTTCTCAGTGCCAGTGGAACAAGTTAATAATAATCATAGTTTTTCCCAGATATTGAACAATAATAATTCACCAAATCAGAAAAAGAAGAATAAAAAATATCCCAAAAAAGAGATTTTACAGACTATTTTTGTTGCTAAATCGACTTCGAATCAATAATAATTTTTTTCGTTTAAGTAAAAAATAATAAATAAAGATGATATCCATTAAAAATGCATTCTTATATGATAAATAAAAGAATTAAAAATAAGAAATATCCAAAAGAACTATTCAAGATTCGGGGTGAAGAATTCGCAAAATCTCCTGGATCATTCTCAATCTTTACAGTAACTCCTGCCTCATCGCTGTCAGGATCCCAGGTGTTGGATCCAAGTGATCTCCCAAAATCAAATCCACTGTTTTTCAAAATACGTCTGTTACCAGTTTCGACCGTTTGATCCATTTGACCTCCAGCGACTAAAAGAGCATCATCTAATTGCCCATCTAAAAATAAAGATGTATAGAGCCAGTCACATTGAGTACTATCGCAGTCATCAGGCATGCCAGCGGGAATTTGAGCATTGCTTGTCGGATTCAAAGGGCTCAGTTGCATATTGAGCATCAGATATACGATATCAGGATATCCTGTTAAATCCTTATTCACTATTTTCTTCAATGCTGTGATTAGTTGGTCAAGATAAGAACTCATGTAGTTCATTCCAATAATGTCATTCTGACTATCAGCAAAGGACAGAAAGTCATAGCAAGAATCAAGCAGCCTCGATTTCAATGTAGTCGAGAGAGTCAGGGTTCCAGTTGAACTGAGTCCTTTCGTTGACCAGTTTGGGTCACAAGCTAAACACAGAGCTGCAATCTGAGTCTGGACCATGGTTGTTATGCAATTTGTTCTTGCTTGCTGATAGACTGTAAAATTAGCAGAGAGCTTTGACAAATCGATCGTTAATTCTTTCGAAAGCAAATATAGCGCATTGGCAAAATCTGAAATATCACTTGTGTCAAAAGTGCTGACTGCGTCAAGGACTCCAACAGCCTCCTTTGAAATCACCTTCAATTGACTCAATTTATTTTGCAGAGTGGGAAGAATAAGATCCCGAGTATTTATTAAAAATTTGTCTCGAGCAATTATTTGTTCAGTCAGCCCTTCTACATACGAGTTAGCAATTGACTGAAACGTTTCAATAACTTCAGCAGAGCAGCATGAGGATGAGCTTTGCAGAGACTTGCAGTATTTAAGGTCTGATATTGTTTCGGCTGAGGCCAAAACTGGAATTCCGAACACTGTTGCTAGCGTGTTATCACATGCTGATTTTATTAATGTGATCTGGAGAATAATAAAACTGAGAATTAATAAAAATCCTTTTCTCATTTGCATTGAAAATTTTTGTTGGCAAACAAAATCCAGGTGATTCAAGAATAAATTAATTTTAATTTTTCATTTATAATTTGGTCTTCATCATGAAAATTTAATCTCTATCTCTTTTTATTAATTTCATACAACTTAAGCATAAAAATACTCTCAGGAAATCATCATCTCCTCTCAATCCAAAATTCTTTTCTCTCGATTCCTTATGTGATCATATTTTACTTTTTCCCCAAAATCCTTCTTTTTCAACATTAAAACCAGCCAAATCAAATATCATAATTAATTTATACAGTACTCATTGATTTATTTAGGGACAATCAGGTTATAAACCTTATTAAATTACATCAAATAGGAATTAAAATTCTGAAAAAATGCAGAATAAGGACAGCTTCACGAACGACTAAATCATGATCTCACTTTTGATGCAATACTTTTGATAGCTTTCCCTCAACTTTCTCTATGTGGTTATAATAAAATTTTGGGTTCTAAAATTTTAGAATTTTATCTCGTGAAATCATAGGCGATATTGATTAATTTGTTTATTATGGATTTCAAGAGCCGCTTTCAAGGAAAAACCTCAGTGCTGACGAAACAAGGCCTCACAACGCTTTTCAGCGCTCCTGGAAATCCTATTGTAAAGTGCGTCCCTCCTCCTTATCAAGAGATGAGTCCCCACCAGCATCATTATAGTGACGCACAATTTTACAAAAATCAAATGCCCACTCATCAGAAACCTACTTCAAGTGTCGCAGCTTTCAGGCCGAAAGTGATAGTGAAAAAAGCAAACCCAAGACCTTCAAATTTCTTTGAGTTCAATAATTATATCGGACCAGTCCAATACCCAAACGAAGAGCAATTTGGAAAAATGAGCAAAAGTCTTTTAGCAACTCTCAACAAAAAAGCCAAGGAAAGAGAAGCTGTGTGCGAAATCACAACCCCTGGAACCTCCTCCAAAAAGAGCCAAACTGCTCGGGAATTTCAAAAATCTGATAAAAATCTCTTAATGAGGAGCAATTCTGGAGAAGTCAGATTCCTCTCACCAAATGAAAAGCAAGATGTTATCAGAAATTTGGTAGTACCCGAAAGAGAAGTTATCCACACTCCAATCAAGCAACAAATGCCACAGAATCTTGGAAACACGTATAATGATCCTCAATACACTCAAAGACTTGTTGTTCTAAGCCGACAAAAGTCTCGAGAGACTACGAGGAAAAACTCCACCCCAGATTATAATCCTGGCTCTTCTGGATATAATATTCCACTTCGCGCATCATTTTCCGGTCTTCCTCAAAACCAAAATGAGTTCAGAAATACCAGTCAAAAGGACGCAAAATTAAGGATTATTCTCTCCAGAGATCGAGACGTTTATGGCATAGGATCAAGAGAAAGGTACTTTAAAAATTTTCGCAAAACAAGACCTGACTTGACTGATCGCGCCCCAGAGATCAACTTGCTGAGTAAGAGCCTTAACGTCGAAGAAAGAATAGCCCAAAGAGGGGACTATCAAGACTATGTTTATGAAGGAAATGTCAGAAATAGAAGTTATTCATATGTGCAAGAAACTAACCCTGCGAGGATGAGCCAGATGGCTTCGAGCAATCGAGCAGCCACCACTGAGAGATTCAGATTGCCAAACATTGAAAAAGAAGCAATTTCAAAAATGGGAATGAGCCGAGTCTTTGATAATAACTCAAGCTTCAAAAATCTTCCTTCAAGAAGACAATATTGAAATCTATTTAATGATAGTACATCAGAGCAAATTTGACTGTGCTTTGTGACACTTTTATATTAATCAATCTGATTTATTAGACTTGGAATTTAATAAATCGAGTACTTGTTTTATACTTGAAGATAATTCGTTATCCTAATTTTTTTTTACAAGTAAATTTACATATATTATTTTTACAAACATAGTTCATATGTCCACGAAAGGTTCAATTGATAAATTCATTTTTTTCAAGAATCTTTCTTCAGCTGTGACTCTCTTATTTATCAAAATGTCAAATTTCTCTCAGAATAATTTTTTCTCGTTAACTTGAAAAAGAATGAAACTCTCTTTATAAATATAGATCTCGCTAGATTAAAAGAGCAATAAGCAAGGTAGAAATGCAAACAACGGCATTATAAATAAGATTTGAGCTAGATTTGTTCACTTGACCTGGATCGTCTTCAAAAGCCACAGCAACACCACTTTCATCTGAATCGGGGTTCCAGCCTTCTTCACTTTGTAATTTACGCTTGTTGAGCAATGTTTCAACTGCTCTTCCTTCGACGACGACTTCCTCAAGAGCTCTTCTATTTGAAGATGAACTTGAACTTGAGGCGAGCTCACCTCCTGCAGCAAGGGTATCTTCATCAATTACGCCTTTCACCAAGAAATTTGAGCAGATAAAATCACATTTTCCAGAAGTGCAGGTATCAGGTTTACTGGCGGGTAATTGAGCATTGCTTCTAGGCACGGTTGGGCTGTTGCTTCCACTATTATATGCCAAGCTTAAAGCACTTGGTCCGGAAGGATCACCTCTAGCAATCTTTTCCATGGCTGATGATAAGGCATCAAACATTGGGCTGATATAATTCACAGTCAGAATGCTGTTTTGCTCATCAGAGCTAGCAACGAAATCATAGCAAGCACTAGTCAGTCTTGAACAAAGACTTTTAGATAATTGAATTGAGCCATCGGCAGCTACACCTTTCCTTCCCCAATTAGGATCACATGCAAGGCACCACGCTGATGTTTGTAGAGTAATCAACTCCATGATACACGTTGTCCTTGCCTTCTGATAACTTGCTAAATTGTCTTTCAGTTGAGGGAGCTCAGTTGTCATGGAACGTGCAAGATCGCCAAATCTTTGAACAAGATCAATCGTTACCTTATCAAACTTATTTCCTCCTCCTGTTGTAGAATTTGTTGAGTTATTGGAATTTGTAGAGTTGGTCGAGTTCGTGGGGTTCGCAGGCTTGGTGGAATTCGTCGAGTTATTGGAATTTGTTGAGTTCGTTGAGTTTGTACCATTTTGAGTACTATTGTTTGAGCTTGTACTATTTGTTCCATTTGTTTGGTTTGTGCTGTTGGTACTGTTGGTACTGTTTGCTGCAAGGAATCTCTTACCTCCGCTTGTTGAATTTGTAGAGTTCGTCGAGTTAGTGGAGTTCACAGGCTTGGTGGAATTTGTGGAGTTATTTGTAGAATTGCCATTTCCGCTGGTGGAATTAGAAGAGTCGGAGTTGGCCTTAATAACTCTCATAGCTTTGTCAGAGGCAGATCTTAATCGACTGAGGCTGCTCTGAAGTTGGTTGATAACTTTCATTCTCATTGTCATGAGGAATTGATCTCTTGCAATGACAATTCTTGTCAGGCGAACAGTAAGCTCATTTGCTTGGACCTGGAAGTTATTCACAACTGTGTCTGAACAGCAAGATTGAGAGTTGATAAGAGATTTGCAATAGACCAAGTTGGCAACCTTCTGGGGAGCGGGAAGAGGAGTAAATCCGAAAGTCGAAAGCAATGGATTATTACAAGTTGTAGGAGCGCTCATCACTGTCATGAGACTAGTGAAGGCAAATGTGAGAATGGAAATCAAAAGCTTGTACATCTAAATAGTTTTTAAGAATTATAATAATTACAGTACCTTGAGATGGTGCACTTAAATATTAAATTTTGTTAAACACTGATCCACTGGAGATAAAGCTAATTCTTTTTATCGGCAAAAATAAAGGTTCAATTGTCTAAGAATAGGATTGTAAAAATATTTTTTAAGATAAACACATTAAATCTGGCATCTTTTTTCTTAAAGATCCAATAATAATTTAATGATTCGCCTGAAAAAAATTTTCTAACATATCTTTTCAACTCTAAGTTAAGGCTTCTCAAATAAAGCCCTTTTAAAAAAAGAAACAGCCACCTCTCGTTTTCTCTCCCACGCATTCATTTTCCTCAAAACTCAAACGAAAATGGTGTTGGAAGGAATAAAGTGGATATACTTCGAATCGAATTTGAGAGAAAACAATAATTAGTGGAAGAAGAAAGTGGCTCTGGGACTGAGGCTAATTTATTGAGGGGAATTGTTCAAGTTTCTGCATTCATGAACAAAATCCTTCGATAAATTTAATCTGATTTAAGAATCCCAAACCAGTTTAAAGTCGCTGACCCTAATAATTTGTTTTCAATAAATTAAAGGTCTGTGCTGGGAATAAAATTGACCTGCATGGGCGCATAAATGATATTGTAGCCCTGAGTAAGAGATCCAAGTCTCTCGAGACCATCTTGTTCCACCTTTCTCGTTCATTCAAACCTCAATTTACCCTTCCAAGTTCAACCATATCCATTCTGAATTCAGGATGAATATTGATCACATAATCCACTGAGAACTTCACAAAATAAATCAGTACTTAATCCTCTTTATCAATTAGTTAATCTTTCACTGAAAATACTTCTCCTTTTAAAACCATCAATTTTTCCCTCCCAGCAAGAAGAAAAAAAAAGGGATCCCTTTTTTCTCTCAGAAAAAAAATTTAATTTTTAAACTTAATTCTTGATTTTTTGATTGACACAAAATCGAAAGATGAGATTTCGAAAATTTGCTGATCAAAAACACTTTTCAAACTTTATGATGTTATAAACCAATCAATCTCAAAAAAATGAAACGTCCTTCTATAAAAAATTAGAAATTCTCTGCGACTATTTGTCTTTTCATGGACTAAGGATCGTTTTATTTTTCCCTTTGTAATTCAGGATCCCTTACTCTCTTAAACTTCAGCCTCCTTTCTTCTTTTTCAAATTCATCCATTATTTTCCAAAAAAAAAGAAAGAAATTCAATTCTGGGTACTTCATGCCATTTTTTTTGTCTCAGAAGAAACAATTCTAGCAATGCAAAAGAACAAGGAAATATTTGCCTCCGCTGTTCAAATGCTTTTTTTGTCATTTAAGAGCGGGAAATCCCTTTTCCCTCTCACGTTTCTGAATCCTTATTTTCTTAAGTATTTGTGTCTGGGAAAAAGCCCTTTTAAAATAAAATAAATAAAATATTATCATTTCATAAAAAATTATGCTCAGTCAGTCTGAACAGATGACGATTTTCTTCCCATAAGATCAGAAGTCATTTCTGTTGAGGAGCTTTTCAATACTTTCTAAAGGGGATAAAATCATTCTAGCTCCTCTAACATCTCTTCAAAGCCAATACAGAAATTTTTTTACCAGATTTTTATCGTCACTCTCTTCATTTCCAAGAAATTTTTTGGACTCATTTGCAATTGAAGTTCAAACAGTGAATAAATAAAGACACCTCTTTGGAGCAGCCATGCCTTGAGGCCTTCTAAAATTTTCTGTTGTTTCAAAGCACATAATGAACCACTTACTATGTATCGATTCTTCAAGTTAATCATCTCCCTTCTTCCAATTCATCAAATCTCAATAGCCAAATTTGTTGAACTTCTATTTTTTTTTTAATTTGAAAAAAAGAGTAAATCAAAATATTTGTTTCGTGTCCACATCCAAGAACGCCTGTAAAATCCTCCCTCTGGTGATTTTTTTTCTTTCCTCGAGATATTTTGTTTGCAAAAAGTGGAAATTTTTTTTTGTCATCAATTTTCTCGCGTTCAATTTTCATTTGAACTCTTGGAATTTCCTGTTGGATATTTCAAACTCTCAGTCTAATATTGCTTTTCATTTTACAAAACCTCCTCAAAATAGTCCTTCTCATAAAATCTCAGAATTAATGAAGTTTTTCCCGGAGATTTTTGTTAAACTCATTCTCATTCAGACAATGAAGAAAATTTGTTGAAATGTGAAATCATTTCGTTTCGGGTCTTATCAAAGTGAGAGAGAATCATTTATCTCTTTCTTGAGCTCTCTAATAATTGGAAATTATCAAGGTATAAAGAAGCGGAAATACGACAAATGATTTACGAAAAAAAAAGTTTGTCCAACAAATACATCAAGGCAAAGAATTTCTCAATTTCACACTAAAAAATCCTGCTGATTCTCAAAGTTTGTGAATAATTTCCAAAAATTTGTCTTTAATTTTGGCAATTCACAAACATTTTATAAAAAATTATCATTCATTCAACAAATCAACCTTCACTTTATTTTATTTCTCAGGAACGGAATGCTATTTTTTATAATAAGCCAAAGAAAATAAATATCTTCTTTGGAGAAAAGTTTCTTTCATATGTATGTACCACATGGAGGATATAAAAGAAGCAAGTATCAGGTTTTAAAAAGCCAAACGTTTATTTTCAACAACCTCCTTCTTTAACAAGTCATATGCAGTAAATTGGATAGCAGCAGCAGGTCCGACTTTCAACAAAGTGGGAACCAAACCTCCATAGAATCCCTTAACTCCTTCTGAGGCAGCAATCTTCTTTATACAATCGAGACTATTCTTATACACTTTTTCGGCACCCAACAAACCATTCATTTGGATTCTTTTTCTGACGGTATCCAAAGGATATGTGGCCAACTGAGCAGTGAGCCCAGCAATTGTTCCGATACCAATATAGTTCAACAAGGCAGGCACTTCTCCTGTCTTATTTAGAATGAAAGCGTCTCTCAAGAGATCATAAACTGTGAATGAGATGGCAAAATAAGGCACAGTGGTTCCTGCGGCCAACAAGAAGCCACGATACCAAGTCACAAATCCATCGGCTCTTCTTGTTTTACTTAAACAGTCCCAAACTCCTTTATAAAACTTGGGTTCTCCGGTCTTGGTGACATCCAAAGACATTCTAGTCTTTGCGACGTCCAAAGGGTATGTGAATAATAAGGTTGTTACACCAGCGAATATACCAGCTTCCATTCTTCTCAAGACCCTCTCAGCTCCCTAAATAGGAGTCAGACCGAACAAAGAAAAGAAGAAAAAATTACAGAATATCCCCATTCACCTCTTGGCAAAGACAATCTCTTGTATGTGTCATAAGCGGGGAATCTAATTGCTGTTGCTGGAACTATTCTCATAACATTTGCCCAGTTGCCTCTCCAGAGTGACAAGACACCTTGCTCTTTAGGAGCTCCTATCAAAGATTACTCTGAGGTTCCCTTGGCTTTTTTACTTGTCAAGAAATCCATAAATCCCTTAAATCTCTCTCTTTCAGTAATAAAGACTGAACGTTGAGCTTGAAGAACAACTCTAGCACGCTCAAGAGGAGCTACGACAGTCTTTGAAATAGCAGCAGCACCACCTCCACAAAGCAAGTCCTCAAGGAATAAAGAAAGATTTGATTTTTTCAAATCTGCTGACATCGCGAATTTGGCCCTAAATTAATTTTTAATACACGAGAATGTTTGCAAAATATCATTTCGGACTTCTTCATTCAAAAAAATTATTTTGACACAATGTCGACTTTTTTTGAATGAAAGAAAGAAAGAAAGGTTCAAGGGATATCTTTAAAACAAGAAAGTAAGAAAATGAATTTGATTCAAAGAATTTATTTTCTCTTTACAAAAAAAAAATTGGATAAAAATCTTTATCAACAGCTCGGCACACTTTTTGTCGAGGTTATTATTGTTCAATGGCTCTTCTGAGAGGTTGGATGAGAAAATACCGTAAATCGTACTAGACTTCCAAACTGCCGACAAATTAAAATAAGATAAGAAGTATTCAACTATATTGAATACATAAACTGGAATTTAATATGGAGAGAAGTAAGAGAGAATCAAAGCCCCCTGAGCAGTACATTATTCCAGCTATTTGCTACCCTCGAATCAGAAAGAAGAAGCATCAAAAAAAGAGGGCTATTATCCAAGCTCAATACCAATCAATCCCTTTCCCTTTAAAGTTTGTCTACACACAGAAAGTCTTTGCCTTTTATGCTGTAAGACTCTTTTTTCCCTTCATTATTTTCAACTTCACGCGTAAACTTATACAATTTAGGATCTGGTCCTAACAGAGGCCCATGGCAGTTTAATAGCAGAAACTTCTGCAATGAACAAATTTGTATATTATCCAGAGATTCTTGTCAAAAATGATAAAGAATATAAAGTTGTCTCAGTTGACATCCAGAAAAGAGGTGATTGTATTGCGCCCCCTTGGTATTCATTTCATGCCAGAAAATCTCTAATAGCTTTCGAATTAGGCAGTACCAGGTTGAGAAACTTCTTGAATCTGATCATCCCGAACTTAAATCCTGGGGACATCGTCTCACAAACTATTGCTTGAAACATGAAGACCTGCTTCGAGTAATATCACACAAAAAACCAAACTTTACCAATTCTAGTCTTTTGCTGATGGAAATAAGTTTTTTGGAAGTTTAAAAGCAGAGGAATTAACACAGTTAGCTCAAGCAGTAGAGTTTCGAGTTCACAAACTGTTTTCAAAATACCCTTGCGTAGAGTTCACAACGACCTTCAGACCAGCATACTGTAAAATAGAGCGAATGACTTTTAATGAAAAATATATTAATGAAATTGGCTATTCTATCGATTCCTTTATAACAGCAATCCTTCAAGAAGGAATGCCAAGAGTTTTGCCTATTAACACAACCTGCTCAGCTAAAATGCTTGTGGAAAGTTTTTCTAACTTTGGAGGGAATGTCACTGAAACTCCTGAAATTATTTCTGATCTCCCATTGAAAAAAGGATTTGTAAAAATTTTTCTTGACAGACTCCTAAACATGATCTAGAACAAAAAAATTCGATACAAAATTTGCCATATCCCAGAGCTCAGGGAAGATGGATATGATTTGCACGGAGTGGTTGTCATCTTGGGAAAAGATGATGAAGTTCACAAAGAAGTTTCGGGTCAAGTCGTTAATAAAAGGTTTTTGAAGAAAATGATCCAAAAAGAAAAAGAAGGTAATACTTTCTTGCAGAAGTATTATGGTGGGAAAGAAGAAAGCTCCACATACTCAACTATCAATAAAGTTTGCCAAATCAAGGAAATCAGTGATTCTGATTATAGCTTTAATCACAACACTAGAAGTCTTATGTAACATCTATATTTGCTCCTTTTTTTTTTGGGTGTGAACTAGAAAACTCCATCATCAATATAATTTTGTTTGTTTCTCGTTATACAATACTCTGCATAATAATTTCTTGAATAATATGTCTAACAAAAAACTACTCTCACTTCTCATGAAAATAAAAGATAATAATGTTTTGTATTACTCTGAGTTTTCCTCAAACAAATACTACTGAATTGAATCACCTCGGAAAGTTTTTATAATTTTTATTTATTAAAAAAATGCTGAAACTCGACTGGCTCTATCTTATCTTCTTGGGCCTCACTGGAGTTGTTTTCTCCCAAGATTGTAATAATCCCTTGTTGGACCTCTATGGCCTAACTGGATACTCTTCACCCACGAGTATTAGCTCAAGTTCACTCAACTATTGCTCCAATATTAAAAGTTCGAAATCGACCTGTTGCTCGGCTGACACCATCAACGACTTTCAAAGCAAGATCAACGATCTCAAGGAGAGTCTTTCAGAAAAAGCAAGCAAAAGAGATAAATATATTTGGGAGACTCAGCACAAACTTTTATCAAACCTCAAAACTGCTGCTGTACAATTTTCTGAGGCTGCTGATCAAGCTCTTCCTCTTTTGGTCAAGATAAACTCTGGGTCCGTTACAAGACTTAAACAAATGATCACCATTGCTAAGACAGTGAGGGACAACAGCGCAGATCTCATAAACAGTTTCTCAACCTATCAACGATCAAGAACCAAATGCATTGAGGAATTAGTTTTTATACATGCATCGCTTTGGTGCCTTGCTTGTGACCCAGATTATGCTAATAAGGGTGTTGATTCAGGTCCATCCATCTCTTTTGATCCCTCCGTGAGTACTAATGTTGTTTCTTCTTGCTATGACTATATTGCAAACAGTGCTGATCAATCAGTTTTTCTTCAATTTAGAACTCTTTACACACTTTTTGAAGACTTGACTGTGGTATTAAATCTGATTGCAAATGGACAAATTTACCTCAACCTCAATTTTGCTCTCCCAACTGGATCTACTGAAGAATATACTCAACCAAATTTGCTTCCTGATCTTTGTACTAGTAGCTCAGCTTGTACATGGGCTTTTGAAAATTTACTGACAGTCGAAGGAGTTGATGAAACTCATCTTGGATATGGTGGAGGACCTTTAGGAACAATTTTTGGCTTAAGCTCGTCCCGAAGACTCCAAGAAAAAAAGAGAACCCTCATTGGAGGAACTTATTGGAATCCATACCAAAATAAACCACTCACTGATAGCTCCTTTAGTGATAATCCTGCTAATCTTCATTCCTTCAAAATAAATTGCAATGTGTTTTTATGTTTCTTTTTTGGAATAATCTTCATTCTTATCGTCTAAATCAGTTTTTTGGTTTTAAATTTTTTTTTTTAAGATTCCTAAAAACTTTTTTTCCATAAATTTATAATCATACTCTCAAAAGAACATATGTGATTGAAATGTAAGCCTCTCTTTGAGTAATCCTCAGATAAACTTCAACAATAGTCTATAAAGAATATAACAAATATGATAAAATTAACTCAGGAAATCTGAGGCCGCTGAGATTGATTTTCAAATAAAACTTTATTGCAAAAGATATAGATGAGAAGGTTTGATTGGTCCAAAACTTTTTCGGTCCTGAGTAAAACTCTCCAAGCTAAAGGCAATCTTCCTCAGAACAACCTTCACTTCAAACTTTTAAGGAACTTTAGTGCAAATAAATTTCCCTCTCCTTTGCCACCAGAAAAGGAGCCTATTGGGATTGTATAATTCAATATTTTTTTGCTCTAACCAGTTTTTTCAAGAAAGTCCCAAAACAACCAAATACAACTCAGCCTGTTCATCTCCTCAATAAAGCTGAAAGACTCAAAGCTATTGAAGATGAAATTAGAAAACTCAACCTTGGTGTTTTAAGAAGAGAATTATTCAATGATTGTGTTCAGCTCCCTTTGAAATACATCGCATGGAAGTCTGCTCCTTTGCACAAGTAATATCCTGTTATTACATCCCCTTATACCACTCAAGTGCACCAACTTTCCTTGCTGAACTGACAAGAGCTTCAATCGATGCTTTAAACCATGTGATTCTTTTTGCAATCAACAGATTGTCTGTCGCTCCGACCTCAAAATATCCTTACGGTAACTTGTTTATTTCACAATCTTTTTCCTCATCAAATTCTCAACAGGAATGGATAAAATCAAAAATGCTACTGCCCTTGTTCCTGCAGCATTATTTTTGTATTTTGGAGTTGAAACCATATATTCATCATTTATTGAGTTGATGTACGAACCAACCATCCTTGCTGAAGAGCATGACTATTCAATGTGGCCTTTCATCGTAAGCTCAGCTATTTTAAAAAAAGCAGATATTTGACCCCTCACGTAGATGTACATGACGAGTATTTCTGTGGAATTGAGTATAGTTTTCAAAAATATTCTGGATGCAACATATGATGAATCCAACAAAGACCAGCCACTGACGGCAAGATTGAAAAACCTGTTTAAAAAGAAAGACCCTCTCTTGCAAGTCGTTTTATACGAAAATGCAATCACATTAACCAGTTCCAGCATCCCACTTCTCTTTTCTGGTAATTCAGATTCTTTGTACCATTTGCTTTATTCAAAAAGGTATTGACCTGTTTTATCCAATTCCATGGCTCGATTCAGTCGGAAGTTTGATGATTGGCGGAATCGAATTGTATGTTGGATACCATTTAGCTGACCAAAACGTTCCTACTTTAATTGGAGAAGGTGTTGATCCTGAAACACATGAAGAAATCATTAACATTATCAAATCAAATCCCTATGTCACTGAAGTAAAAAATGTCAAAACTATTCTTATTGGATCCACTCGATTCAAAGTTGTCGCGGAAATTACCTATGAACTCGATGTAACAAATACTTAATTTTAATGCCCTTTCATTCGAGAATAGAAATTAACTGAAAGAGTCTTGGTTGATTACAGAGATGTTATTGATCAAATCACTTATGAACAAGAATATGAGGATAGACAAGATTACATTGAAACAGCTCTTGAATTACTTCCAAAAAGATTTATGAAGGAAATTCAAATCCAAGTACATTGTGATACGCTCTGCGATATCTAATCATCTCGTTATAGAATAATGATATAGAAGAAAAGATTACGCAAAGATTCCCTGATTGTGTTCATATTGATATTGAAATTGATCATAATCAACTTCTCAATTATTCTGATGAAATTGAAAAGGTCAAAAACTTTACGACCATGGATCTTGAGAAGCATCCCTTGATTTATGAACCTTGGGTTGATGAAGCTATCAACAGAATCTTGGGAAAAGACTTTGAACAAAAAATGAAACATCAAAAGCGTTTTGTACCTTATAAAAGCTCGGAGAAGCCAGATAAGTCTTTCGTGAATTATTCGATGGGACTTGATGAGGATTACATCTATGAATGGATGATTGTTGAAGAAGATGAAAGATTCGAAATCTTGATGGAACATCTCGAGCAAGAAGCCTCCAATAGACAGTATGAAGAGTTTGAGGAACTCTAACTCTTGTAAAAATTTTTTTAGTTCAAATTTTATATATCTCTCTCAAATTTTTGTATCATAATCTAATCCAATGCCAATGCTAATAAATTATTGTACCCTCATAAAAATCATTTGTTTGACAGATTTTTTTACAGATCATACATAAAAGGGTGTGTTAACCCCATGAGTGCAGAAAATAAAATATTTTTTCAAGAGATTTTCGGATGCGGAACATTTCAATATTGATACATCCTGCTTTTCCAAAAACGAAAAGAGACCTGAAGAAAATTTTGTTAAGGATTTGCAGTTCTTAGTTTCTGCAGTTGAGAGCCTTAAGATAAATTTGCAGGCATATCAATATCGATAGGGAAAAATGGCAATTTAGTCTTTCTAAGATTACCCGAAAATCCTTTAATTCTGGAAAAATCCGAGAAAAAAATGAATAAATTCCCTCTGAAAAATAATTCAACCAATTTCACTTTTTCATATTTACTCCTTGTTTCAGGCTGGGTCTTCTTCTCGTTGACCTCTTCTTGCTCCTATGAGTTTCTTACAAGGGACCATGCTGAGAAGACTGTTCAATTTTGGGAAAATGAATGATCAAATCCTTTTTAAGCCTTTCTTTATTGACATTTCTGACAGGATCAAAAGAATTCTGAAGGAAATTTTCTTTTTCCGAATTTTCTCGGATTTTTGTGGAAATCAAAGGAAAATGAAGAAAGTCTTGGGTTTTTAAAAATAAATCCTCGGAATCTCATGATCCATATCGAATGCTCCGCATTCAGGGGGTTAAAACCCGTTAGAAATTCTGCATATTAATCAATTACAACACAGAAGTTTCAATTAAAATGGTCAAGGCTCCAATCAAAGTCTTTATTCGAGTTCGTCCAGATGTCACGTCGCCGTCTGAAGATCTTCACTTTGATGAAAACGGAAAATGTGTCAATTTAACCATTCCTTTTGATGATACCAGAGGACACTTGAATCCGCAACCAGAATATTGGAATTTCAAGTTTGATCAAGTCTTGGTGGATACTTCACAAGAAGAAACATTCAGAATTGTCGCAACTGATACAATCAAAAGCGCTCTTGAAGGATATTCCGGAACGATCTTTTGTTATGGTCAAACAGGGGCAGGAAAAACATACACCATGAGCGGAAGCTCCTCTAGTTATAAAAATCGAGGTATCATCCCAAGAACCATTAGTGCTCTTTTTCATGAAATCAGCAAAAGGATCAACCAACAGATTAATGTCAAAATATCGTACTTAGAAATTTATAATGAAATACTGCTTGATCTCCTCCGAGATGGGCAAGATTCAACTGCTTTCATTTCTGAGGACAAAAATGGAAATGTTGTTCTCAAAGGTCTTAGTCAGGTCGAGTGCGCAGATGAGCAAGAAGGTCTGAATGTGCTGTTCAAGGGAGAGAAGGCCAAAACCATGTCTCAGCATAATCTCAACAAAATATCCTCTAGATCTCACTCAATTTTTACAATTTATATTGAAACCAAAACTGCCATTGGAGATGGTTCCAATAAAGTCTCTTACTCAAAAATCAACCTTGTCGATCTTGCTGGTTCTGAAAGAGTTAAAAAAACAGGTTCAGAAGGTCAGACGCTAATTGAAGCGAATTATATCAATAAATCGCTTTCTTTCCTTGAACAGGTTGTCGTTGCTCTTAGCGAAAAACAAAGGGATCATATACCATATAGACAATCAAAACTCACTAATCTCTTGAAAGACTCAATCGGTGGTAACTCTAAAACTACCATGATTGCTAATATTTGGCCTGAAACCTCAAATCTTGAGGAAACAATATCAACATTAAAATTTGCTGTCAGAATGAAAAAAGTTTCGAATGAGCCAACAGCAAATATCCAAGTTGGCTATCCAAGCCCATTTAAAAAATTTGGTGGGGCATCAAACAAAAAGGAAAATGATGAACCAATGACTCCTGAACAGCAGCAAAAGCAATTTGTCTTGGCAGAAAAATTTCTTCAAGGAGAGATTGCAGATGTTGAAATTAAGTCCTTGGCTCAAGCCAAAGATTTCATAAATCATTGTCGAAATCTCTATCAAGATTTACTTGAACAAACCCAAAAATATAAAAACCGTTTTGATGATAAAACTCCGAGAAGCAGATCTAGAAAAGTAGAACCTGAAGAATATGATTATTATGGTAACGAAGAGGAGGACAAAGAGGATGAAGATGAAAGGGAATATTCTCAACCGAGTCAACAACATTACTCGAGAAATCCTCCACAATATACCGAAGAGAACGATGGTGATGATCAATGCTACACAGAAACCAGCAGTCGACCAGGAGTTATCAGGAGCCGGAATAAATATATTCCTCAACCAGCTCAAGAAGATCCAGAGGTAGCTCGTTTCTATTCAACACTCTCATCTAATCCATATTTTAGCCAAATTATAACAACACATGGAGACAAGAAATGAACCGTTCAAGAAGCAGCTCGAGAAATGAAGCTAGAAACCGTTTTCGAGAACAAGAAGAGAAACTCTACGAATTGAAGGCAAATATAATTTCAGCTGGGCACAACATTAAAAAATCAAAGAATTTGATTAATGAAAAATTAGAAAATTCTTTTAGCGATTACCCAGACGACCAAAGCTATCGAGGAGGTGGTGCCAAAAAGAACACAAATCGTTTCCCTGATTCGCGAATGGTAATTTCTCTCAAATGACTTCTCAACTAACTCTAAACAGGCGGGGTATGTCTATAAAACAAAGGAAAATCATTATACCTAACTAATTCATTGTATTTATTTGTAAATAGCTTTTTGTGTTAATTTCAGAAAATATATTTTATACGTCTGGACCAAAGTGACTAAAAAAATTAAATTCATTCGATGACGAGGTGTGGTAATCAACATTATAAGAATATAGAATAAGGTTGATTTTCCTTTTCCCTTAGAAATTACCAAATTTAAAAACAGTTATTAAAATGTTAGGAATTGAAGGGTCAGTCGCTGGCGATTTAAGCTTCACCAAGAGCTTTACACGCGAAGAAAAGTATCGTTTGGCCATGGCAAACATGCCTGATCCAGAGCCGCCAAAAACTATCTCGCAAGGAAACTTCACCCTGAGGAGCAAAGTAAATCCCATTGAATCCCCTAGGTAATTTAACTCCTGCATGCAGAGAACGATGGCTTTGGGTCCAAGCTCATCAAGAAGTTCATTCAGATCCAAATATAGACAGAGCAGGTCCATGGCTCAAAGCCCTCAAAATCAAACGGCGACCCCACATAAAGGTGATTTAAGTGTTCGCAAAACATCAGGTAGCTTTTAATCTTGACAAAAATCTCACAGGCTTTCAGTGGAAGACACTTTTATCCCAGTTGCTGAAATGAAAGGCCCAAAGGGAATGAAGGAATTGGAGTTAGAAACAGTCAATTTGCGCTTGAGGGAATCAAATCGCAACATTAAAAAGGCAATCAAGGGCTTAGCTTCTGTCTTGGGCTCTCATGAACAAATGTCAGCAAGTAAGTGTCGTTTTGTCCTCTTATCTCAAGTCATCACTGAAAGCTGTCACACCCAAGCTTCTTCTTTCGACAAAACAAACAAAATTCCCTCACTCCCAACATAATTCATTCCGTCAGAATGACTCTTCTCAACTTGTTGAAGAAGTCCAATCACACGTAAGAGCTAGGCATGAATTGATTTTGCAAAAGTCAATGATCGATAATGAAGAAGCTGAGACCAAATACTCCAACAAAGACGTGACTTTTAATCGAACTCCTATCGAAATAAAACAAAAAATCCTCAAAGCTGACGATTATAATGTCTCAGAACTCGACAATATCCAGCAAATCTGGAGGAAAACAGCTCGAGCTATTAAAATTCTAGACAACAGACGAAATGAAAGTCGAAGAGCTTTCAAGAGTATAAAAATTCTATCACATGGTTGTAATAAGATTATTCAAGTTCTCAACTCATCAGCCCATGCCAAAGACTCGACACTTCTATCCGACAGCAATAACATCAACTGTTTACAGTGAGATTATAACCAATTATTCTTTTTCAATTTTTAAACTCTAGGGCCGTCGTTTTTGGGAATAATTTTGAAGTTGATGAAGAAGCCTTTCAGATGGCAATGTACGATGATAACAAGGCACTTGATATTCAAGTGAAAATGAATCATGAAATTGAGTAATAAATCGCCTATCTTAAAATAATCTCCAATGACAGGAAGAAGAAAAACGAACTCAAACATGCTCAGTGGTTACAGAATGAAAAGCCTCGCTCAAACTCTGTCCCACATCAGCGCTCAAACAGAACCTTCTTTCCTATGACCAAAGCAAGAAGTCCTCATCCTGCCACTCTTGGAATGCCCCAAAAACAAAAAGAACAATATGAAAAGCAATTAAAGGTTGAATTTGAACGAAAATCACAACAAATTGAAGCTCAACTGGAAAAAAGAAATAAATGTAATTTGATTAGAACTTCAATATCTCAATCTACTTGTTAGATCATGAAAGTCTAGGAATTTTCACTAAAGAAAAAAATCAAGTTCGCCTTGATGCTAAAAAATTCACCACCGTCTCTAAAGAGTAAAATTTCGACCAAATTTTTCAAATAAAATCATTAGAAAAGCTAAATTTGGAAAGAAATTTATACGTGATACCATGATTATGCAACAGAGCCCAATCCTTCCAAATGATACTTCAGTCCAGAATTTGGCAGAATCTTTGCCATCCGTCGTGCATAAGGAAGAACAGACTGAATATAATGAATATGAAGACTGGTTCTTCAAAAGGGATAAACCAACTGATCACCCTTTACTTGCTTCAATGAGGGAAATACTAACTCGCCAGGTTATCGCCCATGTCGGAAGTAAACCAGTCAGCATTAAAACTCACCAAAAAAGAGTTTCTGATTTAAAAACCTATTACAAAACTACAAAAGTTGAACCATTAGAGGCTCAAACATTTTCTCGCTTACAAATGATCTAAAGAAGCTTCTTTTTGATTACCATATCTTATTTCTTCAGCCTGTGAGCAAACAATAATAATAATTTTATTTCTTTACTATTTATTAACTGTATTTTTTTGCATAATATAATTATTTGGAAGATTTAAAAAAATAAATTTCCTATTTGTCAAAAAATGACTTCCAAGACCTTGGCCTTTGTTTTCTCTGTTATCAGTTTACTCCTCCCCACAGTTCGCTCTCATTATTATGAGAAAGGGGATATGAAGTTTTATACAGGTTATCTATTAGCAAATGAAACGACCAATTCAACTCTATTTTATCAACTTATCCCTGCTTTGAATTCGACGATTGACGACCCAAAGCCAATGATCCTCTGGCTCCAAGGCGGGCCAGGATGCTCATCTCAATACGGAAGTTGGATTGAATTTGGGCCTTGGTATGTCGCAAATATAAATGGCACCCTGACTCCGAAAAACAGAAACGTCACTTGGAGCCAATACTACCATATTCTTCTTATTGATAACCCCAATAATGCTGGATTTTCAAAGGCTGGATCGGTCAATGTGACTGACACACAAACATCTCAGGTTGAAGTCTACAATGCTTTGGTTCGATTCTTTGAAGTCTATCCTCAGCTTATCAACAACCCCCTTTACGCCTTTGGCGAAAGTTATGGTGGCCATTACCTTCCATATTTAGCCTATGAAATTCTTACAAGAGGAGCAAGATTTAATTTCAGCGGTATTGGAATCGGAAATGCTTGGACAGATCCATTTACGCAGACTACCTCTTTTGGAGAGTATAGTTATGCTGCAGGCGTAATTGATCTGAACTTTAAAAAAGAGCTCACTACTTTGGGTGTTATCGCACAAAATCTGATTCGAAATGGAAAAATGGCCGAAGCTAATGATATCTTTAATCAGATTGAAAATAATCTCACCATGATCAACCGAACTGGGGGATTATTCTTGAACAACTACCGAAGCTTTCTGAACTTTGACCCGGTCGACCCAATCTTCAATTACTATGGTCTTACCCAGGATTTTCTCAATTCAAGTGAGGCCAAAACTATGTATAATGTCTCTCAAGATTTCGATTATAATCTCTGTAATGGAGATATTAATAATGCATGGGCATACGATCAATCGACCAGTGTAACTGAACAACTTGAGTACGTCCTAAGCAGAACGAGAGTGCTCATTTTTAGCGGGGCTGATGACATCGAATGTAATACTGCTGGAGTGTTGACTTTCATCTCCAAACTAAAATGGGCTGGAATTAAAGATTTCAAACTTTCCCAGAAACAAATTTGGAAAACAAAATTGGGAATATCTGGAAATGTCAAAACTTCAACTAATCTCACATTTGTTACTGTCTACAAGGCTGGTCATTATGTGCCATTCTATCAACCTGAAAATTCTCTCGATATGGTCAAAAGATTCACTGATCATCAGAATGATTGGACTTCTCCTTACCTATCCTAAATAAGTTCTATTAATAAATTTATAACAAGAAAATATTCATCACAAATACTCACTCATCATATCAATAATATTCCCCAAATTACATTGTGTTTTCAAAGCAACGTAATGTCATATTTTTATCAAATTTTGAAATTTTTTTTTACTAAAGCTTCTTTCTTGAAATTCAATAGTTTTTTCAGGAAAAGAAAGTCGAAAATGTTCTATTATTCCTCTAGAGTTCAGACTTTACATAGGCATCAAGAAAAGAGAATATCGAAATTTCTTCTATGGGGGACTCGGAAAACAACAAATCATCCATTCTGAATTATTCAACAAATTTCGGAAAGTAATAAATTATTCGTGAGATATATAATATATCTAATGACGCTCCAAAGTCAGAAAAATAAATATTGCTCTCAATTTTGAATTGATTTCAATCCAACACTCTAAAATTTTAGAATTTTCAATTTTTATAAATTCTAAACAAAAATTTGTTCTGAAAATCTTCAAGCCCATTTTGACTGCTTCAAAAATTTTTATGCTATTTTGTTGGAGAAAAGTCATTAAAAAATTTCGTATGAATGATACTTCGCACGTTGCAATAACATTTTATTGGAAAAACCTTGAATTTATGATTTTACGCAACTTTTTTGTAATTTATATATCTTCAATAGAATAAGAAGCATTCACACAGAAGAACCGAAAAAAAAGAAAAGAAGAGAGCAAAACATATCAATATTCATAAAATAACATTTATCCTTTGATATAAACTTTACAAATGAGAAAACTCACGCTCCCGTATCAAAGATTTCTATCAATTCATATCTCTAGAGACTAAGAGGTGTTCATATCATGTAATTGTGCGGACTACTGAGTCTGAGGACTCAAAATAATAATCATCATTCTCTTTCGTAGTCACTCAAGAGCAAATAACCTAAAGATGATCATTCTTTCATGATCTCGATAAAATTCTCTGTCAAAAACACTCATTGGTAGAAGAATTATCAGGGTACTTTGATGCTACACTCAAAGGAAAACATATTTTATCTTCTGAGGATGCCCTCATAGAATTTTTTGAACAATCATCATTCAGACCAATTCGAATATTTCTCATTGACAAAGCTCAAGTCTCAACCTTTCAAAGAAAATAGCATTTCATGGAAACATGGAAATAAAAAGGATTTTGAAATAACCTCCAAAGAGAGTCATTTAATTCACCTTTTCGATTCAATAATAAATTTCTTTTTTAATGCTAATTCGAGAAATTTGAATAATGTTGCTGTCCTTTTGAGACTTGAGATACACCAACGTTGAATCTTTCAAGTTTTTCAATGGTGAGGTATTATTGAGTATTTTCAAGTAGTCATTCCTAATCAAAGATAAAACATTCATTGAACTCCTGATAATGTCATTTCTCGATGGAAAAAAATTATTCACAGATGCACTCGAATAGTGCAGAGCCAGAGTTAGTCACAGTCAAAAAAGTTTTATTAAACAGAAACACCGACTCAAGTCGATGAACAATATCATACAGCAGCTAGCGCCAACAGGTTAGAGAAATTTTATCGTCAACCAAAAGACGAGAAAGAGAAGAAGTTTAATCTGAAAAAGACTTTGGAGGGATGAAAAAAAAAGATTTGCACTTCTGATGGCTGCATAAATCTTGACAAAAATCGACAAAATTAAACGTGGATCAATTTTTTAGTTTTGAAATTTACACAACGTCATAAAACTTGAAAGTGTTCAAATTTGTCAACTTTTATAAATATTGTTAAAGATTTGTTAATCT